>OICZ01000391.1_pt1 | contig 20542 bp, 19 predicted proteins | sample 1581461 | NCBI WGS metagenome assembly OICZ01 (sample SAMEA3882548, study PRJEB24775) | human gut metagenome | biome: human-associated habitat; feature: intestine environment; material: feces | place: Netherlands | collected 2009/2010 | reverse complement strand
TGTCTAAATTTTGGGGTTCACTTCACTTTGATATACGGCTTGACTATGCACTTTTTGTGACAATAAACTCTAACGTACCAATGTACGCCGACGAGTTCATTTTCGCAAAAAACGAACTGATTTCTCAACAGTCCTTGATTGAAATACCCATTTGCTTAATGCAAATGGGTATTTTAATATGAAAGTATAATATATTTTGTTGCTTTTTTCTACAATGTACTTGACGATAGAGGCGAATTTTGTTAAAATTATAATAATGGTTAAATAACGAGGAGGATTACATGATGAAAAAGTTAATGCTTGGAAATGAAGCGGTTGCACGCGGTGCTTATGAGGCCGGTGTAAGCGTTGTTTCCTCATATCCCGGCACACCGAGTACCGAGATTACAGAAAATATAGTTAAATATGACGATATATACGTTGAATGGGCGCCGAATGAAAAGGTTGCGGCAGAAGTTGCAATCGGTGCGTCAATCGCCGGCGCAAGAAGTATGTCTTGTATGAAACACGTCGGTCTTAACGTAATGGCTGACCCTGTTTTCACTGCAAGCTATACAGGAGTAAACGGCGGTCTTGTATTGTGCGTTGCCGATGACCAAGGTATGCACTCATCACAGAATGAACAGGATTCACGTCACTATGCAAAGGCATCTAAAATACTTATGTTAGAGCCGTCTGACAGCGGAGAATGTAAGGAGTTCACAAAGACTGCATATGAACTTTCCGAAAAATACGATACACCTGTATTTTTAAGACTTTCAACAAGAGTTTCTCATTCACAGAGTCTTGTTGAGGAAGAAGAAAAGCAGGAAGTTGCATTAAAGGATTACGAGAAAAATCCGCAGAAGTATGTAATGATGCCGGGTAATGCGATAAAGCGTCACGTTGTCGTTGAGGACAGAATAAACGCACTAAAGGAAATGGCTGAAACATCACCTCTTAACAGAGTTGAAGAAAACGGCTCAAAAATCGGTATTATCGCAGGCGGTATCGCATATATGTATGCAAAAGAAGCACTTGGCGATAAGGCTGATTATTTGAAAATCGGTATAGTTTATCCGCTACCTGAAAAGAAGATAAAAGAATTTGCGTCAAAGTATGATAAAGTTTTCGTTATCGAAGAACTTGACCCTGTTATCGAAGATTTCTGTAAGAGCGTCGGAGTTGATGTAATAGGCAAGGACGTATTTACACTTCAAGGCGAATATACACCGTCAATGATTAAGAAAGCTGTTTTGGATACAGACGCACCTGAATTTGATGTTATAGACGAGCCTACACCTGTTCGTCCTCCTGTAATGTGTGCAGGTTGTCCGCACAGAGGTACATTCTATGTACTAAAGAAACTCGGTCTTGTTGTTTCGGGCGATATAGGCTGTTATACACTTGGTGCAACACCTCCTCTGCAAAGCGTTGACACAACAATTTGTATGGGTGCTTCAATCAGTGCCGCACACGGTATGGCAAAAGCAAGAGGTGCTGAATTTAATAAGAAACTTGTATCAGTAATCGGTGATTCAACATTTATGCACTCGGGTATTACAGGTCTTGTTGACATTGTATACAACAAGGGTAACAATACTGTTATAATTCTTGACAACTCAATCACAGGTATGACAGGTCACCAGGATAACCCTACAACAGGTTACACAATCCGTAAGGAAGAAACAAAGCAAGTTAATTTGATAACACTTTGCAAGTCAATCGGTATTGAACACGTTGTCGTTGCAGATCCGTTTGACGTAAAGAATTTTGAAAAGGTCGTAAAAGAAGAAGTTGAAAGAGAAGAACCTTCGGTTATTATCGCACAAAGACCTTGCGCACTTCTTCCGAATATGCGTAAAAAGTATTCGGGTCACTGTCACATAACAGACAAGTGTAAGAAGTGTAAGATGTGTATGAAACTCGGCTGTCCTGCAATTTCATTAGACGGCGATACTGTTAAGATTGACACAACACAGTGTAACGGCTGCGGACTATGTACAAATGTCTGTCCGTTTGGTGCGATTGAAAAGGAGGAAAAGTAGAATGAACATAATGATAGTCGGTGTCGGCGGACAAGGTACACTTCTTGCAAGCCGTATACTTGGTAAGGTTGCAATTAAAGAGGGTTATGACGTTAAAGTCAGCGAGGTTCACGGTATGAGCCAACGCGGCGGCAGTGTTGTTACATATGTAAAGTACAGTGATAAGGTTTATTCACCTATTATAGACCGCGGTGAGGCGGATTTGATTTTGGCATTTGAAATGCTTGAGGCTATGCGTGCTTTGCCTTATTTGAAAAAAGGCGGTAAGATGATTGCCAATACTCAAAAAATGAATCCTATGCCTGTAATCACAGGTGCTATGGAATATCCTGAAAATATTGAAGAAAAACTTAGTGCAAAGATTAATTTGCAGGCTGTTGACGCACTTTCTCTTGCGGAAAAGGCAGGTACAATCAAGGCTGTAAACGTAGTTTTAATCGGACTTTTGGCAAAGAGTATGGACGTAGATAAAAATGTTTGGATTGACGTTATAAAGGAAACTGTTCCGGAAAAATTCCTTGATGTCAATATTAAAGCGTTTGAACTTGGATATGAACTTTAAGGAGTAAAAAGTGCAATTATTGATTAAAACTCTACATGATTTATTCACTACCTATATAGGTTGGACAGTCGCAATTATTGTTGTTTGGGCTGTTATAGCGGCAGTGCTTATAAGAAACAAAAAGAAAAAGTAAAGGAGATGTACCCAATGGGAATGTATCAGCCGGAAATTGAAACAATGGACAGAAACGAGCTTGAAAAACTTCAGCTTGAAAGACTTCAAAAACAGGTAAAGAATGTTTATGAAAATGTTCCGATGTACAGAGAAAGAATGGATAAAAAGGGTGTAAAGCCTGAGGATATAAAAGAACTTAAAGATCTTGCAAAGTTGCCTTTTACAACAAAGCAGGACTTGAGAGATTATTATCCGTTTGACCTTTTTGCGGCAGACAAAAAGGATATTGTAAGAATACACGCATCGTCGGGTACAACAGGCAGACAGATTGTAGCCGGTTATACAAGAAACGACCTTGATATGTGGGCAGACTGTATGGCAAGACAGATTGCGGCGGCAGGCGGCGATGAAAATTCGGTTGTCCAGGTGTCATACGGTTACGGCTTGTTCACAGGCGGTTTGGGTGCACACGGCGGTTCTGAAAGAATCGGTGCTATGACAATCCCTACATCATCGGGTAACACCGAAAGACAAATCAGACTTATGATTGAACTCGGTGCAACTCACCTTTGCTGTACTCCGTCATACGCAATGTATCTTGGCGAAACAATAAACGAAATGGGCGTTAAAGACCAACTTAGTCTAAAAGCAGGTATATTCGGTGCAGAGCCTTGGACGGAAGATATGCGTCATCAGATTGAGCAGTCGCTTGGTATAAAGGCATATGACGTATACGGACTTACCGAAATCACAGGCCCTGGTGTATCTTATGAATGTTCTGCTCAAAATGGTATGCACGTTTGTGAAGATATGTTTATTCCTGAAATTATCGACCCTGATACGGAAGAAGTACTTCCTCCCGGCTCATTCGGTGAACTTGTTTTCACAACGATTACAAAAGAGGGTATGCCAATGATGCGTTACAGAACGCGTGACTTGTGCGTACTTGATTATGAAAAATGCGAATGTGGCAGAACACTTGTAAGAATGAAGAAACCTGCAGGAAGAACCGACGATATGCTTATTATAAGAGGCGTAAACGTATTCCCGTCACAGATTGAAGAAGTACTTTTGAAAATCGGCGGCGATATTACTCCTAACTATCAGATTATTGTCGGCAGAGAAAATAACACAGATACTCTTGAAGTACAAGTTGAAATGTCGGAGGGCATGCTTTCTGATGATGTTAAGTCTGTTGCGGCGATTGAAAAGAATATCGTTACAAAATTACGCAGTACGTTGGGACTTGGCGCAAAGGTAACACTTGTTGAACCGAAAACCATCACAAGAAGTGAGGGTAAGGCAAAGAGAGTTATAGATAACCGTAAACTTCACGATTAATAGGGAGGTAAAAGCTATGAAACTGATTAAACAAATATCTGTTTTTGTGGAAAATAAATCGGGCAGACTTTCGGATATACTTAATGTAATAGGAAAGAATGGTATCGACATCAGTGCATTGTCGATTGCGGATACTACTGATTTCGGTATTGTGAGAATGATTGTAAACGATCCGGATAAAGCGGCTGAAATTCTAAAGAGCAATAATCTTGTCGTAAAGGTTACGGACGTTATTGCACTTGCGGTTGCTGATAAACCGGGCGGACTTGCAGGTGAAATTGAAAAACTTAAAAATGCAGGTATTTCTATTGAATATATGTACGCATTTATCGGCAAGAGCGATAAGGGTGCACTTGTAATTGTTCGTGTTGAAAATCCCGAAAAGGCACTTGAAGTGCTTAAAGACGAAAATGTAACGGTTGTTTCACCTGAAGAAGTTTACAGAATGTAAAACAACTTTTGCAAAATAACGATATTTTAAGAGCAGTAATCTATGGTTACTGCTTTTTTTGTATGTAAAAATGCACAAAAAAACAATATTAAAATATACAAGATGTACAGTTATCACAAAGAAAAGCAATTTTTGCAATATTTAAAACAAGATATGCAATTCTTTAATGTTTAAAATTTGATATAATTAAATCAATCATTAAAGCATATAAAAGAGGAGGAAATGAAAAATGAAGAAAAAAATAAGTATTTTTTGTTCACTGCTGTTGGCATTACAGATGATGTTGTCATTAGCGGTAGTTCCGGTTTTTGCAGACGAAGAACTAACTTCTGCTGTATACGAAGAACCGGAAAGTCCGGCGGTTACATATAATATGAACGTCGACTGGAAGTTCAAAAAAGCGGCAGACGGAAGTGAATATCCGCTTGCTAAGGCATCGGCAAGCGTCGCAAAAGACGGAAAGAACTTTTACGATGCAGATTATGATGACAGCGATTGGGATACGGTCAGTGTACCGCATCCGATAAACGCGGAAGATTCGTTTGACGGTGCTTGTTACGATGCCGGTGAGGCAGGACTTTACAGAGGTTTTATGTTTTACAGAAAGCATATAACAATCCCTGAATCAGATGCGGGAAAGAAACTTTTCCTTGAATTTGAGGCGGTAAGAAACTCTGTTTACCTATATGTAAACGGCGAAATAGTCGGTTACTATGAGGCAGGTATCGCGGCAACAGGCTTTGATATTACAGACTATGTTAAACCGGGTCAAGACAACCTTATAGCAGTTGCGACAGATAACGCGGCTGACAGAGGTCAGTCTGACACAACAAAGGTAACAAAAGAAACAAAACCGGGCAGTACACCGGGTGCGGCAGACGGTTACGGTTATCAATGGAACACAAAAGACTTCAACGAAGTTCAAGGCGGTATCACAGGTGACGTAATTCTTTACGCAAAGGGTAAGACTTATCAGACTTTGCCGCTATACAATAACCTTAAAACAAAAGGTAACTATATTTATGCGACAGACTTTGATATAAGGGGAAAGTCGGCAACAATCACAATTGAGGGCGAAGTAAGAAATGAAGATGCAGATAAGGACGTTACGTTGGAAGTAAATGTCGTTGAAATGGTTGACCCTAACAAGGACTCAACAGATGCTGACGCAGATCATACAAAGCAACCTTATTTGAGATATTCATTTAAAAGTGACGCAACATCAGTTAAGACAGCAAAAGATACAGGTGCAGATTCTCACTTTATGACAACAGTACCTGACGACGCTTATGACGATAACCCTGCGGCAACAAGCACAGAAACTGTTGATGTAACAAAAATTGTTGCAAGTGCAAAATGTGAAGATATGAAGTTCTGGAGTCCTGATTCTCCGAACTTGTATGACGTATATACAGTCATAAAGGACAGCGAAGGAAACGTACTTGACGTTCAAAAGACAACAACAGGTTTCCGCAAGGTTGAATATGATATAAACGACGGCGGTCTGAAGATTAACGACCAGCCTGTATGGCTTACAGGTTACGCACAGCGTTCAACAAATGAGTGGGCTGTAATCGGTGTGGCAAACGATTGGTTGCAAGACCTTGATATGCAATGGATCAAGGAATCTAATTCAAACTTTATCCGTTGGATGCACGTTGCACCAAAGCCGTCACAAATTCGTTCGGGTGATAAGTACGGTGTAGTATCGGCGTGTCCGGCTGGTGATAAAGAGGCTGACGTTGACGGAAGAGCATGGGATCAGCGTGTTGAGGCAATGCGTGACGCAATGATTTATTTCAAAAACTCGCCATCGGTAATTTTCTGGGAAGCAGGTAACAACGCAGTTACAGCGGCACACCAACAGGAAATGACAGACCTAAAGAATACTCTTGACCCTAACGGTGAAAGATTCTGCGGTTGCCGTACAATTTCATCAACAGACCAAATTCAAGCGGCTGATTATGTCGGCACAATGCTTAACAGACATGCAAGCAATGCAAAGGCATCAATGGCGGCTATAAAGAAGTACGTTCCTATTATGGAAACAGAATATGAACGTGAAGAGGCTCCAAGACGTGTATGGGATGACTTCTCACCACCTGACTATGATTACAGAAATAAGTGGCTTGGTGCAGGTGCGTCAAAGACGGACGGTTACGATATACACGACCTTACATCGGAAGATTTTTCATTGGTAGACGCAAGAGCTTACAATGAATTTTATTCAGACCGTGTAGGCGGTTTATCAGGTAATGACTACTATTCGGCTGCGGCTATAATGGTATGGTCAGACTCAAATATGCATAACAGAAACACAGGTAGTGAAAACTGCCGTACATCAGGTAAGGTTGACCCTGTAAGAATAAAGAAAGACGTATTCTATACAATGCAGACAATTCAGTCAACGACACCTAAATTGCATATCGTAGGTCACTGGAATTATCCGCAGCTTAGCGACGATACATACAACTATCCGCTAAAGTCATACAACGGCACATATTGGGAAGAAACAGGCGAATACGGCAAACGTGATCCTAAGAACAAGACAGTTTACGTTATCGGTTCGGCAGGTCTTTCAAAGGTTGAACTTTACGTTAATGATAAGCTAAAGGGTACATCAACAAAGCCTGACAGCACATTTATATATTCATTCTCAGGTATTGATGTAACAGAATCGGGTACAGTTAAGGCTGTTGCATATGACGCAAGAGATGAAGTCGTTGCAGAAGACTATATCTCAACAACAGGCGAGGCAACAACATTGAAGATTACTCCTGTTGCAGGTCCTGACGGACTTATCGCAGACGGCAGTGATATTGCATACTTTGACGTTGCAGTAGTAGATAAAGACGGAAACACTTGTCCGCTTGCATATGACAAGATTAATCTTTCATTAAACGGTGAAGGTGTTCTTCTTGGCGGTTACAACAGCGGTATAGGCGACAAGATTACAACAAACAACACTGATTACTGCTATGCAGAATGTGGTACAAACAGAATATTTGTTCGTTCAACAAGAAATGCAGGTGCAATTACTCTATCAGCATCTCTTGAAGGTCAAGCGCCTGTAACGGCTACAATCAACTCAACAGACGACCTTAATATGACAGGCGGTTTGACAACAAAAATGCAACGTACATTTGCACAAGGCGACGTTGCACAGGTAATTCAACAAACAGTTCCGTCACTAAAGACGCTTGGCAGCAGTGCAACTGCTGATTTCTCAGATAACGGCAATACATACACAATCGACCCTGACGAAGATGTTGATAAGTATGAAATGAAGCTTAACGGCACAACAATAACAGGATATACAAAATCACCTTACAGACCTGATACAACAACAGGCGTATTGTGTGACTCAATCAAGACTTTGGAGGCTTTGAAGAAAGTCAATCCGAATATTGAATACACAATTCAAACAGAGGGTGACGTTCCGTCATACACAGACGGTAGCTTGCCGATTGTTTCAATCACAGGCGGTTTGAAAGACGGTTACACACAAATTGATATTCAAAACGGTTCAACAACTTTGTTTGTAAATAAGGGTGCTGACAAGAACCTGTTAAATGCTCAGATTGAGTATAAAGACGGTGAACTTGTATCGGATATAGGTGCTGTACTTGGCTACCTTGACGGTGTAAGTTACAATATGAACACAAATACAAAGACTGCTAACGTAATATACAACGCAGAAAATGCTCCAAATGCAGTTCTTGAATATGCTAACGGTACAGCAAGAGTTACGGCTGTAGACGCTATTGAAAATGCAAACCTAATATTCGCAAGCTATAACCCAGACAAGACTCTAAAGATCATTGATACAAAGAAAGTTACACTTGATAAGAGTGGTGCATATAATGATTATCCTGTATCATCAAGCTTTGTAACAACAGACAATATGAAGATTATGCTATGGAAAAGCGATATGGCTACACCGATTTGCAAACCGGTTGTAATCGGCGAAAGCGAAAAAGCAGACACAACAGCATTGTTCAGCAAAGAAGATGACGGCGATAATGCACTTTTGAGTCTGTCAAGTGTTAAGAATTCAATCGTGGACGGTATTGTGGGATTGTTTGCGGACGATTCAACAGTAGGTACACCTCAAAATCTTGATACTTTGGCAGCGTCAATGAACGGTGAATCAAGTACACTTACATCAATCACGGGTGATAAAGTTGTAGCCGCAACAATCGAAAACGGTGCTCCTGACGGAACAAAGTATATTAAGACAGGTTCATACGGCAATAATAAGTACGGTGAATATTGTCTTGAAAGTGAATGTGCATATCCGGCCAATACAAAGGCTGACGTAATGCTTTCACTTGACGTAAGATTTGATGCAGACGGTGCAGGATTTACACCGGAAGATAAAGGTGATAAGAAGGTTGCAGGTGCGGTTGTATTCAGAAACGGTACAATTCAAATGCAAAGAGGAGGCAAGGATTATACAGATACAAAGATTGGTGCAGATACAAATACATGGTATCATATCGCACTTGTAGGACGTTACAGTGCGGCTGACGCAAATGTTGATATGTATGTATGGAAGTACAATTCAGACGGCACAAAGACATTTGTACAAAAGGTTACGGGTATGCCTCTTAGAAATATGGCAGCATCTAACGGAAACGGTGTGTCACATCTAAACATACTTGCAAATACAAGTGTTGATAATATAGCACTGTATAATCTTGGTGCAGATACAATTTCACTTGACAGCTCAAGCGATACAATCAAAGCCGGTGAAACAATGTTGTTTACTTACGGTGCAACAAGACTTGACCAATACATCACAGCGCCTGCTGTAACATGGGCAGTATATAACGAGGCAAATGACGCAGTTCTGAATGATGAAAACATAACAATATCAGAAAGCGGATTGCTTACAATCGGTGCAAATGCGTCAAAACAAAAGATTACAGTTCGTGCAACAGCGACAAACGGCGTATATGCGTCAAAGACTATTGATGTAGACGCGGTTGACACATCAACAGATACATACGATACACTTACTCTGTCAGCTGATAAAGCAACAGTAAGAGTAGGTGAAAATACACAGATTACAGCAGTTGCATCACTTGGCGGCGCTACAGTAACACCGGGTGACGGTGACTTGAAGTACATTATTTGCAACGAGGCAAATCTAAGAGCATTAAACAACAAAAATATCACAATCACAAATGACGGTGTACTAAGCGTTACAGAAGACGCAGTACCTCAAACAATCACAGTAAGAGGTACAAATAAGTCGGGCAGTGTTCAAGGTACTGTTAAAGTACAGATACTTCCTGCAAATATGAACACAGGTAATGAAGATAAGTACACAGATACATACGTTTCATCAAATGCATGTGAAGAATACGTTTCAGGTGCAACTCTTGAAGAAGGTTCATGGGACGGTTCGGGTTATTACAATGTAACAGCCGCTTATGATTTTGTAGGATTTCCTGCAAATACATCAGCAGACGTTATTTACTCGGCTGATATGAAGTTCGCAAAGGACGGTGCCGGCTGGACAGTATTCAGTAACGATAAGGGTAAGCTTGGTTTACAGCTTTCAAGCTCCGGCACAACATTGAATGCACTTGGTGCAAGTAACAAGACAGTCGGATCAATGACTGTTGATAAGGATTCTTGGTACAATGTACAGGTTATGTGTTCAACAGGTAACGCAAATGCTTATGCAGTAATGACAGTTTATAAGTATGACGAAAACGGTAAGAAAATAAATCCTCAAACAGGTGCGGAAGGCACACCGTACATCTTGACTTGTGCGCTTCGTAATCTTGCAGAAAGCCCTGCAAATCATATCAACATCAGTGCAGGTACTTGCGTAGATAACGTAATGAGCTTTAACGTAGCTCCTGATAAACTGACATTGTCAGTTGACGCACAGACAGTTCTTGCAGGCGGCAGCGCACAGGCATCAACAAAGGCGTCAAGAAAGGGTATTGAATTCCCTTATCTAAATTCAAACTTGATTAAGTATGATATTTATGATGCAGAAAACAAATATCCTTTGGGCAGTGACAAGATTACTATTGATGCGTCAGGTAAGATTAACATTGACGCAATGGCAGACGCTCAAGATGTATATGTAAGAGTATCATCAACAAGCGGCGGTATGAATGACAGCAAGAAACTTACAATTAAGTCGTCGGATATATTTGAAATCAATAAGTTTGGTTTTGAAGATGAGGATAAGACTAAGTTTAAGAGAATTGATGTTACAAAGAACTTTAACTACAGTGATGAAGTTACATTCGTTGCGGCAACATATAATAATCTCGGCGCACTTACATCAATCGCATTAAAGAAAGCATACGGCGATCAACTTACAATCGGTGCAAATAAGGTGACAATGTCTTTGGATTTACCGGATACATTTGATAAGGTAAATGATAAGTTTAACGCATTTGTTCTTACAAAGTTGTCATCAGATGGAGAAACAGCAGTTGATGAAAATATGACAGCGGCTAAGAACGGCACATCGGTAAATGTTGCAAACATTCCTGTATTCGATACAGGTGCAAAAGTTGTTGTTCTGGCACTGAAGAAAGACGCTGACGAAACAGATGTAAAGAGTGAAGATATTCTATACTTTACACAGATTACAGCGGCAGATATTGCCGATAACGCATTGACAATTCCGGCTTATGAGGCAGGAATGCAGATTAAGCTGTCGGGTAACATAAACGGTGTTCACACGGTTGTAAAAACTGTTGCAGAATAATATAACATGACCCTGAAAAGGTGTTCCGAAAGGAACACCTTTTTCTTGCTTTATTTTAGAATTTGCGGTATAATAGTAATCATAAATTTTAAGGAGAAAATGTATGGCATTATATACTATTGCGGATTTACACCTTCCGCTCGGAATAGACAAGCCGATGGATATATTCGGTAAGGCTTGGGAAAATTACGTTGAACGTCTGGCGGATAATTGGCAGTCGGTCGTAAAGGAAAACGACGTTGTTGTTTTACCGGGTGATTTTTCGTGGGCAACGTATCTTGAACAGAGTGTTAAAGATTTTGAATATTTGCATAAATTAAACGGTAAAAAGATTTTGCTTAAAGGCAATCACGATTATTGGTGGACGACAATGAATAAATTGCGTGAGTTTACCGCAGAGTGTGGTTTTGATGATATAGAATTTTTACAGAATAATTCGTTTATGTATGAGGACGTTGCAATTTGCGGTACTCGCGGTTGGATAAATCCGGGTTGGGATAATTTCGGCGGTGAGGACAGAAAAATATTCGATAGGGAAGTTTTAAGACTTGAATTGTCATTAAACAGTGTAAAGGAATGTAATGAAATATATGTGTTCACGCACTATCCGCCAATGCCTGTTTCGCTTAAGGAAAATGAATTTGTACAAATGATGAAAAAGTACCCTGTAACAAAGTGTATCTACGGTCATCTTCACGCGGCGGCTCACAGAAACGCTGTTGAGGGGACAATAAACGGAATTGAATATAAACTTGTTTCGGGAGATTACTTGGGATTTGATCCGATAAAATTACATGATTAGGAGAAATGAATATGAAGTTAATGTTTGCGTCAGATATACACGGTTCGTACTACTATGCCCAAAAAACAGTTGAGGCATACAGAGAGGAAAAAGCAGAAAAGTTGATTTTGCTCGGCGATATACTCTATCACGGACCGAGAAACGATTTGCCGAAAGATTACGCACCGAACAAGGTTATTGAACTTTTAAACGGCATTAAAAACGAGATACTTTGTGTAAGAGGTAACTGCGATACGGAAGTAGACCAAATGGTGCTTGAATTTCCCGTACTTGCCGATTATGCAGTTATATTCGTTGACGGAAAAACATTGTATTTGACTCACGGACACAAATACAATCCGAATAATTTGCCTCCGATAAAAAAAGGCGATTATCTTGTGAACGGTCATACACATATCTTGGCGAATGAGGATATGGGCGATTTTACATACTTAAATCCGGGTTCTGTTTCAATTCCCAAAGGCGGTAATCCGCATACGTATATGATATATGAAAACGGTGAATTTAAAATTAAAGAATTGAAGTAGGAGAACAGAGAGAGTTGCTTGTATGGTAGATTATAACCGCATTTACTTCATAAGGGACGGTACCACGACGTCCCTCTTGCCACCCCTCAGACGGCTCCGCCGTCAGCTCCCCTCAAGTGGAGCCGATTGTAAGTGTGGCTGATACAAAAAAATATGCAATTCGTAGGGGCGATCATCGGTCGCCCAAAAATCGCATTCACTTCGTAGGGGACAGTGCCTCGGCGTCCTTTTTGCCGCCACTCCGTCACTTCGTGCCACCTCTCCTCAAGGAGAGGCTTTTAAGGCGCCCCCTTGAGGGGAGCTGTCGTGAAACGACTGAGGGGTGTCGAACAACAATTTAACATCAAAAAAGCCGTCATTCATTGACGGCTTTTTTTGAATTTTTCTTTTGTTTCTTCTTATTCTTTTTACACTTCAAATGAGTATCCGGAGTAAGGTGACCGATTTCCATTTCAAAACATTCCTCAACTTCATCAAGGTTCAAAAGACTGTAATCTTCAAGTATTCTAACCATAACTGCAGCACAGGCATATGCGTCATCATAAGCACGGTGATGATGAAAATGAATACCGAGTGCGTCACAAAGATTATTTAATTTATGACTCGGAAGTTCGGGATATGCTTTTTGCGACAATTTCACCGTACACAAATAATCAAAAGTCGGGAACGGTATATTAAAATGTTCCAAAGTCGCACAAAGTGCACCGACATCAAAACCTGCATTATGTGCAATAACTGTTTTGTGGTCAAGGTACGGCTTTAACTTATCCCAATAATCCGCAAGTGTAGGCTTGTTCACAACCATATCAGGTGTAATTCCGTGAATTTTTATATTATAATCATTAAACTCAAACGGTTCAGGTTTAATAAGAATTTCTTTTCTGTCAGTTATCTTGTTGTTTTCCACCACACATATACCAAGACTGCATACGCTTGTATAATTTGATGTGGCGGTTTCAAAGTCAATAGCTACAAAATCCATATAATCTCTCCTAACGTCATATCATTATACAACTTTTTTTGCCGAATGTCAAAGGATAAAGCAAAAAAGAGTAATTATTTGTACAGAACATAAATTGACAGGCAATTTTATTAGTTATATAATAGATAGAAAGTTAGGAGGGACATATATGCTTGTTGGAATAATAGGTGCAATGGACCTTGAGGTTCAGGCATTAAAAGGACTTATGGACAATGCAGTGGTGGAAACAATCAGCACCATTGATTTTTATAAAGGCAATATTAACGGCGTGGAAACGGTTGTTGCGGTTGCGGGAGTCGGCAAGGTAAATGCGGCGGTCTGCTCACAGACTATGATACTTAAGTATTCGCCTGACATTATGATAAACGTGGGTGTTGCCGGAGGACTTTCGGACGAATTTAAAATCGGCGACATAGCCGTTGCGGACAGCGTTGTTGAACACGATATGGACACATCACCGATAGGTGACCCTGTCGGCTTGATTTCGGGAATTAATCTTGTGAATATACCTTGTGACAAAAAGCTTGCCGATTTAATGGAGCAGGCAGTAAGCAAGGTAGGCACAATAACATCAAAAAGAGGTGTTATTGCTTCGGGCGACCAATTCATCAGCAAACAGGAACAAAGAGATAGAATAAAAGATAATTTCGGTGCTATTGCCGCTGAAATGGAGGGCGCAAGTATCGGACACGTTTGTTATATGAACGGTGTGCCTTTCGGTGTACTGCGTGCAATATCGGACGGCGCAAACGACGATTCACATATGGATTATCCCGAATTTGCAAAAACGGCGGCGGCAAATTCAATCAAGATTATACTTGAACTTTTAAACAGCATAAACGGAGGAAAATTACAGTGAATAAAATAAAGAGCTTTCAAGTTGACCACAGGAAACTCGGTGTGGGAATTTATGTATCAAGAGTTGATGTAGATATAGTGACATACGATTTACGTTTTTGTAAACCGAACAGCGGAACGGTGCTTGATAATGTGACAATGCACACGATTGAGCATATGCTTGCAACGTTCGTAAGAAATTCTGATATAAAGAATGAAGTATTATATTTCGGTCCTATGGGCTGTCAAACAGGTTTTTACTTGCTTGTACGCGATGTGGTTCCAAAAGAAAAAGTTCTTGAAACGGTAAAAGATATTTTGGCAAAGACAATTAAACACGACGGCAAAGTTTTCGGAGCGAGTGAGATTGAGTGCGGAAATTATAAAACACTTAATCTTGATTGTGCAAAGAAAGCGTGCAGAGAATACCTTGAGGCTATTCGTGATATAAACGACATAATAACCTATGATGATGTAAACCAAAGGGGATGCTGATGAAGTATTCCTTTTTTATTTGAACACGGTAGGAGTGAATTTTTATGAAATACATTTATCAATTATTTATAATATTGGTTGTTACATTTGTCGGAGAATTGTTGCATTATTTTATACCTATTCCCGTACCTGCGAGCATATACGGACTTATAATAATGCTTATACTTTTGTGTACAAAGGTTGTAAAGCTTGAACACGTTGAAAGAACTTCGGACTTTCTTATTGAAATAATGCCGCTTATGTTTATTCCGGGCGGCGTCGGACTTGTAACGGCTTGGGGCGATTTGAAAGATATGATGTTGCCGGTTGTCGTTATAACAATCATATCGACAATCGTGGTTATGGCGGTTACGGGCAAAGCGACTGAATTGATTATGAAAACAGGCAAGAAGAAAGAGGGCAAAAAAGATGAATAATATAATGACAGACAGCATATTCTTCGGTGCGGTAATCAGCGTTGTGGGATATTTGATAGGAATATTTTTAAGAAAGAAAATTTCGGTTTTAAATCCGTTGCTTGTATCAATAATCTTTGTAATCGCGGTTATAAAGATATTTCACATTGATTATGAAACGTATAACAGCGGTGCAAAGTATATAAGCTATCTTTTAACACCTGCAACGGTCTGCCTTGCAATACCGCTATACCGTCAAATATCCTTTTGATGTCGTATTTATTCGGACTTACGCATGAACAGTATGTAACGCTTTTGCCGAAATCAATCACAACGGCAATAGGAATGGGCGTGAGTGAAGAACTCGGCGGAATACAGACAATAACCGTTGCGGTAATTATCATAACAGGAGTACTCGGCAATATAATCGCTGAGGCGGTTTTGAAAATTTTCAGAATAAAAGAGCCTGTTGCAAAAGGTCTTGCGATAGGAACTGCGTCCCACGCAATCGGTACAACAAAGGCTCTTGAAATCGGTGAAATCGAGGGCGCAATGAGCAGTCTTTCGGTTGCGGTTGCAGGACTTATGACTGTCATATCAGCTTCAATCTTCGCTAATATGATGTAATTCTTCGTTAAAAGCAGTAAGAATTGTTTCGTAAACGATATTCGGCTCATTCTTGAAATACACAGCCATACGTTCTGCCTCTTCACGCGAGCCGGCATATAGTGAAAGCTTTAAAAGGTTGGTGTCGTCATCGTCGTAAAGCTCACATTCGACGCTGTATTCGTTTTTGCGTATACGGGTAATCTTACTGCGTACGGAATTACGGACTTTTTCGGTATTGAAAAGCTCATTGATAGAATTATCAATAGGTTCTTTTATGTAAACAGGTATGTTTGGAGTGTAAAGGTCACTTGCATTCATACCTTTTTTTGTTATTTTATATTTTTCGTTGTGTTCACTTTCAAGAAAGGTTTTAACGTGATGTGTATGTTCGAGATTATCAAGTGCGACTTGAAAATCTTGAAAATTAATGTTACAATTATCAAGAACAAGGTTTATAAGATTATTGTACGGAACATAATCTTTTGCTTGATTTAATGTATAAAGAATAATAAATTGTATTAAAACGGGATCGTTAATTTCCCTTTGATACAACATAAAAAATCACCTCCGTGTATTTAATATCAGTATAACACATTTAATATTAAATTGGTAGAGGTAAATAGAAATCAGGAGAAAAAATATGCCGAGAAAGAAACTTACAGAGGAAGAAGAAATTGCACGCGTAAAGGCGATGTATGAGTATGAACATAATTGCCGCGATAACGGATATACGGTTGTTGCGGGAGTTGACGAGGCAGGCAGAGGTCCGCTTGCCGGTCCTGTATACGCGGCGGCGGTTATACTTCCGAATGACATTATAATCAAAGGAATAAATGATTCAAAAAAACTTTCCGAAAAAAAGAGAGAAGAATTGTTTGAAGAAATAACCGAAAAGGCAATCGCATATAATATATTCAGTGTGGACGAAAAACGAATTGACGAAATAAATATTTTAAACGCAACGTACGAGGCAATGAACGGTGCGGTAAACGGACTAAGCACTGCACCCGATTTTGTGCTTATAGACGGTAACAGAATAAGCGGAATGGAAATACCGCACGAAACGGTTGTAAAGGGTGACAGTAAGAGTATTTCAATAGCGGCGGCGTCTATTTTGGCAAAAGTGAGCCGTGACAGATTTATATGTCAAATGGCGGAAAAGTATCCCGAGTACGGCTTTGAAAAGCATAAGGGTTACGGCACAAAGGCACACAATGAGGCTATTTTAAAATACGGTCCGTGTCCGATACACAGAAGAACATTTTTAAGAAAATTATTGGGAGAATGATTATGACGACAAAGGAAATAGGAGATTTCGGAGAAAAGGCGGCAGAGGATTATCTTGTTGAAATGGATTACTTAATCCTTGAAAGAAATTACCGTTTGAAATTCGGCGAAATTGATATTATCGCCGCAAAGGACGGCGGACTTGTTTTTGTGGAAGTAAAGACGAGAAAGAGTAATTTATTCGGTGAGCCGAGCGAATATGTTGACCGCAAAAAGCAGGAACGGGTGAAAAAAGCCGCGATGGTTTATGCAGATGTGGAAAATACCGATATGCGATTTGATGTGATAGAAGTATTTTATGAAGAGAAAAACGGGGAATTATTTCTTGTTAAAGTTAATCATATTGAAAATGCTTTTTAATAAGGGGACACTAAAATGAATAGGGACACTAAAAATAACTATTCCGTATTTGACACACATTGCGATACATTGTGTTGCGTGCGTGATGACGGTAAAAGCCTTAATGAAAATGACTGTCATGTTGATTTAAAAAGAATGTCGGAATATAAAAGCTATACGCAAGTTTTTGCGTGCTTTATAGATCCGATATATAAGACGTGCGGTGCGGAGCGAACAATGAATTTAACAGATACGTTCCATACGCACACGCAAAATTTACCGCAGAATGTTAAAGCTGTTTTAAGCCTTGAGGGCGGAGAGGGGATATATTCACTTTCGGCACTTCGCAATTATCACAGGCTCGGCGTAAAAATCGCGGCACTAACATGGAACTATTCAAACCATATTGCTTCGGGTGCGTTGGAAAGTGACGAAAACAGAGGACTGACCGATTTCGGGAAAAAGGTTGTGGCGGAAATGAATAAAATCGGTATGCTTATAGACGTTTCGCACCTTAACAGAAAGTCATTTTACGATATTGCAAAGGTAACAAAAATGCCGATTGTCGCAACACATTCTTGCTCGGACTTTATATGTCCCCATAAAAGAAATTTAACAGACGAACAATTTAAAATTATTAAAAACAGCGGCGGTTGCGTCGGAGTGAATTTTTATCCGCCGTTTTTAACGAACGGAGATAAATGCGGTATTGACGATATTGTAAAGCATATTGAGCATTTTATGGAGCTTGGCGGTGAGGATAATATCGGTATCGGTGCGGATTTTGACGGCGTTGACTGTCTGCCCGAAGGTATAAGCGGTGTTGAAGATATGTATAAAATATTTGACAGACTGCTTGCAAGAGGATATACTGAAGAACAAGCAGAGAAAATAAGTCATAGAAATTTTGAAAGGATTTTTGAAAATGCCTAAATTTTTTGTAACACAAGATAAAATATCAGATAATCAAATTATAATAGACAGCGAGGACGTAACTCATATTTCAAGGGTACTCCGTCTTGAAAAAGGTGATAATGTTACGGTGTGTGACGGACAGGGAACGGATTATGACGCTCAAATCGATACGATAGAGCCGAAGAAAATTCTTTTGAATATCGTATCAAGACAAAAGAGCGAAACAGAGCCGAATATAAAGGTTACACTTTTTCAGGCACTTCCAAAAGCGTCCAAAATGGAGTACATCATTCAGAAAACAACGGAGCTTGGCATATCCGAAATTGTGCCTGTGAAACTTTCAAGATGTGTTGTGAAAATAGACAATAAAAAGGACGAGAAAAAGAAAATTGACCGTTGGCAAAAGATTGCCGAATCGGCGGCGAAACAGTCGGGCAGGGGTATTGTTCCGACAGTGTCTGAATTTATGACTATCAATGAAGTGATTGAAAAATCAAAAGAATTTGATTTGTTTTTTGTGCCGTACGAATGTGAAGAACAGAAAACACTGAAAGAGATTTTAACTTCAAAAAGTGACGTTAAGTCGGTGGGATTTGTCATAGGTCCGGAGGGCGGTTTTGATTTAAGCGAAACCGAAAAACTTCATTCAAGCGGTATCGATACAGTAACGCTCGGTAAGAGAATACTACGCACGGAAACAGCCGGTGAGGCGGTTTTGGCAATGACAATGTATGAGATAGGCGATATAAACTGAGAGCATGTTTTAGGAGATGATTGCAATGACTTTACAAGAGATAATTGATTCAAGTGACAATATTGTATTTTTCGGCGGTGCAGGTGTGTCAACCGAAAGCGGTATACCGGATTTCAGAAGTGTTGACGGACTTTATAATATGAAATACGATTATCCGCCGGAAACAATTTTAAGTCATACGTTTTTTATGAATAATACGGAGGAATTTTACAAATTTTATCGTGACAAGCTGATTGTAAAAGGTGTTAAGCCGAACAAGGCACATATTGCACTTGCAAAACTTGAAGAAAAAGGAAAGTTAAAAGCGGTTATAACACAGAACATAGACGGACTTCATCAAATGGCAGGCAGTAAAAACGTGCTTGAACTTCACGGTTCGACTCTTAGAAACTACTGTATGGATTGCGGAAAATCGTACGATATTGATTATATTGAAAGCAGCAAGGGTGTGCCGAAATGTGAATGTGGGGGTATAATCAAGCCTGATGTTGTGCTGTACGAAGAAATGTTAAATGACGATACAATCACAAAATCGGTGCAGTATATCAGTAATGCGGACGTACTTATAATCGGAGGTACATCGCTTAACGTATATCCTGCGGCAGGGTTTATAAATTACTTCAAAGGCAGTAAACTTGTTATTATCAATAAAGCCGCCACTTCTGCCGATAAAAATGCCGACCTTGTTATAAGCGAGCCTATAGGCGAAGTTTTGGGAAGTCTGAAAATATGAAAGTATATTATATGAACGTCAAAAGCATAAATGCCGATGATGAAAAATGGTTTAAGTATTTGTCGCAAAAACGAATTGAAAAAGTCAATAGGTTAAAAAAGACAAATAAAAAATCACAGTCAATAGGTGCGGAACTGCTGCTAAATTATGCGGTGAACGGTGATATAAAAAAAACGGTAAAGTGGGACACAGAAAACGGCGGAAAACTTTACTTAACGCAAAACAAGGATTTGTATGTAAATCTATCACATTCCGGCGGATATGCGGTATGTGCCGTACATAACAAAGATGTTGGCATTGACATACAGCACTTGCGAGAATGTGATATGAATTTGGCAAAACGATTTTTTACGGCGGAAGAAACCGAATATATAAATTGTTCAGCCGATAAAAATAATGCGTTTTTTGAGGTGTGGACAAAGAAAGAAAGCTTTGTCAAGGCAATCGGTACCGGACTTACAATTCCGTTAAACAGCTTTTCGGTGCTTTCCGATACAACCCGGTATGACGGTAAAACATATTGCTTTAAAGAGTATTCGGTCGGAGAAGACGATTATAAAATGTTTGTCTGCTATTTGTCGTAGTTGTAGATGTTTGCACTTTCGGGTGAGTAGTTTATAATTTCGTCAT
>OICZ01000344.1_pt1 | contig 22385 bp, 19 predicted proteins | sample 1581461 | NCBI WGS metagenome assembly OICZ01 (sample SAMEA3882548, study PRJEB24775) | human gut metagenome | biome: human-associated habitat; feature: intestine environment; material: feces | place: Netherlands | collected 2009/2010 | reverse complement strand
CAAACTCCTTGATAGAGGGGTCTGTGATCTCAATGTTGGATATTCCCTGATTCTGCCCGACAAGCTGCTTCACAGTCTGTTTTCCATGCGGAACAACCGGCGCATCACGGCTTCTCTGTTTTTCCAGCTTCTTTTCCTTGCGATGTGCCATGTACTTGCTTATGGCAGCCTTTAACATTCTGCCGGTAAACTTTGTTCCACTGACAACCAGCGTCAAAGTTCTGTTTTCCACTTCTTCCTGCATTTTCTCGCCTCCTTTCCACGAAGTTTGCAGGGAATCTCTTTTTTTGCTAAGGCGGAACCACCAGCCGCCGCAGAAGATAACGCTTCATACCGCCCTCCTTAGCGTAACTGGTCAGAACGGTCATAGTGCAGATTGCCCTGACGTACCTTTGCGTGGCTCAAAATCTTAATCTGCCCCTTTTCCTGACTATCCAGTGCTTTTTCATAACCGGTATCCGACAGGAACAGGCGGGTTCATTCGCCTTTCCAGCCAACAGGGGAATCGTTCGTCAGCACATCAAAAATAATCATGTGCCGGGTGTCCTCCGCAAAACGCTGGAGATCCATATATCCATGACCATGATAATTCTGCGCTCCTGCCTTTACCCGCATTTCTTCCATCAGCTGCCCTATGGTCTTTCCCTCAGACATCATGCTTGCTCCTTTCTCCCGGCAGTTCCGGGCAATAAAAAAGCGACCATTTACCAGCCGCCATACAGATCGTGATTTACTTGTGAGGTGTAATGATTGCTTATCGTGGTCGGTGCATTGAACAGAACGGTCAGAAGATACTGCTTCATGTTACGAATTTCCGTGGTGTTCTTCTGTAAACAGTCCATGACAAACTCAATGTGCGAGTTATCCAGCTTCAAGAATCTGGAACGAACGATTTCATGCGGAAAATCACTTCCTGCAATACGGGTGGTCTTTCGCTTTGCACAGACCGTTTCCACGATTAGCTCCACAATCTCATCCAAATCCTCCCGATAAGTTTCATACTGCTGACACAGGTATTCATACCCGATATTCTCCTGAATCAATTCCCGATAACTCTCTATCTCTGTGAGTGACATCGCATCCCTTCCTTTCCGTTCCGGCAGACAATCTGCCGCGCAATCCCGGAAGGGAATGGAATCGGTACTTGATCCATAAATATTTTGTTTTTGAGTATTTGATTTCTCTATATTTAATTCTGCGGGCTTTTCCGTATCCGGTTTATCCATATACGGGTTTTCCGTATCTGGTGAATCCGTATCCGGTTTTCTAAGCTGTGGCTGCTCGTATATGACATACTCTGTATCGCTGATGCGTCCCTGCCGGTCACGCAGCTTGTGCCGCACAATGTAACCGGCAGCCTCCAATTCCCGCAACGCAGCGCCTATGGCATCCACGCCCTCCTTACAGATCTTTGCAAGACCACGGGTGGTGTAATTCCAGTCCTCTGGCAAAGACAGCATCATGGAAAGCAGCCCCTTGGCTTTTAACGACAGGTTTGCATTTCGTAAATGATGATTGCTCATCACGGTATAATCACGGGTCCGTTCAATACGAAAAACGGCCATCGACCTCACTCCTTCCGAATTTTGGGTACAAAAAAACCGCAATCCTCATTCCAAAGAATTGCGGTGTTCAACACTTTTCAAATTTTCTTGCATAGAACCAAAACAGCGGCTTTCGAGGACGCGCCTCTGTAAATGGCTCCTCCTGGGCGAAAGGAAGTGTTTGCATCACTCGGTCAATATCCGTTGAATCCATGTCATGCTGAGATTTGCAATCTTCCCGGATTGCTTCTTGAATTTCCTTTACCGTACACATAGTCATTCCTTTCCTTTCGTTGTATGGGTTTATGAGCGGCGGCGTTTTCCCGGTTTGAAATCGAGGATATGTCCCTCAATCACACGAGCGTAACGCTTGATCTTGATCTCCCGGCGCTGCTGGCTTTGCAGGGCAGCCTGATACCCGTCCTCGGTCAAAAACAGCCGCATTTCCTCTCCGGGGCTGCCGTAAGCTGTGCTGGGACGCAGGACGGAAAACTCAATCATCCAGCGGGTGTTATCCCAAAACCTCTCTACGGCGAGAATGTTGTGTCCTTTCAGCTCGCGGGCTGAAATATCCCTCATAGGCGGCTCCTTTCATCGTTCCTGATCTCTCTGACGCTTTTTCTGCCATGCCTCCAGCAGCTTGATGATGGTTTCCTGCATCCGCTGGGGCGTATAGCTTTTAGGGAAATACTTTCGCAAGGTGTCAGAGGTAAATGTCACTCGGTCCAGATCGCTTTTCTTTTCCTCACCCATGATGACACGCATCATATCGAGGGTCAGATGCCCCTCCTGACTGTATTTTTTGAGCCGCTGAGCTTGAGAAAGAGAAGGGGTAGCCTGTTCGCTGTCCATCGCGTCCAACAGGTCTACCTGTTCCTCCTTTTTGAGAAAGGACAGCTCATAGGCAGGGTTCAGGGCAATCTTCTTTTCATCCACCATATCCATCAATTCAGGAATCAGCTCTGTCAGACGGATATAGCGCTGAACTTGATTTCTGCTTGAACCAGCCTGCTGAGCCAATATTTCATCGGCTCTCAACTTCGTCCCAACTTGGGACGAAGTTAAATCAACTCGCTCTCCCTGATGTTTCATGGCATCCAGCTTCATCTTGTAGGCAAATGCTCTTTCACTGGGGAGCAGACTTTCTCGTTGCAGGTTGCTGTCAACCATAATGATCGTGGCGGCATCATCATCCAAATCCCGAACAATGACCGGCATGGTCTCCTTTTCTGCCAGCTCACTGGCTCTGTGCCGCCTGTGTCCGGCTACCAGCTCATAACCGCCCTCCGGGTCCGGTCGAGCAATCGCCGGAACCAGAACGCCATACTGCTTGATACTGTCAGCGGTCTCCATCATGGCTTCGTCATCCTTGACTTTGAATGGGTGGTTCTTAAAGGGATGCAATTCAGACAGCGGAATCTCCTGAATCTTTTCCAGCTTTGCATCTTGACGGTCTTCTTCGGTGGAGAACAGATCATCTACCGAGGCCAGCTCTATTTTTTTCGCGCTGCTTTTCAAGTTTCAACACCTCCTTCGTCAGATTTCGATACCCCTCTGCCACCTTGCCGCCAGGGTCATGGGCGAAAATACTTTTTCCCTCTGCGCTAATTTCCTTTGCACGGACAGAGTGTGGAATCTCCGTTCCAAAGACTTTGATTTTACTTCCATAGGTGTCCCGCAGCAAAGTAGCAATCTCTTTGGCAAAGTTGGTGCGGTTATCCACCATCGTCAGCAGGATACCGTCAATCTGGAGCTTTGGATTGATCTGCCGTTTTACCTTGCTGACCGTAGATAAAAGCTGTTCCAGTCCTTTGGCGGGCAGATACTCTGCCTGAACGGGAATTATGATCCTGTTCGCAGCCGCCAGCGCATTGACCGTAAGCATCCCCAACGAGGGCTGACAGTCAATCAGGATATGGGAATATTGTCCCTTCAGTGTGTCCAGATATTGCCGTAAAACCGTTTCACGGCTCATGGCGTTTACCAGAGAAACCTCCATACCGGAAAGCTGAATATCCGCAGGCATCAGGTCAACGCCTTCTGCATGATGCAGAATACCTTCTCCGGGGCGTATAGGCTGATCCATCAGAATTTTGCCCATTGCATCCGACAGTGTAAATGGCAGCTTGTCCGGTTGCGGATTTCCCAAGCTGATTGTCAGACTTCCTTGTGGGTCCCCGTCGATCAGAAGCACTTTCTTTCCGGCCTGTGCCAGACCTATTCCCAAGTTCGCACAGGTTGTTGTTTTGCCAACGCCGCCTTTCTGGTTGGCGATGGCGATGATTTGCGTGTTCAAATAAACCTCCTCCTTCTACAAAAAATATCCCTATTCCGAAAAATAGGGATGAAAAAAGCCGCTTACTCAAATAAATGAATAAACGGCTATGTAAGAAATATTCGATTGTAAGTAAAGTTTTATATCACTGCAAAATAACGAAGTGCATCTTTGATTGCTTCTACCTTTTCTGGTGTCGGATGTTTCCTCGGCTGTTTCAATTCTTCTACCGCATTAGGAGCATCATACATCGGCAATCCCAAATTTCGCTTTACCTCTGCGATATATGCGGTATGTACCTTGAAGCCGTATTTCGCTTCTATGTACTCCTTAATCATTTTGTAGGTCACTTTTTCTTTGGGCTTATACGCTTCGGCTCTTTTAGCAATACTATCTACCGGAATCTTGCCCTCGCCCTCTCCAAACTCCACATCAATGTGGATATAACTGTCGGCTTTTTTGTGGGATAAAAGAACTACCGTCTCAACGTGAACAGTCTGACAAAATTGATCAACGCAGCAGGCTTTTTCCAGCTTATATCCTGCCGCCAGAAATGCCGGAAGATCTCTTGCCAGGCTAGTCGCTTTGCAGGAAATATATACAATATGGTCTACCCCATAAGAAAGAATCTTCGGCAATGCTTTGGGATGGATTCCATCCCTTGGCGGATCCAGAATGATCACATCCGGTTTCTCCGTCAGATCATCCAGGACTTTAAGGACATCTCCTGCAATAAATTTGCAATTACTCAGGTTATTCAGTGCTGCATTCTGCTTTGCAGCTTCTACTGCCTCTTCCACAATTTCCACACCTATCACTTCGTCCGCTACGGAGGCTGCAAGTTGGGCGATCGTTCCGGTTCCGCTGTAAAGGTCGAACACTACTTTATCCTTCGTATCTCCGATATACTCACGTACGATAGAATAAAGCACTTCCGCAGCCAGGGAATTAGGCTGGAAAAATGAAAATGTACTGATCTTAAATCGCAGTCCCAGAAGCGTTTCATAAAAGAAATCCTGACCGTAAAGGATACGTGTCTCATCACTCTGCACCACATCAGAAAGAGAATCATTGATAATATGCATGATTCCCACAATTTTACCCTCCAGCGGAAGTGCAAGAAGTTCTTCTTTCAGAGATTCCAGATCATGTTCTTCCTGACTGGTGGTAATCACATGGACCAGAATCTCTCCTGTAGTCACACCGCGGCGGAGAAGCAGATGGCGCAGATATCCTGTATGCTGCATCTTTTTATAATAGGAAACGTTTCGTTTCAGGAAGTATTCATGCACACAAGTCAGGATTTTCGTCATATCTTCATGAACCAGTTGACAGTCATCTGCTGTAAGAACATCATAGGTACTGCCTTTTTTGTGCAGACCCAGCGTCAACGGACCATCCTTATATGCATCACCAAAGGAGAATTCCATTTTATTTCGATATCTGAATTCAATGGGACTTCCATGAATTCCCTCCCACTGGTAATCAGTGCCGTTCAATGCACCATCCAACAGTTCACGAACCTGACATTCTTTCATTTTGAGCTGGTTTTCATAGGACATGGTCTGATACATGCATCCTCCACATTCCGGAAAAATGCTACAGACCGGTTCTCTTGTTTCAAGCGGAGACTTCTCCAACACTTCCAGAAGTCTTCCCTCTGCACGTCCGGAACGCTTCTTATTGATCATAAAACGAACTTTCTGTCCGGGCATTCCGTTCTTTACGGTAACTTTTTGTCCGTCTGTTATCACAATTCCCTTATTGGGAAAATCTACTTTCTCAATCACGCCTTCATAAATTTCGCCTTTTTTCATATAACCTCCATAAAAATAGCCCCGGTATAAGCCGGAGCTATTCTTTCATTTTCATATTACAGGTAATTATTCTTCTTCATCTTCGAAATAATCGTCGAAGTCATCGTCAAAATCCTCTTCAAAATCTTCCAGATAATCCGGAGCAAAGAAATGATATACAGCAAATGCGATACCTGCTACTGCTGCAACTGCGCCAATGATTGCCAGTACCCAGAGGACTGTATTTTTTTCTTTCTCTTCTTCTTTTCTGTTTAATGCTGATAATAATTCTTCAATTTTGATATTCATAATCGCACCATCCTCTCAATAATTCATCAGCTGACACTTAACACTTCTGCCGTCTGCTGTTTAATGAAATTATTATAACACTTTTTCTGTAATTTTACCATAAGATATCTGCATTTATTCTATACTTTTGTTAGTTTCTTTATTATAATGATATCAGGGGGTTACTGTTCACACAATCCCGAGACATACAAGCCAAAATTCCATTGCCGCAGGCAATCTGGAATGAATTTTGCCCCTGACTTAAAAATATGCCGACAGCAACGATCTGATAAGAGAGGATAAATACTTATGGTAGAAACACTTTTTTTTGATCTTGATAATACATTACTTGATTTTAACCGGGCAGAAAGAGCAGCTATCGCAAAAACTCTGAAAAGTTTTCACATTGCTCCCGAGCCTTCAGTTCTGAAGCGTTACAGTGAGCTTAACCTCGCCCAGTGGAAACTTCTTGAACAGGGCAAGATCACCAGAGACCAGGTAAAGCTTCGGAGATTCCGGCTTCTTTTTGCAGAGCTGAATGTGGATGTACCTGCAAAAGAAGCTGCACATACCTATGAAACTCTTCTGGCCCAGGGGCACTATTTCATAGATGGTGCAGAAGAATTGCTCGAAACTCTTTACGGTCAATACCGGATGTATCTGGTTACAAACGGTACCTTAAGTGTCCAGAAGGGACGGCTTAAAAGTTCCGGAATTTCCCGTTACTTTGAGGATATTTTTATCTCCGAAGAACTGGGATACAATAAACCGGGCAGGGAATACTTTAACTACTGCTTCTCCAGAATCCCTGATTTCCATAAGGAAACAGCAGTAATCATCGGGGACAGCCTGACCTCTGATATCCAGGGCGGCATCAATGCCGGAATCCGCACAATCTGGTTTAATCCCAACCATGAGAAGACTTCAGAAATCATCCCTGATCATGAATTTGACAGTCTTATGAAACTTCCTGAACTCCTGTCTCATATATAAAGCGGATAAAATCGTTCGCCTTACTGCTTATTGCTTTTCGCAGCCTCCGCAGGTGACTTAAGTCACCTGCCCCAATCGCCCGGCTAACAGACGGCAGGCGTGACTTGCCTGCATCATCCTGATTCTGAAATTACTATATTTTTTTCAGCTTTGCAAATCCTGCGAACATTTTCTTTATTCCCACTTTGTCAAAATCAACAGTGACTTCATAATCTCTTCCGCCGTCTACAATGTCTTTGACAATTCCTACACCAAATTTAATGTGGCGGACAGTGTCTCCCACTTCGTAATCCAGTGCAGCAGCCTTCGTCACTTTAAATTCTCTGGGCTTGAATGTTTTCGTCTCAAAAGCCATTTTCATTTTTGCAAGGTTTCTGTCTGCCTGAATCATCTCTTCAATCTTTTTCTTCTTTTCCTGAGCTTCCTGTCCCAGATCCACAAGCTCCCGCGGAATTTCACGTACAAATCTGGATACTTTATTATACTGTACTTCTCCCCGGAGCATCCGCTGTCTGGCACTTGTCAGCGTCAGATCCTCCATAGCTCTTGTGATACCCACATAACAGAGCCTTCTCTCTTCTTCCAGATCAGATCTGTCATCTGATATAATGGACATATAAGACGGAAACATCCCATCTTCCATTCCTGCGAGAAATACTCTCGGAAACTCCAGACCTTTGGCACTATGTAGTGTCATAAGAAGCACATAATCCTGATCCGGATCCACGCTGTCAATGTCTGCGATCAGTGCAATCTCCTCGAGAAAACCTGAAAGTGTGGCCGTCTGTCCCTGTTCTTCCATTACTTCCTGATAGGATTCTGTCTTGGAAATAAGTTCATCAATATTCTCGATTCTTGCCTTCGATTCATCTGTATCTTCAGCCTGCAGCTCTGCCACATATCCGGTAAGTTCAATCACTTCTTCCAGAAGTTCACGTACTGTATAAGACTCTGCCTTACTCTTTAAACTCTGAATAAAGGTTACAAATCCATCAATCTTTGAAAGGCTTCTTCCAATAGACGGGACCTCCTCTGCCACACGCAAGGCATCATAGAAACTCACACTCATTTTATCCGCATAATCCTGTATTCTGCCAAGAGTTGTGGCTCCGATTCCACGCTTCGGTACATTGATGATACGGCGGACTGCCAGATCATCTCTGGAATTGTCAATTGTCTTCAGATAACATAACAGGTCTTTGATTTCTTTACGCGCATAGAAATTCACACCGCCTACAATCTTGTAAGGGATATTCGCAAGAAGACACTTCTCTTCAAAGAGTCGTGACTGTGCATTGGTCCTGTACAGAACTGCACAGTCTTTATACTTCGCACCATTCTCTCTGTGAGCTCTGGAAATCTCGCCTATCACATACTCTGCTTCCTCATATCCGTTCATGAACTGGCGGAAATGGATTCGTTCCCCCTCCGAATTCTCAGTCCAGAGTGTTTTTGATTTACGTGAGGTATTATTTGCGATCACCGCATTGGCTGCATTCAGAATATTCTTTGTGGAACGGTAATTCTGTTCCAGACGGATAACTTTTGCATCTGGAAAAACATGCTCAAATCCAAGAATATTTCCAATATTTGCACCGCGGAATTTATAGATAGACTGGTCATCATCACCGACTACACAGAGGTTTTCATATTTAGAGGCCAACAGGCTTATAAATTTAAACTGTGCAGTATTGGTATCCTGATACTCATCCACCATGATATATCTGAAACGTTCCTGATAGTTTTCCAGAACATCTCCGCAGTTCTGAAAAAGCTCTACGGTCTTTACGATCAGATCATCAAAATCCAGCGCATTATTTCTGCGCAAAGCAGCCTGATATTCCCGATATACCTCAGCAACCTTCTTTTTAACAAAGTCCCCACCTGCATTCAGTTCCATCTCATCCGGTGTGATCAGTTCATCTTTTGCATGGGAAATCTGTGCCAGAAGAGAACGTTCCTTTGTTTTCTTGGTGTCAATATTCAGTTTTCTGCATACTTCTTTCATCAGAGTTTTCTGATCTTCTGTGTCATAAATAGCAAATCTGGTATCATATCCAAGACGGTCAATATAACGACGCAGAATACGCACACAGGTAGAATGGAATGTGGAAACCCATACGCTCTCGGAACCAAATCCCACTATTTTATCTACACGTTCTCTCATCTCACTGGCTGCTTTATTTGTAAATGTGATAGCCAGAATGTTCCAGGGATTGATTCCCTTTTTATCTATCAGGTAAGCAATGCGGTGGGTAAGTACTCTTGTCTTTCCCGAACCCGCTCCCGCAAGGATCAGCAGTGGACCTTCTGTATGGTAAACCGCTTCCTGCTGCTGAGGATTTAATGTACTATAAATATCGCTCATATTTTCTCCTGTCTTCTTCCTGTACGGTACATTATTTTACAAACAACCATGATGATCAACAAGTTGATTCCTGCAACAATCTTTCAGATTCAAAATATGTACCGGTTACCGTTTACATCTCTCGAAATATTTTTTGTGCCTGAACAGGCATATATCTTTATGATTATACACAAAAATCTGTTCGCCTACAACTGATTCCTGTAAATTCAAGCGGATATAAATTTTGTAATTAGTGAAAAAAACATTTACAAGTAGTATTTAAAACTATATAATAAGGAACAGAGGTGATGAAAGATGACAATCGATGATAAAGATATGATAAACAGCATTCTGGAAAGTGTATCCAGGATTGACTATATTAAACCGGAAGACATCCCAAATATTGATTTATATATGGACCAAGTGACAACCTTTATGGAAGAGCAGCTCGTTTCTTCCAAACGTTACGCAGATGATAAGATTCTCACCAAGACTATGATCAACAATTATGCAAAGAATAAACTTCTTCCCCCGCCTGAGAAGAAACGTTATTCCAAAGAACATGTGCTGATGCTGATTTTTATTTACTATTTCAAAAATATTCTTTCCATCAATGATATCCAGACTCTGCTCACACCGATCACGCAGAAATATTTTAAATCCATGACTGAGAAAGATATGACTTATATTTATAATGAAGTTTTCAGCATGGAAAAGGAACAGATTGAATCCCTGAAAAAAGACCTTCTGCGCAAATACAAAACAGCACAGGATACTTTCGGGGACGCAGATGAAGAAGATCAGGCGAATTTGAAGAGATTTTCATTTATCTGCCTGTTAAGCTTTGATGTTTATGTAAAAAAGATGATGATTGAGCATATAATCGACGGAATGAATCCGGAATCGGAGCATAATTCCAAAAAGAAAAAATAATATTTCAAAAAGCAGCAGATTTTTCCTGATTTTGGAAATCTGCTGCTTTTATATGTCATAGAAATAATGATTATGCTATTTTTCCACTGCCTTAAATGTAAATCTGATTGGCTGGTAGTCACCTGTTGTCAGTGGCAGAGGCAGACCTGCTTTCATAAGTGCTGCACCTGTATATACTTTTCCTGTTGCTGTGTCTTCGTATTTCATATCAGCATCCAATCCCTGTGGGTAGAAAAGATAAATATAAGGATTTGCTTCGCTGTGGAGTCTTACTCCGCACACAACTGTTTCTTTTTTGTCTTTGGATACAAACTGCCAAAGTACATGGTTGTTGTTTTCGAATGGGTTCACCAGACGATAGTAGTCTCCGGACTGTACCAGATGCTCCATTTCTTTATACTTCAGAATCTGCTCTCTGGCTGTCTTTTTCTCTTCTTCGGACATCTTCATCAGATCCAGCTCATAGCCAAAGGTACCTGCGGATGCAACAATTCCTCTTGTCTCAAAAGGAGTCGTTCTTCCGGACTGATGGTTCGGGCATACGCTGACATGTGCGCCCATTGCACTTATGGGATATCCGAAGGATGTACCATACTGGATTTTCAGTCTGTCAATAGCATCTGTATTGTCACTGCACCAGATCTGCGGAGAATAGTAAAGCATTCCCGCCTCAAATCTTCCGCCTCCGCCTGAGCAGGACTCAAACAGAAGATCCGGATATCTCTGTACCAGGCTTTCCATCATTTCATAAACAGCCAGCACATATCTGTGGTAAACCTCTCCCTGACGTTCCTTTGGAAGAGCTGCTGAGAATACGTTATCTACGCTTCGGTTCATATCCCATTTTACATAATCAGCCTTGCATGCATCCAGAACCTTAAAGATCTGGTTCATAATGTGTTCACGTACTTCTTTTCTGGTGATATCCAGATTTAACTGATGTCTGCTTCGGTTCATAGCACGTCCCGGGATCTTCAGTGCCCAGTCCGGATGCTCTCTGTAGAGATCACTGTCCTCAGAGATCATCTCCGGCTCTACCCACAGACCGAATTTCAGTCCAAGTCCATGAATCTTCTCTGCAAGTGCAGGAAGCCCGCCTTTAATCTTTTCTTCATTTACTTCCCAGTCACCAAGTGCACACCAATCATTGTCTCTCTTTCCAAACCATCCGTCATCCAGAACAAACATATCCAGTCCGATATTTTTTGCCTCTTCTGCAATGTGGTAAATCTTATCTGCGTCAAAATCAAAATAAGTTGCTTCCCAGTTATTTACCAGGATTGGTCTTGGCTGCTCTGTATATTTGCTGCGGATCAGATTACTTCTGTATGCATCATGATAGATCCTGGAAAGCTTTCCGAAACCTTCTGCTGAGTATGCCATGATCACTTCCGGTGTCTCAAAGCTCTCTCCCTGTTCCAGTGTCCAGGAGAAATGATAGGGATGGATTCCCATTGCTACACGGGTATGTCCTACCTGGTCCACCTCTGTTTCAAATAAGAAGTTTCCACTGTATGCAAGTGCATATCCATAGCAGTTTCCATAAGTTTCCTCTGTATTTCTGTCACAGAGGATCACAAATGGATTGTGATGGTGGCTGGAGGTTCCGCGGATACTTCCCACAGACCAGTTGCCATGACCAAGGTGAGTTCTCTCCATCTGGCGTTCCATATTGTGTCTGCCATAGAAGTGGACTGCATCCAATTCTCTGTACTCATAGTCCATTTCCATAGACATTGCTTTTTTCACTGTAACCGGTGCTGTACCTGTATTTTCCAGGCGTACCACTCTGGTGATCACATCAAGATGAGGAAATACACCATAGAGAAGATGTGCTTTCAGTCCGCTGACACGGTCTGTCAAAACAATTTCCAGTGTCTCTGCCTCATCTTCCTTTGCAAACATTGCAGGAAGCCCTTTCAGGCTGTACTTTCCTTTTGTGATCTCATAGGACTCAAATTTCAGATTTGCAGTATCACTGCCGTCTGCCTGCTCTGTCTCCAGGCCATTGATACGATAATCACCATTTCCATATGCAGTATATTCCTGTGGCAGGGTATCTAATGAAAATGTTTTGTCCTTTTCTGCCTCATAAGGATTTCCTGAAAATCCTCTGTCCACACATACGATCCTGTCTGTGATCAGTGCATCGCCTACCGGACTTCCATAATACAGATGAACCAGAGTATCATACTCTCTTACCTGCATCTGATAAGTGCTGTGCTCTGTTCTCAGGTCGAATACTTTCTCTGCCTCGTGATATTTGATCCATTCCATACTCTGTACCTCTCATTTCTTTGTTCTTTCTATTTTATAGATGTTCTATCTATTTTTTATGTAACCAGGTATCGCTGTTTGTTTCGGTTAAAACGCGTACTGATCAGGTTCTGTGTCCACGTAGTGATGTCCCTCTTCCTCCTCTTTGAAGTAGGGCTTGAACAGTTTCCACATAAACCAGGAATCTGCATAGGCAGTCAGGGAGAATCCAAACATCAGCCAGATCAGCAGATATACCGGGAAAAGTTTTGCATCTACAAGTGTCATTGTCATTGGCAGGATTGTGATCACTGCCACAGCTAAGGCATAACCTATATGTTTAACCGCAAAATAAAATGCGTTTGTGATCAAAGTCATTGTTTTATTTTCAAATGCTGCAACTGTTGGAAATACATACAGTGCAACTGCCACCAGAGGAATATATACCGCAAAGATCACATAATTAAAAATCTGTGACATGGATCCCGGCATTGTTGCCAGAGCTTCTTTTTCCATATAAATAAATATTCCTGCTGCAACCATCAGAATCCAGATCAGTGTGGACTGCCTGAAATTCTGCTTAAAACTCTTAAAAAAATCATGAAGTACTCTGATATCTCCATCTTTATGGAGCTTCAATGTACAGTAAAATAATGCAGTGGTGGATGCCCCTGCTGTGATAATCGGAAGAGAGCACACGATCCACAGCAAATTTAATGCGATCAACTGACCTAAAAATCCAAATATTCTGTCAAAGAGACTTCCTGGTTTCATTTCTATCTACCTCTTCCTTTCATTTATCTTTTTTTATTTTATATTTCAGTTTTCTTTCTCTAGAGCATGTTTAAAAAATCATTCCCGCAAATTGTGACGCACATCTTGCGGAAAGCATTTTTCAGACACACTCTAAATATTATCAAATCCAGTTTCAGGCAAGCCCTGCTACAATCTCTGGTCTGATTTTATAACAAAGCCTGCCTGTGCTGCTCAGATTTTATTACAGCTTACCACCAGATGTTGCAATACCTTCGATGAACTGCTTCTGGAAGATCAGATACAGTACGATCATCGGGATACATGCAAGCAGAGATGCTGCCATCAGCTGCGGATAATTGTTGGTGTACTGTCCCTGCATTTTTGCAAGTGCTGCTGACAGAGGCATTACATCTTTGTTACAGATCAGAGGCCACATCAGATCTTTGTATGCAAATACTGCTGTGAAGATTCCCAGTGCCACCATGGAAGAACGTGTCAGAGGAGCCATGATGAACAGGAAGGTCTGACCGATGTTACATCCGTCAAGACGTGCAGCCTCTTCCAGATCTTTTGGAAGTCCCATATAAGCCTGTTTGAGGAGAAATGTACCAAATGCAGTAACAATACCGGGAAATACCAGGGCAAAAATGGTATTGAGCATTCCCATTTTACTTACCATTAAGTACTGTGGGATAATGAAAATCTGTCCAGGAACCATCATCTGGAAAAGGACCAGAGAGAACATCAGGTTTTTCCCCCTGAAGTTCAGACGTCCAAATGCATAGCCTGCCAGTGTTGCTGTCAGAACCGCACATACAACACGACCCAGAATCAGAAGTAAGGTATTGATATACAGATGTAAGAAATCCATATTTGCGCTTACTTCTCTAAAACTGTCCCATCTCCATGTAGACGGGAGGATTACGAACGGGTTGACAGAGGTTGCCTCTGTCATAGTTTTGAAAGCTGTCAGAATCATCCATAAGAAAGGAACCAGCATGGTAATAGATACCAGTATCAGGATAACATGGATCAGAACTCTGTTTGCTTTATCTCTTGCTGACATAATTATCCCTCCTTAGTTATAATGAACCCACTTCTTCTGCGCAATATTCTGGAATACTGTCATGATCATAATTACAACCAGAAGAAGTACGACGATTGTTGAACCATAACCTTTGTTATTCTGTACAAAGGAATTCTGGTAGAACAGGTAAACAAGTGACTGTGTTTTGTAAAGTGCAGGACTGTTTCTGTCCATAACCATGAAGATCAGGTCGAATACCTGCATGGCACCGATGACACGGGTAACCATTACAAAGAAGATGGTCGGTGAAAGCAGCGGGATTGTAATGTGGAAGAACTGTTTGATTCCGGTTGCTCCGTCAATGCTTGCTGCTTCATAATAATCTCTTGGGATTTCCTGCAGACCTGATAGGAAAAGTACCATATTGTAGCCAATGATGGACCATACACCGATCACTGCGATCGCATAGACTGCAATCTTCGGATCAGAAATCCAGTTAATCTTTGTATGAAAAATGTGATTGAGAAGACCAAACTCTGAGTTAAACAGCCATCTCCATACCATGGCGATCGCAGCCGGAGCAGCAACCATAGGCAGGAAGAAAATAGTTCTGTAAACAGCACGGCCTTTCATTTTACGGTTTAATAAAACTGCCAGTACAAGTGCGATAGCAATGGAAAACGGAACTTCCACAATGGCATATTTAAATGTATTTAATAATGCCTGCCATACTTCCGCATCATGGAACAGCTTTACATAGTTGTCAAAACCAATGAAGATATTTCCCTTACCGAAATCTCCGGTCTTGAAAAAGCTCTCATAAATGGTCTTAAAAATCGGATAGATATTTAAGATGATCAGACCAAGCATTGTAGGAAGAATGAACGCCCATCCCCAGATGAATTCATTCCGCGCCTGACTGGTACCTTTTTTTGGATTTGCCACGGCTCTCACTCCTTCTTATCATAGAATTTTGTTGCTGATTTGAATGGAAAACTGCCGCATATGAGCATACCCTTTGTGACTCCTGTGGTTATCACATGATCGGAATCTTTTCTGCGGCAGCTTTTCCGTTTCTTATTTTTTATGAATGGTTTTGTTAAACATTAATTAATAGGACTCTTCTGCGATGGCATCGTTCATAATAGTAACGATATTCTTGCATGCATCATCCATGCTTTCCTCATCATTCCATGGTTTCTTCAGTTCTTCGCACATTGGGTTCCACCATGCAAGTGTTGCATTTGTGTGTGGTCTGAATACGATATTGTCCATTGCATCCATGTATGGCTGTAAGTTAAAGCAATCAACACTGTTAACCCATCCATCGGACATTCCTTCGTAAGCTGCCATTGTTACACCAAGATCAGCCTGTTTCTTCTGCATATCTTTGGAACCGAACCACTCAATAAGCTGGAAAGCTTCGTCCGGCATATCTGTGTTTGCAGATGCTGCCCATCCAAGACCATTGTAAAGAGATACGCTCTCTCCTGTTTCAGCATCTTTCGGAAGTCTTGCCACATCACAGTGTTCTTTGATATAATCGTTGTCTTTGAAAGCAGATACCATCCAGGATCCCTGAGAAATCATAGCTACCTTGCCAGATCCGAAGAGTACGTCTGTACCTGTTTCGGACATTGTAGATGCAGGAGGCATTACATTTTTAACGCATTTGTCAACGAATTCCATTGCTTTGATAGTGTTTGGATCATCAAAACCGGATTTGTTGTCATCTGTCAGTACACGTCCGCCCATGGAGTAAACAATATTCATCCATGTATCCTGCTCGTTAGACGGGTTTGCTGCAAAACCGTACTGGCTTCCGTCTTCTTTTGTAAGTTTCTCTGCAATATCATAGAATTCATCCCATGTCCAGCTTCCGTCCGGATAGTCGATTCCTGCTTCATCAAACATATCTTTGTTGTACCACATAGCAATTGTATCGATGTCCTTCGGTACTGCGTATGTTTTTCCGTCCCACTGATACATTTCTTTGATATCTTCCGGGAATTTGTCCATTTCCAATTTGTCGCTGTCTGCAATCTTGTCTGTCAGATCAAGTAAGATATCATTGGACATATATCTTACAGCTTCATTGGAATGCATCCAGAATACGTCCGGCATGTCTCCGCCTGATGCACCTGCTTCAAGAAGTGTCCAGTAGCTGCTCCACTCTACTACCTGAAGTTCAGTTTTGATTCCGGTCTCTTTTGTAAACTCATCCATAATTTCCTGAAGTCCGGCTTTCTGTCCGTTATCCCAGATTGCAACTGTCAGAGTTTTGTCTTTCGCCTGTGCGCTTACTGGTGCAAGTGCAGTAACTGTCATAGCACCGATCACTGTTGCGACTGTGAGTTTTTTCATGTTTTTTCTCATATACATCCTCCTTTATTCGTCGTTTCGACGTGTTCCTTGTGATTCTTATTATACGTTTTTGTCTATTTTTTTAAATGGACTAATGAAATGAATTTATGTCATAATCGTTATGGAAAAACCGCTGAATTTATGGTAAAATGTCAACAACGACTTGAATTTATGCGTATTTGCAGGATATCAGTCCTTATGTCTTTATATCAACAATATCTGCAGTCAAAGAAAATAGAAAAAGGAATTACCCAAATGCCAAATGTAAAATATACGGACAGCGCTACTTTCCGCTGTCTTGAAAATCTGAAAGAAGGCTCCCTTGATATCAGTCTGATCCATACGGGCAAAGAACACTGCCCGCCCGGACATATCTGTTCCATGCCAAGAGATGAGTTCATCATCCATTTTGTGCTGGACGGTACCGGATTCTATTCTGCCGGAGGTCAGACCTGGAGCCTTACTCCCGGACAGATGTTTGTAATTTATCCAAATGAACCAGTCACATACGGTGCTGATGAAACCAATCCCTGGACTTATGCCTGGATTGGTTTTCGCGGAATCCGAGCTCACTCAATGGTAAAAGAATGTGGATTTTCCAAAAATCAATTAGTACTTCCTGCACCGGATCAGAAAATAATCCTGAAACACATCGATTATATGCTGAATCATAAGCAGCTTTCCAAAGCCAATGATCTAAGGCGCCAGGCTTATCTGATCCTGTTGTTAGCCGAGCTTGCCGACTTTCATGAAAAACAGTCTGCACAGAACAAAAAAAATGCCAAATATGCCTACAGCACCAGTGTCTACGTGGAGCTTGCCATTGAATATATTAAAGATATGTATCAAAGAGGAATCGGCATCTCTGATATTGCAGATAATATCGGAATCAGCCGTGCCTATCTGAACAGTTCCTTTCAGAAAGAGCTTGGAATGTCCGCACAGACCTTCCTCATTGATTATAAGATGCATAAAGCAGCCAATCTTCTGGTCAGCACCAGTCTGTCTGTTAAAGAGATTGCTAATAATGTGGGCTATGAAGACCAGCTTGTTTTTTCCAAGGCTTTTAAGAAGAAGTTTGGAATGAGTCCGAAGAATTATAAAACTCACAAAGAAATGATGGATAAATTTAACGAAAAGCAGGTAGATGATTCTGTGTGATCATCTGCCTGCTTTTCACTGTTGATTTTTTATTTTTGCTTATTGCTTTTCGCAACCTCCACAAGAGGCTTACCTGATTCGGTTATTATTTTGCAGTTAAAACATAAATTCTGGATTCATAGTCTGTGCATGGTTCGTCTTCACTTGTAGGTTCACCTGCTGTACAGTCTGTGGTGAGCAGTCCCAGATTCATCAGCTCATCCCCGTAGTTTTCTGTTTCATTATACTCATTTCTGTAGATAAGATCCGGATCCAGTCCCTGAAGCCGCACTCTGGTAAAATCTGCGTTTACTACATTTCTTTCCCTGTACCAGAATACCAGCGCTGTCTTTTTGTCCTCACTGACTGTCATCCACGCTGTTTCATTGCCCTCAAAAGGACTCTTCAATCTGTAAAAAGTTCCAAACTGAATCAGTTCTCTGTATTCTTTCATAAAAGCAATTTGCTGTTTTACTTCACTGATTTCTTCGTAAGACAGTTTATTCAGATCCAGTTCATATCCGAAGGTTCCGAAATAAGCTACATTTGCTCTTGTATGTAACGGAGTTTTCCGGTTTAACTGATGGTTGGGTACTACAGATACATGGCTTCCCATGGAACTTACAGGATAACACATACTTGTGCCGTACTGGATTTTTACACGCTCTGCCGCATCTGTATCATCACTGGTCCATCCCTGTGGCGCATAATAAAGGATTCCCGGATCAAAACGTCCGCCACCGCTTGCGCAGGACTCAAAGAGGATTTGCGGAAATGCAGTATTTAACCGCTCATACAAATCATAAACTCCAAGAATATATCTGTGGAACACTTCTCCCTGACGGTCTGCAGGAAGTGCAGCTGAATAACATTCCGTAATACTTCTGTTCATATCCCATTTGATGTAGGAAACCTTTGCTTCTGAGAGGATTTTGTACATCATCTCATAAATACAGTCCACCACTTCTTTTCTGGAGAAGTCCAGCACATACTGGTTTCTTCCATGGCAGGAAAGTCTCTGGGGTGTCTGCAGGATCCAGTCCGGATGTGCACGGTAAAGGTCGGAATCCTTATTCACCATCTCCGGCTCAAACCACAGACCAAATTTCATACCCATCTCTTCAATCCTGTCTGCGATTCCCTTGATTCCCTGCGGAAGACGCTCTCTGTTTGCCACCCAGTCACCAAGTCCTGCATAATCGTTGCTTCGTGCACCGAACCATCCGTCATCCAGCACAAATAATTCAACACCGCATTCCTTTGCCTTTGCAGCAATTTCCACCAGACGGTCCTCTGTAAAATCAAAATAAGTAGCTTCCCAGTTATTGTTAAGGATTGGCCTGGGACGGTCTCTCCAGTAACCTCTTGCCAGTCTCTTCTGATATAATTTATGGAAAGTCTGGCTCATTCCATTCAGACCCTTATCAGAAAATACTACTACTGCTTCCGGAGTCTGAAAGCTCTCACCACAGTCCAGCTTCCAGTCAAAATTCTGCGGATTGATTCCCACAGTGATACGGGTTGTATCATGAGTATCCACCTCTGCCTGCATTCTGTGATTTCCGCTGTAGATCAGGCTGAATCCCATCACTTCTCCTGCATTTTCTGTTGCCGACGGACGTCGGAGCACAATAAAGGGATTATGTTCATGGGAAGAATTTCCTCTGATGCTTCCCACAGACTGGATTCCCTGCTCTAATCTGCGTTCTTTCACATGACGTTCTCTGGACCATGCACCTGAAAACTGCATCCACACATAATCCTTGTCCGGCAGATCAAGACTGAGGCTCATTGCATTTAACAGATGTACTGATGATGTACCCTCGTTTGTAAATCTGGCACTTCTGGTGATGATTCCCCTCTGTGTAAAAATAGTATAAAGCAATTCCAGTACAATTCCTGTTACTTCATCTTTCAGTTTTACACATAAGGTCTGGGCTTCTTCGTCATTCTCCGTATAGGTAGCCGGAAGTCCTGAAAGCTTTGGCTTTCCATCTGTAACAGTGTGACTGACATAAGTAAATTCCGAGATCCTGCTGCCGTTTTCCTGAAGGATTTCCATATACCGGATATTCCAGTTTCAAATGCTCCAGCGAAAATTTGCGGTTTCCCTCATAAACACAGGCTGTCATTGGTCGCTGCTTCATCTCAAGAAGATATGAAAAATCTTCTCTGTCATGGATTCTTTTCCCAAAATAGAGATTTCCAAGATGTCCATTTGAAAGTACGGTCATAATATAACTGATGTTATTGTTGTATAAATGGAATGTCTTTGAACTTTCGTGAAAAATAATACTCATAACTGTCCCCTTTCTATAATAAATTCAATATACATGAAGTTAGGGGCAAAAGTTTTTTTGACCCTAACTTGATATCACGGATTGCTCCGCGGCTGTGCTGATATCATATACATTATTATAGAGAAAGTTATTCTGAGGTGTTATGGCATTATGTTTGTCTGAACCTTCAAAATGTTAACTGTTGATCAGCTTTTCCAGCCCATCCTCTGACACTTCCAGGTTCCTGCGGTTTTTACTTCTGTCCTGCCTTCGAAACTGAGTTGGTGTCAGTCCTGTTTCATGTTTGAATGCCCTGGCAAATCGTTCTGCATTTCCATAGCCACAGGATTTTCCAATTGATTCTACAGACAGTTCCGTAAGAACCAGCAATTCTCTTGCCCTTGTAACACGGTATTTCTGCAGAAAATCCTTTGGTGAAATATGAAGTTCATTCATGAAGATGGTGTACAGATAACTGCGGTTAACATTCAAATGCTCTGCCAGTTCCTGTACTCCGATTCCACAGGCATATTCATTTTTTATAAATGCCATGGCTTCTTTGATATATTCTCCATATCCGTTTTCTCTTCCATATTTCTTTTCTTTTGTATTACCCAGATAAGTATCAATCACTACATCTTTTGTAAGAACTGAAAAGAAATCATATAATCGGCCCTGCAGATAATACAGATTTGAGGTGGTGCTTTCTGTATGTTTCAGAATATCCAGCACAATTTTCTTTAACTCTTCTCCACTTTCCGAACGGAAGATCAACTGCTCGCTGTTTAATCCGATATCTCGAATATATTTTCCTGCATTGGTGCCGCCTACTCCGATCCAAAGATAACTCCAGGGATCATCTTTATCTGCCTGATAGAAAGTCTGTGTACCCGGCTCGATCAGAAACCCCTGTCCGGCAGTGAGATAATGTTTTTGTCCTGACGCCTGATACATCCCCTTTCCTTTCACTACAAAATGGATCAGATAATGTGGACGGGATGCCGGGCCATAGCAATGCAGCGGCCCGCATTGTGCGTAGCCGCTGTAGCTTAGATAAAATTCTCTGAATTTTGGTTCCTGTAATTGTAAGACATATGAATCTTCCATAATATATAGTCTGCTCTCCTATTTTATAAACAACCATTAACTCCCGGCTATATCATAAGGCCAGTGAACACTCATCTATCTTCTTTAATTCCTCTTCACTGAAGGATGCACTGTCCAGCACTTTCAGATTCTCAAGGATCTGCTGTGGACGGGATGCTCCTATAAGCACACTGGTTACGATTCCGTCGCGGAGAATCCATTTCAGTGCCATCTGAGCAAGACTTTCGCCTCTCTCTGCTGCAATTGCATTCAGACTGCGGATACTGTTAAGACGTTCCTCACTGAACTGGTCTGCATGGAGAAAACGTCCGTCTGTGTTGACACGGCTGTCTTTTGGGATTCCATTCAGGTATCGGTCTGTGAGCATTCCCTGCGCCAGAGGACTGAAAGAAATAATCCCCTTTCTCTTCTCTGCAGCAGCCTGCTTCAGACCATTTTTCTCAATCGTTCTGTTAAAAATATTATATGAATTCTGATTAATGATAAACGGACAGTGCAGTTCCTCCAGAATATCTGCGGCGCGTTTCATTGTCTCACCATCATAGTTGGAAATTCCAACATACAATGCCTTTCCGCTTCTGACGATCTGTGCCAGAGCCTCCATGGTCTCCTCAAGAGGAGTCTCCGGATCCATTCTGTGATGATAGAAAATATCTACATAATCCAGGCCAAGACGTTTCAGGCTCTGGTCAAGACTGGCGATCAGATACTTACGGCTTCCCCAGTTTCCATAAGGTCCCGGCCACATATCATAGCCTGCCTTTGTGCTGACGATCAGCTCATCTCTGTATGCAGAAAATTCCTCTCTCAGGATTTTTCCAAAATTTTTCTCCGCACTTCCGGGCTGTGGGCCATAGTTGTTTGCAAGGTCAAAATGTGTAATTCCATTATCAAATGCTGTGAAGCACATCTGCTTCATATTCTCATAAACACCGGTGTCTCCGAAATTATGCCATAAACCCAGAGATAACTCCGGCAGCATCAGCCCACTGGCACCACAACGGTGGTATTTCATGGTTTCATAACGTTTTTCATCTGCCTGATACATAAAATAATTTCCCCTTCTCGTACAGTATGTCAAATCTGAATATTATTGTTACTATTCTCTATCTAAATAGCTCGTCTACGCAATTAACACAGTTATTTACGCAACAATGCATTTGATTTATTCTTTCTCTGTAATCATACATCCTGTTCCACTTATTTTCAACAAATATTATTAGCATTATTAAAAAGCCACTTTCTGACTGAAAATGGCTTTTTTAACAAATAAACTATAT
>OICZ01000335.1_pt1 | contig 22806 bp, 23 predicted proteins | sample 1581461 | NCBI WGS metagenome assembly OICZ01 (sample SAMEA3882548, study PRJEB24775) | human gut metagenome | biome: human-associated habitat; feature: intestine environment; material: feces | place: Netherlands | collected 2009/2010 | reverse complement strand
TCGATTGACCAGTGCCTGCAGAAGTCCGCAGGTGATCAGTGTTTTTCCGCTTCCGCTGGCACCTGCCGCAAGAAGTATTCTCGGGATCTTCACCTAAATCTCCTCCCCTCTTCCGCTGCAGGAAATGATATAGATCGGATTCTCACCCATCATCATATGATACCTTCCGATAGATTTTGATCTTGCCGCAGACAACTGTACGATATCCACATCCGTCAGGCTGAAATCTCGTATGGCATTCATGGCTTCCGCCACAGTCTCCAGGGTGATGCAGTTGATCACGATCCGTACTCCCGGATTTTTGTCCAGAAGAAGCCGGATGATCTCATTCATATTTCCGGAAGACCCGCCGATAAAGGCATGTGTCGGAACAGGCAGTTCCACCATCGCTTCCGGTGCAGTACCAGGCACGATCTCTAGATTATCTGTGGCAAATTTCCGCCTGTTCTCCTTCAGAAGAGCAAGGGCATCTTCCTTTTTCTCGATGGCATAGACCTGCCCCTTCCAGGCACGAAGCGCCATCTCAACAGAAACCGAGCCTGTGCCCGCTCCCACATCATAGCAGACAGAATCCTCCTGAAGACGAAGCTTGGACAGAGAAACCGTACGCACCTCTTCCTTTGTCATAGGCGCCTTCCCACGGAGAAATTCCTCATCACAGATCCCGTGAACTGCGGGCAAAGGTACTGCCTTTTCATTGCACGCAGTTACCACGCTTAACGCATCACCCCGGTATTCTGTAAGCTCTGCCGCACTGGCATGAAAGATCTTTTCATTTTCGTAGGAAAGATTTTCGCCCACATAAAGGGTCACATCACCCATTCCATACGCAACCAGACGAGAAGCCAGACGAGCTACCCCATCCTCTGTTCCCAGAATGGAAAAAACCTTGGGGTTATGCCGGATCAGGGCAATCAGATTGCAGTCTCTTCCATGAGCGCTGACGATCCTGGCATCATCCCAGGAAAGACCGATCTTCGCCATAAAATAGACAACGGAAGAAATCCCGCAGATCACCTGGACATCACCATCCAGAAGATCGATCAGCTTCCTTGCACCGCTGTAGAAGCCCACATCGCCGGAAAGGGCAATAGCTACGGTACGGTACTGTGGATGTGTCTTGATATACTCCACGATCTTATCACTGCGGTACTCATGGAGAACCATCTGCCCCGGCCTCTGCACAGCATCTGTCATACGCTTTGCACCGATCAGAAGCTCCGCCTCATCAAAGGCCTTCTTTCCTTCCAGGGTCAGTGTTTTTTCCGCACCCATGCCGATGCCTACAAGAGAAACCCTCTGTGACAGAGTAAGGCCGAACAGCTTTGCCAGAAATACCCTTGCTTCCGGCAGGGACAGCCCCTCCTCCTGCAATGGTCTTCCGATGATCACAGGTGTGACGCCACAGCGCTGACAAGCCTCCATCTTTTCCGGGAATCCACCTGCCAGACCGGTATCCTTGGTGACCAGATAGCTGCACTGAAACTGTCGAAGCATGGCTTCGTTGATCTCTGTAGAAAATGGCCCCTGCATACCGATGAGATGCTTTCCCTCGATCCCCAGCTCCGCGCAGGAGCTGATCACGGAAGGGATGGACAGCACCCGGGCAAAAAGCCTCTCCTGGTAATCCGGGATCACTGTAAATTTAGACAGCTCCTTGCTTCCTGTGGTAAGAAAAATGTTCCCCTCTGTGCCGGAAAGAAGCTCTACCGCCTTCTCCGTGCTTTCCACATAGATGGCTTCCCTGTTCTTCTCCCCCTCCGGGCGAAGGACACGCTGATAGCGAATGCTTCCGTTCTCACAGGCAGTCCGGATATTTTTTGTCACCTCTGCTGCATAGGGATGAGTGGCGTCCAGAACGATCTCCGGCGCTTCCCTCCGGAAAAGCTCCTCCATATCTTCGGTTTTCAGCCTTCCGGCGCTGACATGGAGAAATTCATTTTCCTTCAGAAGGGAGCCGCCATATTCCGTGGCTGCACAGGCATAGACCGGAACATGATTTTCCGCAAGGAACTCACAGAGTGCATAGCCCTCGGTGGTTCCTGCAAAAACAATGGCTTTATACATTCTTATATCCCCTTGGTGTTACCATCTTGCCGTTTACATTCTTAGTCTGTGAATTTCCCACAAATACGGTAGTAAACATATCCACTTCTGTATCACGGAGCTCCTTCAGGGTCATAACCTGTGCAGTCTCGCCGTCACGTGCGATCTGGGCAACCGTGCCGCAGACAGTATCCGGAGACTTGTATTTCATCATCAGATCACAGGCCTTCTGAAGATAATCCTTACGTTTTCTGCTGGACGGATTGTAAAGGCATACCACAAAATCCGCCTGTGCTGCTGCCAGAAGCCTTGCCTCAATCTTCTCCCACGGAGTCAGAAGATCACTTAAGCTGATCAGGCAGAAGTCATGGATCAGCGGTGCACCCAGCACTGCAGCGCCGCCTGTAGCTGCTGTCACACCCGGGATAATGGTCAGCTCCACATCCGGATAGTTTTCTCCCACCTCATACATCAGACCTGCCATGCCATAGACACCGGCGTCACCACTGCAGATCATGGAAACGGTTTTTCCTTTTTTTGCCTCGTCAAAAGCAAGTACACAGCGGTCTACCTCTTTTTTCATCGGTGTGGTCATGAACTCTTTGCCTGCAAAATACTCCTTTACAAGATCCACATACACCGTGTAACCGATGATCACATCACTTTCATTTAATGCACGGATCGCTCTTCCAGTCATCTGGTCATACGCACCCGGGCCAATTCCTACAACATAAATCTTACTCAAAACGTATCCTCCGATTTCCGGCTGCAAGGGCGGTGGTCACACCGTCCCGGCCTGTTTTTTTTCTGATCAGTGTACCCTGTCCGCAACCCAGAACCGCGCTTCTCTCACAGACATTCTCTACACCTGTTATCTTTTTTACAAATTGTGACGGGGTAAATTCACCCTGCACTGCCTTCAGCTCTTCCTCTGTAAAGGTCAGAAACGGAAGCTGCCAGGCTTCTGCCAGGGAAAGAAGTCCCACCTCTTCCTTCTTCAGATCGATACTGGCAATAGCGCTCAGCGCTTCTCTGTAAACATCCGATTCTCTCAGACATTCCTCTGCCGCCTTCCGGATGGAGGCTGCATCCTTTCCCTTGCGGCAGCCCATTCCCAGAACTGCAGCGGGCGGCACCACATGGACTGTATTTTTAAAGGGCAGGCAGCCTCTGTGGATCGTCACCGCAATACCTGTTTCCGGTGCCTCACCGGCTATCTCACCCTTCTCCGGATCCGCTGTAGCTGAGGGCCTTCCGTCCTTCCCGCAAAGCACCAGACCCTCCGGCAGCTCCCCGTCCCATGGAAACTCACTGTAAAAGCCAATGCTCTCTCCAGCAAGAAGGGCCGCAGAAGCCTCCTTTGCAGCCTTCATATGAAAAATAGCACAGCCATTCTTTTTTGCAAAAACATCCACTGCAAAACGGCTGTGAAGATCTGTGGCTGTTGTCACAACCGGCACCGCCTTAAGATATCCGGCACAGCGAAGAGCCAGCTCATTGGCTCCGCCCAGATGTCCGGAAAGAAGAGCAATGACAAATTTTCCACACTCATCGATCACCAGCACAGCCGGATCCGTCTTTTTTCCGGCAATGTAAGGTGCGATACTGCGCACTGCGATCCCGCAGGCGCCAATAAAGATCACACCCTCTTTTCCTGTCCGGAACTGTTCCCCTGCCCACTGGGAGGTGGAAACAGAGATCGGATCCGGAAGGTAACGGCTCTTTTTTGCAAGGGTGACACTCTCACCCTCTTTTTCCAGAGCCCTCTGAAGCCTTTCCCCTGTCTCCAGCCCTGTCATACTGAAGCAAATGATGGAAATGTTCATATTTTATTTCGTAGCCTCACGGAACTCTGTGGTAAAGCCCGGATCATACAGCTTGGATCTGTCATAGCTTGCAGCATTGACCGCATCGCCTACCAGCATAAGAGCTGTTTTTGTGATCTTGTTCTCTTTTGCTGTCTGCGCCAGAGTACCCACTGTACAGATAAACTTCTTCTCATCGGGCCAGGTTGCCTTGTAGAAGATGGCAGCCGGTGTATCCTCACGGTATCCGCCCTCCACCAGTCTGCGGCTCAGCTCCTCCAGCATACCTGTACTGAGGAAAATAACCATAGTCGCATTATGAGCGGCAAAGGACTGAATACTCTCTTTTGCCGGCACCGGTGTCCTTCCCTCCATTCTTGTGATGATCACACTCTGGGAAATATCCGGAAGTGTATACTCCAGGTTCAGTGCAGATGCAGCTCCGCAGAAGGCACTGACACCCGGGCAGGAATCATAGGGGATTCCCTTTTCATCCAGGATATCCATCTGCTCACGGATCGCACCATAGATACATGGATCGCCGGTGTGGAGACGAACGGTCATCTTACCCTCAGCCTCTGCTCTCTCCATAACAGAGATCACTTCCTCAAGGGTCATCTTTGCACTGTTATGGATGGTGCACACATCCTTGGAATACTCCAGAAGCTGGGGATTTACAAGAGATCCCGCATAGATGATCACATCTGCCTCTTCCAGATACTGTTTACCTCTTACTGTGATAAGATCCGGTGCTCCCGGACCTGCTCCTACAAAATGTACCATAATCTATTCCTCTCTTCTGTCTTTGTTTTCTTTGATAATGATCAGGGAATAATATCCTGCATCCTCAGGGATCTCCTCCACGGTCCGGTAGATCTTTTCATCCGGCATTCCGCAGTTTTCGATCATCATGGCCTCTGCCCCCTGAGAAAGAAGCTCCGCCTTCACATCCTTCATTTTCTTTCCGGCCTTCATAAGGACCTTGGTACCGGAAAGCTTCAGCGCATCCTCGATCTGATAGGAAGCCGGGATCACGTGAAGAGGCTCTGCCTTCTCCACAAGTCCGGTGTTCAGACGGGCGGAAACTGCACAGAAGGATGTGATGCCACAGACGATCTCCGTCTCATAGCCCTGAGCCACAAGTCTGTGATGGATATAGAGATATGTGGAATACACGGTAGGATCTCCCAGTGTGAGAAATACCACATCTTTCCCCTGGTCCAGGACAGCCTTGACTTTTTCTGCTCCTGCATCGTGATAGCTCTTCAGCACCTCAGGATCCTTGGACATCGGAAAAGGAACTGCAAGAAGCTCCTTCTTTCCAAGCTCCGGATAAGCCCCCTCCACGATCTTAAACGCTACCGTATCCTCCGGAACCTGTCCCGGAAGTGCGATCACCTCTGCCTCCTTTACAAGACGAAGTGCTTTTAAGGTAAGAAGCTCCGGATCTCCCGGTCCTACACCTACACCATATAATTTACCTGCCATATTTCTTTCCTCCTAACTATATTTTCCAGACAGGATAAAACCTGTCTGTTATTTATATCAAATTTTGTCCTGAAATTTAAAAAATTCCATCCGGACTGGGGTTTCCTGTCATGAAATATCATTCACCCCGACTGCCTGCTCCTGTATCTTATGGATCAGCTCCTCTGCATCCCGGGTCTGCCCCAGCAGTCCGTATACATTGGAAAACACCACAGCACCCAGAAGGATCTGCTCATAGGATCTGTGGTCCAGATAAAACTGGATCTTCTCCATGACCACAGCCATAGTCTCTTTTAGGATACCATAGCTGTCAAGAACAGCCAGCGCCTCATCGGTAGTCCCCGCCTCCAGAATCTCTCTGGCACATTCCAGAGAGCCCCCTGCACGGATGGCACTTGCACAGAGAACCTCCATCCTTCCGTCAGCACAGTGGGAATGGGTATTCATGATCCCGGCGGCAACCTTTACAAACTTACCGATATGAGCCACAAAAAGAATGCCCTTTACGCCCATATCAATGGCCATGTCAATGGTCTCTCCTACATAATTGCTGCACTTGATATTGTTCTCAAAGGGAATGGACATATGCTCCCTGAGATAATCCGCACCGTAATTCCCCGGTGTCACCAGGATATAGTTTTCTCCCTGGCAGAAATGCTGCTTCATCTCCACATGGATGCTTTCGATCAGAGCCTTCTCACTCATGGGCTCTACGATCCCGCTGGTTCCAAGTATGGAGATCCCGCCAAGAATGCCAAGACGGGGATTAAAGGTTTTCTTCGCGATCTCCTCTCCCTGAGGGACGGATACGGTAAGCTTCAGGCCGCCCTCGTAGTCATATTCCTGGGCCGCCTCTTCGGCTTCCCGCAGGATCATGGCTCTGGGAACCGGATTGATCGCCGCCTCGCCCACGTTCTGGGAAAGTCCCGGCTTGGTGACACGCCCCACACCGATCCCTCCGTCCAAGATAATCTGAGGCCGGGATCTCTCTGTTTTCTGCTTCTGCCCGGCCTGTTCTGACGCTGAGATAGAAAACTTCTCCGCTTTTACATAGACCAGGATCCCGTTGGTGGTATCCGGATCATCCCCTGCATCCTTCTGTACCGCACAGGAGACATAGGTTTCGCCCCGGGTAATATCGTGAAGCTGTAATGTAAGGGTGATCCCCTTTGGGGTATCAAGCTCTACCTCAGAAAGAGTCTCTCCCGAGAGCAGCATCCGGACTGCACCCCTGGCTGCCCCGGCTGCACAGGAGCCTGTTGTGTAGCCATAACGGAGGCGCTTGTTGTTTTTTATGACATACTGGTCTTCCAGTCCATTCTTCATATATACGATGCCCTCCTTTTCAGATTACCTTGTGCTCCAGCCATTTGCGGCTGTGGAAACGCCAAGTAAAAATGATCCCACGGACAGTCCAGTCTGCAAACATTCCGATCCAGACACCCATAGGCCCGAAGCCCAGGACACGGATCAGGAAAACACAGAGACAGAACCTGCATGCCCACATGGTACAGCAGGAGGTGATCATGGAAAACTTCACATCACCGGCTGCACGAAGACCATACCCCGGCACGAACGCCATTGTCCATACCACAGGCTTTATGATGGTGATCCATGTGATCATGTGGATGCACATTTCCGCACTGGTACTCTCCATTCCGCCAAGGATCGTCACCGGTCTGACCAAAATATACACGATCAGACAGCTTACGATAATAATTGCCTCTGCAATGACGCAGAGTTTTTTTATGTAATAGACCGCCTCATCCTTGCGGCCGGCACCAAGACACTGGCCTACGATGGTCATCAGGCCCACACCTACTCCGATGGCCGCGATACCATTCAGGTTCTCAAGGATATTGGTCATTGCCTGCGCTGCGATGGCTGCTGTGCCCAGTGTGGAAACCGTAGACTGGATGGCAAGCTTTCCAAGCTGAAACATACTGTTCTCAATTCCCGAAGGGATCCCAAGTCCCAGGATACGTCCGATCATGCTCCAGTCCGGTCGGATCTTCAGATAATCCTTCACAACGACAGGCTGACGATCCTTACGCAGCTGCCAGAGAACAACCACTGCACAGAAAATACGGGAAACCAGTGTGGAGATCGCCGCTCCTGCAACACCAAGGTGGAAAACCCAGATCAGAACCGCATTTCCGCCAATGTTCATGATATTGGAGATCATGGAGATGGTCATAGGCCCCTTGGTATTCTCCTGGGCACGAAAGATCGAAGCCGCAGAATCATAAGCCGCAATAAAGGGGAATGACAGTGCCGTGAAAAAGAAATAGGTTTCCGATGCACGCATAACATCCGCATCCACCGCACCGAAGATCAGCCTCAAAAGCGGCTTCTGAAAGATCAGACAGACTGCAGACACCACTACAGAGATCGCTGTGATGATAAAAAGCACCTGCCTGGCAGACATATTCGCCTTCTCATAATTCCTCTGTCCGATATACTGTGCGCAGACAATGGCGCCTCCCGCTGCCAGCGCCGAAAAAGCCTGGATTAGAAGCACATTGATGGAATCCACCAGCGATACCGCAGAAAGAGCCGCAGATCCTACATTGCTGACCATCATGGTATCTGCGGTTCCCATTATCGAATTCAAAATCTGTTCCAGCACTACCGGCACCAGAAGATTACGGATCATCCGGTTGGTAAACATATGCTGCTGTTCCATTGTTACATCCTCCGCCTCACTTATTTATGACCTGACAAAGCAGAAAAAAACGTCTGTATTTTATCAATCACACTTTCTCTGACATTATACCCTTTTCCCGCTCTTTTTCCAATATATTTTCTGTGTTTTTTGTACAAACTGCAAAATGCCGCAGGCGTGAAACCTGCGGCAGTCTTTGTTTTATATAATCTTCTTTAAGTAATGGCAGCTCATTGGCCCCTACAATTCCATACTTCCGAAATCAATCACAAGTTCTTCATAGATCCCTGCTTTAACAGAATCCTCCAAAGTATACTCATTAATACTTTCGTCACCTGTAAAATTGTATACAATAGCACGATCTTTCTCAGGATCAACAATCCAGTATTCTTTTACACCACAGGAACGATATTTCAGAAGTTTTAACAGATAATCCATTTTTTTACTGGATGGTGATACAATCTCTATAATCCAGTCAGGTGCACCATTACATCCTCTGTCATCAAGTTTATGTGGATCACAAATCACTGAGATATCCGGCTCAACATAGGTATTACTTTTCTCATCAAGATAGACAGCAAAAGGAGCTGCATATACCTCACACTTTCCTCTGTGAAAACGAATATATTCACGAATAACACTGGAAAGCTCCATTGAAATTTTTTGATGTCTGCGACTCGGTGGAGCCATCATATACATATGGCCATCAATCAATTCTGCTCTTTCACCCTCTGGTAAAGCATATATATCATCTATAGTATAAATTTCTTCTTTCAATAATAACATACCATCTCTTTCTGAAGCTGTTACTCAAGCACAAGGTTACAACTCACCTGTTTTATTTTGATTTTATCATTTCACAGAGCAAATAACAAGTTGATGGCTGTTTTACTTCATGCAACATATGCAAATCCCACTCGAACAGTACGTTCTTTCCCGGTTCTGTCAACCATTATTTCATTTTGATCTCGCTGTTATACGAACATCTGCTGATCCTTCTTCTGTTGGGGCATTCCTCCAACGCTTCATCGCTCTGTACCTCCGCTGCCTCTCGGCTCCAACACTGATCTTATCTGCCGGTGCTGTACCTGGAAAATACACACCCTTTTTGTACGGAAGATATGAAGTAACAGAGGACCTGGACAGGCCAAGAGCATTTGCAGTTGAAAGGACAGCAGCTTTATGATCCTGTGTTTTTCTGAAATCATCAAAGGTCTCCTGCACCTTCTCCGCCACATCCGATGCATACACACCAGCCGTGATAAGCAGCTTCCGAACCTTGATCGGATTCAGCCCCAGCTCATCTGCAATAGCCTGCAAAGACATCCCGGCATCATAAAGCACAACAGCCGGATCCATCAGCTCCTTAAGGATCTTCCCGGCATCATACTCCGGCTTAGATTTCCTGCGGCCACCGCCAGGCCTTCTTGGTTTATACGCTCTTTTCTCACCCATAGATCACAAAACCAGCTCATACATTTTGAAGGTCATCTCGCCGCCACCTGTCAGAACATACAGTTCCTTCTTATCAATACTGTTATGCAGCATTTCATCAGAAGGCTGGATCCCCTTCTTCCAATGTGGAAACGATGGATCCCCCTGCTCCTGATCGATCAGCTCCCAGTACAGAGATTTTATGTTGTCAAAATCATCTTTTACTGCCTTACGAAATATCATTTGCTCCATTTCCTCTTACTCATGCAGCTCCAGCGGCAGTCCGTCCGGGTCATGAAAAAACGTCATCTTCTTGCCGGTAAAATCATCCACACGGATCGGCTCACATTCGATTCCGACCTCCGCCAGCTCTTTCACCGTCTGCTCCACGCTCTCCACACAGAAAGCAAGATGACGCAAACCACAAGCCTCCGGACGGCTCACCCGCTTCGGTGGATTTGGTTCTGCAAAAATCTCCAGCTCCGTGTGCTCATCCACACGCAGATCCAGCTTCCAGTCCCTGCGCTCCGCACGGTAGTTTTCTCTGATGATGGAAAAGCCAAGCTTGTTTACGTAGAAGTCTTTGGCGGATTCGTAGTTGGATACGATGATGGCGATGTGGTGTATTTTTGATAGGTTCATTTTTCTTGTACTCCTTTTTTGTTTTTTATTTTCGTTATAAACTATATATTAGCATTTAAAATATACCGTGTAAACTTTCAATTCTCACTCGAATTCAGTCCACACGGCATTGTTTTTATTTCCACAGGGGTATCAGCTTTTTATAATTAACCCGATACGGACAGTTAAAGCATCACACCGTATTTATCTTTATAAACCATTTTACATATCGCTGAGAATATAATTCCTAATGTTCCCCACCCTCCTATAATTATCCATTCCTGCTTAACAAGATTGCAACCAAACCAAGGAAAAATGTACACCAAAACCATAAAGCCTGCCATAAATATAGCCATTACTCCAACAAACTTAAAATGTTTAACTTTATACGGTCTAGGTTCATTAGCCATTTTCTTTCTTAAAACCAAGAAAGAAATAGACACCATACAATATGCAATACAACAAGCAAAACTTGCGTCAACATCCACAGTGGTAATCTGACGATAAACGCGCTGTAACATTGACTCATACTCGTCATTATTCTTGAACAGTTTGATAAACTGTTTGCTACGCACATCGTTGGAAAGAGGCCAAAGACGCTTACCTGAACCACCAGAAAGTAAAATAATATTCATTTTAGATTTCTCCTCTACTCATTATTTCAAGTACTCTTCAGCACTCATACAAATCTCTGCTTCTACCTTTTCAGCTGACTCCTTATTCTCTGTACTGACAGAAATATATATCTTAAGCTTAGGCTCGGTACCGGAAGGCCGCACCACGATGGAACAATTGTCTTCCAGCAAAAACTTAAGCACATTTGACTTCGGCAGACCATCCAAACCAAGTTCATAGTCTAGTAATTTAACTACTTTCTTACCGCCAAATTTCTTAATATCTCTACGGAATATCTGCATAATACTCTGCATCTTAGCAAAACCAGCACTGCCATCAAACTTATAGCTATGCAAGGTATTCAGGCAATAGCCATAGAACTTGTACAAATCGTTCAACCTGTCTAACAGATTTATGCCCTTAGTAGCATAGTAACTGAACATCTCGCAAATCATATAGGCGCCGTCCACACCGTCCTTGTCGCGAACGTAGGAACCTGTCAAGTATCCATAGCTTTCTTCAAAACCAAATACATAGCTATCAACTTTGCCCTGCTGTTCTAGTTTACCTATCTGTTCACCGATAAATTTGAATCCAGTCAGAACATTAATGGTGCGCAGACCGTAATGAGAAGCAATCTGTTCCCCCATGTCCATCGTGACGATAGTTTTAACCATAACAGGATCAGCAGGCATCTTGCCGTGCTTCATACGCTGGCTACATATATAGTCCAGTAACAACATACCTGTCTGGTTACCAGTCAGCAGTTCATATCTACCTGTCTTATTCTTGACAGCAATTCCTACGCGATCGCAGTCCGGATCGGTCGCTAGCAACAGGTCTGCATTGCACTTCTTTGCATATTCTATGCCAAGTACCATTGCTTCCTTGATTTCTGGATTTGGATATGGGCAAGTCGGGAAATTGCCATTCGGCTTCTCCTGCTCTTTAACCACAGTAATATTGGTGTATCCCGTTTCTTTCAATATACGCATGACAGGATTTAGGCCAGTGCCGTTCAGTGGACTGTACACAATGGCTACGTTCTTATTAATTTTTTCACCAAACAAAACAGATTGATTCTTAACTTGCTCTACAAAAGCTGTATAGACCTCATCTGGAATGTACTGGATATTGCCATTTAACACGCCCGTTTCAAAATCACTAGTCTTAACATCTCCAAAAATATCCAATTTTTCAATCTCAGCTAAAATTTCAATTGCTGCTTCAGTCGTAATCTGACAACCGTCAGCACCATAGACTTTATATCCGTTATATTTACTAGGATTATGGGAAGCTGTAACCATAACACTCGCAGAGGTATGAAGATAACGTGTAGCAAAGGATACCATCGGCACTGGCATCAAAGTAGGCCAGATACTAACCTTAATATCATTAGCTACAAATACACTTGCAGCGACTTTCGCAAACACATCACTCTTGATTCGGCTATCGTAACCGATAGCCACAGACGGCTTCACAAATTTTTTTTTCAAGTAATCGGCCAATCCCTGAGAAGCCTTTGCCACCGTGTAGATATTCATACGGTTGGTACCTGCACCGATAACACCTCGTAAACCACCGGTGCCAAAAGCAAGATTACGATAGAATGCATCTTCGATTTTTGCATCATCCATTATTTCCAATTCAGCGACAATGTCAGCATCTGCCTTCGCATTTGTCAACCAATACTCATATTCTTTCTTAACGTTCATAATATTTATTCCTCTTATCTTCTTTGGACCTAATTTACTCAAAAGGTGTTTTATCTATGTATACATATACATCTCCCCAAAAGAATTCTCTTTCTACTACTCGCTCTAGCCATTCCTCATAAGATTCAACAAACTATTAAAATATGGGGCATTAAAAGCTCATATAATATACTCAACAGTAATTTTGTGTTTAAATGATAAACTCATTTACATAATAAGTACCCGCAACCGTGATTTTATATTTTTCATAGTATTTTCCTTACCGAATCTCTTCTCATTGAAAGATACCTATTATATCTATGTACATACGCATCTATGTTCCGAGTAGTATGGTCATATGTAACATAAAAAACTCGCATATATGCCCCACCCTTACAACAAACCAACTCTGCCACACAGTGTCTGATCTATCTTTATTAGCATTGCAATACGCGAGCTCTCCCTAAAAAATATAGTGATTATTACTCCTGCGACATTCATTTATCCACAGAAATTCTTTCATAACATTTCACATTCTTATAACTTCGAATACACCCCGCACCACAAAGGCACAGTTCTTCGGCGACGCCTGCGTTGGGCCGCCTGGCGGTATTCAACCGGAAAGGAGGCGTCACTGGCGCTCCCTCTCTTGCTGATCACTCAGCATTTATATATAAGAGGCATTTCTGCCGCTTATTAACTTGGTTTGTTGTTTTTCCGGAAGCTTTCCTGGCATTTGCGGCCCAGGTTTCGGGCACCGTTCAGGAAGCGGTTGACCTGATGGCCGTTCTGGCAGATGAATATGCTGCCCTGTTTTTTTCCGGTGGCTCCGCAGATGGAACATTGCTTTTCTGTTCCGTCGGCGCGCAGCTCTAGTACCAGGATTCCTTCTGCCCAGGCTTTGTATTTCAGATAATTCCGGATGCGGATACTTAAGTGAAGAGGCGAATAATTGCCGCTTCTATACATGGATATCCTGGAAAAATTTTCATCATACTCCGGCAGTACCAGTATCCCGGTGTGATTTTCTTTGCAGAAATCTATGATCTCCTTGCTGACCTGATGTGCATAATGTTCATTCAGGTGCTTGAGATGCATGTAATATTTCCTGTTTGGCTGACTGACGTTGTCTTTATCGGTAAATGCCCTGGATGCTTCTACTTTTTTCAGCAAAGCTTTGCAATGATGTCGGTATGCATTTCCGCCTCTGCAGTTTTTTACAGCCAGCTGTCTGGATCCTTCATCCAGAACTGTGCATACTGCAAAGCTGTCCGTATTGGTAAAGCGGACGCTGCATACTCTGGCGCCTTCCTGCATTCGTTCTTTTGCTGTCCGGGCATCGGAGTTTTCCTGCTTGACAGGGACATGGAACATGAGCCATTTTTCCTCATGGACCAGTGTCGGTGAAAGGAGCGCTGCTTCCTTTGGGAAGGGACGTCCTGTAAGTCCGCAGGATACCCAGATCCATTTCTTTCCGTTCCAGAGCTTCAGCACTACGGAGGTGTCTGTCAGGTCTCTGTACATTCCCTTGAAAAAGGTGATATTGGCATCGATCTTTTCGGGGAAGCTTTCAGCGCTTGCTGCGGTCTTTACTGCCATTGTAGCTTTGTTCATGGCAGATCTCCGAAAGTAAACGGGGAGCTTTCCGCCTGGCGGGATGTACTTTGGTTCTCTTCCGTCTCTTCCGGGAACAGTGAGTTTTTCCAGATGTCCCTGGATGGTCAGCAGATTTTCGGCCCAGAGCTCTTCTCTTTCTTTCAGAAGCTCATAGTAAAAGGCTACGGCTTCCTGATACAGGGCTTCAGTTGTTTCGATCATCTGCTTTTCCGGACAAAAGAGCCGCATTTTCCATGTTTTGATACTGTATCCTGTTTTCATGGCATCTCTTTCTGCTGTCAGGTATCGCTTAATATCTTCATTAGCGAAAAAGAGCTTGAAACACTGTTAAATGCTGCTTTTTTTGGGCACAGTTGACCACGATTTTGACCACTAATAATTGGAAAGAAAAAGGAAAAAAGCTTGAAAAGTATTGATTTTACGCGGATTTACGCAAGAAAAAAGTGACCACTTTTTGTGACCACTAATGTTAGATTTCGATGATTATCAGACTGTTTATTCACTTTTTGATAAAAAATGACTGCATATGATGCTTAAAAAACGACATTATTAGCATGCTTCATGTCTTTGGCACGCCTTGACAAAGGAAAATATCAATGGTATCCTTACATATGGCTGTAAAATATATCTTTTTTGGTCTGTGACTAATGAAGATAATAAGCGACACAAATCCCATAATCCACGAGCTGTCCAAGGATATTTCCTCTTGTACCAGCTCTTTTTTTATGCCTAATCGACATTTCCCTCCCCAAATGCTATACTATACCCGCAGGCCGCGCGTTTTGGCTTTTGGCCTGCCAAATTTCAGAAAAGGATTTTTTTCTATGGAGAGAATTATTACCTATACAATCTCAACCGGGGAGTCCGGGGAAAATGTTCTTGGGTTTCTTCGGAAGAAGGGTTTTTCCAAACATATATTGACTACTATGAAGCGGGCGGAGCAGGCGATCCTGCTAAACGGGCAGCCGGCTTTTGGCAGAACAGTCCTGAGGGAGGGGGATGTTCTTCGGATCCTTGTTCCGGAGGAGGCCGGGGACGGATCGGAGTCTTCCATTATTCCGGTGCCGCTGCCTTTGGATATCCTGTATGAGGATGAGGATATCCTGGTGCTGAACAAGCCTGCTGATATGCCTGTGCATCCCTCTGCCGGGAACTACGAAAATACGCTTGCCAACGGTGTTGCCTGGTATTATAAGCAGCAGGGGAAAGCTTTTGTCTACCGCTGCATCAACCGGCTGGACAGGGATACCACAGGGGTACTGGTGCTGGCCAAGAACCCTCTGAGCGGGGCTCTTCTCTCCGCCCAGATGAAGCAGCGCCAGATCCGTCGTACCTATCTTGCACTTACTGACGGGATCCCGCCGGAAAGGGGGACGATCTCCGCTCCTGTTGCGAGAATGGATGCTTCTGTGATCACAAGGGAGGTTAATTTTGAGCGTGGGGAGGCTGCCGTGACTCATTATGAGCGTCTTGCAGTCAGCAATGGATATGCTCTTGTGGAGCTGCATCTGGATACGGGGCGGACTCATCAGATCCGGGTGCATATGAAATATATCGGCTGTCCGCTGCCGGGGGATTTTCTGTATCATCCGGTTTTTGACCGGATCGGACGCCAGGCCCTGCATTCCTTCCAGCTGGAATTTGCCCACCCCATCACCGGGGAGCCTATGTGCTTCCTGGCGCCTGTGCCTGAGGATTTCCGCAGAGCATTTTCACAGTAAAAAAAATCAGCTGTCCGGTAGGTGTTTCCTGCACCGGCAGCTGATTTTTTTATTGATTTTTTTTGTAGATCACAAGGAGTCCTTTGAGCAGAAGGTCCTCATCCAGAATGATTTCTTTCTTACAGTGAGAAATGATCTTTTTTGCAAGACCGCCTGTTGCGATCACGGTTGTTTTCTCACCAAGCTCTTCTTCCACCCGGTCAATGATCCCGTCGATTGCTGCTGCGTTGCTGTAGAGCACGCCGCTTTTCATGCATTCGATGGTATTGCGCCCGATCACATGCTTCGGGGCATCGATGCTGATCCCGCTGAGCTGGGATGCTCTGGCTGTCAGTGCATCCAGGGATATTCCGATGCCAGGAAGGATCATTCCGCCAATGTATTGCTTTTTGCTGTTGACAACCGAGACTGTAGTGGCGGTTCCCATATCGATCACAATAAACGGAACCGGATATTCATTTAATCCTGCCACAGCGTCCGACACAAGATCCGCACCCAGCTGTCCGGGGTTGTCCATCATGATGTTCAGACCTGTTTTTACTCCAGGTCCCAGGACCATAACTTCTTTTTTGAGGATCTTTTCTGCTGCCAGCTTGGCAATGTTGGTGATCTGCGGGACTACAGATGAAATGATACAGCCTTCTATGTCTGCCTTTTTGATGTGGTAGATCTCCAGTAAGGTTTTCAGGTCTACGGCATATTCCAGTTCTGTTTTTGTCCTTACGGTAGCAAGTCTCTCGATGAAATATGTTTTTTGGTCATCGATGCAGCCCACGACTATGTTGGTATTTCCAATATCTATTGCTAAAATCATAATTTTATTTTCCCCGTCTTTATGCTTTTGTCTTCTCACGGCTGATCTGTGCGGATGGGATCAGATGCGCCTTGAAAAGTGCGGCTCCCACTGCTCCTGTGATCACTGTGGAGGAAATCATTTCGCATACTGCGTTGATCCCTACCATGAGACAGCAGCCGATGATGATGTTATGACCGCCCATCAGATTTTTTACATAATCGGTATTTCCAAACAGTCCTACAAGTGCTGTCATGAAGAACAGGGTATTCAGGAATGCGGAAAAGAATCCGGTTACTGCACATGCCACATAGGTATTGCTGACTTTTCGCATGCCTTTAAAAATATATCCGAGGCAGATACCGTCCAGAAGACGTGGGATAAAGCGCTGGATAAAGGCAAATACCGGATTGATACCGAAAAGCACAACTCCCATTGCACTGGAGCCGCCTACTCCGATGCACTGGAGAAAGCTGGTGAGGCCGAAGATCGCTCCTGCCACGGCTCCTCCCACAGGGCCAAGGACCACTGCACTGATGGCTACCGGGATCACGTTAAAGGAAATGGCCAGTGGCCCGATGTTCAGATATCCCAGTGGTGTGTAGGCCATCAGCAGAAGGATCGCTGCCATCAGGCCCAGTAATGTAAGCTGCGCTGTTGTAAATCTGTTGTTTTTCATTTCTTCTCCTCCTTGTTACCGTTCCGCTCTGTGAATATTTCCGGAAATACAGCATTTCCCGGCGTTTTCTGCGGATACAATACGGTGATGGAAAGCGGTGATCTTTTTGTTCCGCTTTTCGTTGTTAAAACCGGCTCTCTGACCGGCCCTGTAGCTATGCTTCTGCCTTTGTGGTAAGCAGAAGGATCTTATCCAGGATCTTTAAGGCTGCATCCTCCTTGCTCATAAGCGGGAGTGACACTTCTTCATCCTGTGTGATCAGCGTCAGGACATTGGTATCTCCCTGGAATCCGGCTCCTTCTACCTTCAGGTTGTTAGCTGCCACCATGTCCAGGTTTTTCTTCTCAAGCTTGGCTCTGGAATTACGGATCATGTCTCTGGTCTCCATGGAAAATCCGCAGAGGAACTGGCCCTGCTTTTTGTGCTGGCCCAGATATTTCAGAATGTCGTCTGTCCTCTCCAGCTCTATGGAAGCCTGATCGTCTTTTTTCTTAACCTTGTCTTCGCTGACCTGCTTCGGCCGGTAGTCTGCCACTGCGGCAGCCTTGATGATGATGTCCTGTTCATCGCTTAAGCCGGTGACTGCTTCAAACATATCTCTGGCGGATGTTACCGGTACCACCTTTACAAAAAGGGGCGGCTCAATGGCAGTAGGTCCGCTTACCAGCGTAACCTCTGCTCCTCTGAGCATGGCCATTTTTGCAATGGCGTATCCCATCTTTCCGGATGAATGGTTGGTGAGACAGCGAACCGGGTCGATGGCCTCCTGGGTCCCGCCGTTACCAGGAGCTTTTTGCCGGCAAGGTCTTTCTGGAAGGCGGCTTCCTTCAGGATATATTCCAGAAGGGTTTCCGGCTCCGGCATTTTTCCGGCTCCGGTGTCCCCGCATGCCAGATAGCCGCTGGCCGGTGTGATCACCTCATATCCGTAGTTTTTCAGCTTCCGGATATTGTCCTGCACCACGGGATTCTCATACATGGCGGTATTCATGGCCGGTGCGAGGATCTTCTGACATCTGCAGGCCATTACCGTAGTGGTGAGCATATCGTCCGCAAGGCCGTTGGCCAGCTTTCCGATCACGTTTGCACTGGCTGGTGCGATCATCACAACATCTGCTTTCTTGGCAATGGACACGTGCTCTACCTGGAACTGAAAGTTCCGGTCAAAGGTATCCACCAGACATTTATTCCCGGTCAGTGTTTCAAATGTGATCGGATTGATAAAGTTTGTTGCATTCTCTGTCATCAGTACATGGACATCTGCATGAAGCTTATGTAATGCACTTGCCAGATATGCGATCTTGTACGCAGCAATACTTCCTGTGATACCAAGAAGCACTGTTTTCCCTTTCAGCATCCCTGTTCCTCCTGTCAGTCAACCATACGGATACTCTCGATCACCGGCTGCTGATCCTTTGCAATGGTTCCGTTGCCGTCTGTCGGCTTGGCATCCTTGCAGATCTGATCTACGATGTCCATCCCGGAGGTCACGTGTCCGAATGCAGCATAGTCGCCATCCAGATGTGTGGAATCGGACTGTACGATAAAGAACTGAGAGCTTGCGCTGTCCGGATCTGTGCTGCGTGCCATGGAAATGGTTCCTCTTACATGAGAAATATCGTTCTTCACTCCATTGCTGGAAAATTCGCCCTTGATGGTGTCCTCTGCTCCGCCGGTTCCGTCTCCGTTTGGATCTCCGCCCTGGATCATAAATCCGTCAATGATCCGGTGGAAGGTCAGACCATCATAAAAATTGTCCTGTACCAGCTTTACAAAATTTGTGACTGTGATGGGTGCAGTGTCTGCATCCAGCTCTACATCGATCTCGCCATAGTCCTTTACGGTGATGGCAGCATGATGAGTTCCTGTCAGCTGCTGACTGATATCGATCACAGTTGTTCCTGCCATTTGTGCATCCTCGGAACCATCGGAAAATTCTCCGTCTGCGCTGTCTGTATCCTCTGTACTGTCTGTGGAGCTGTCTGCAGAAGCTTCGGTTTCATGTGAGGTGTCCTCTGCATCACCGGAAGCCTCCTGATCATCGGCGCTTTCTTCATGGTCTGAAAAGCCTGCCGCCTCAGCCTCCTCCTCGGATACTGCATTGGCTGCTGTCTCTTCATCTACGCCTGTCTGTCCTTCTGAGGTTTCTTTCTCCAGAGATTCTTCCTTCTGGTCTGCTTTGTCAGAAGTACTGTCTGTGCTTCCGCATCCGGAAAGCATTCCTGCGGTAAGAGCTGTCGCAAATAATACGGCTAAAACCTTACGTTTCATATTTATAAGTCCTCCTTATCAGATCCCGAAAACACCTGTTCCGGCATTTTCAGGTGAGCTTTTCACTCTCCCCCCTGTAAGCTTTTCTCAGTTTAACATCATCTTTTCATAAAGTCAACTTTGCACGGAACCAGGTGCAGGATTCCCTTTGTTTTGCCTTGTATCTCTTCCGGTTCTCTGCTAAAATCATGTATGGAGCTTATTATGGGCCCCGTACATATAAGAAAGTGAGGAATCAACATGGAAAAGATCACAAGTTTTACCATTGACCATATCAAGCTTCAGCCTGGCGTATACGTTTCACGTAAGGATCCGGTTGGAGATCAGGTGATCACTACCTTCGATATCCGTATGACTTCTCCCAATGAGGAGCCTGTTATGAACACAGCCGAGCTTCACGCCATGGAGCATCTGGCAGCTACCTTCCTGCGGAACCATAAGGAATTTGGCCCGAAGGTCATTTACTGGGGTCCTATGGGCTGCCGTACCGGAAATTATCTTCTTCTTAACGGGGATTATGAATCCAGAGATATCGTTCCGCTGATGATTGAGATGTTTGAATTTATCCGCGATTTTGAGGGTGAGATCCCGGGAGCTTCTCCCAAGGACTGCGGAAATTATCTGGATATGAACCTTGGCATGGCAAAATATCTGGCAAAGAAATTCCTGAACGAGGTTCTCTACGATATCAAGCCGGACCGTCTTGTTTATCCGGAATGATCTGCGGGTACGATCCGCTGGCATGATCCTTGTGTTCTGAACGGACTATATGCCGAAACAAAAAAACAGGCTACCTGTATCGATGTTCTTTCATCGGATACAGTTGCCTGTTTTTTATTATATCAAGGAGATATCTGCAATTAAAGCAGGATCAGGATTTCCCTGATCTGGTCAAAGCCTGTAGTCTGTGCTCTACTGTGCTGCTTCTGTGGTAGTATCTTCTGCGGTAGTATCTGCTGCCACTGCGCCCACCGGCGGTGTTGTGCTGACATAATCACCGGATGCGTAGCAGGTCTGGCCATTATAATCCACACGAATCCATCCATTGTCACAGACACCGGTACACTTCAGGGATTCTCCGGAAAGGACACCTGCCACAAATTCTGCCTCTGCGTTGGCGTCAGAACGTAAATTCACACCCTCCACTGCATAGTAAGTAGCATCCTGTGCCTGTACGTTAATGCCGCTTGGGGTCTGCTCCGTAGCTGCTGTCTGTGCTGCGGGATCTGTTGCCGCTGCTGCTCCGTCTGCCGTGGAATCCGCTGCCGCTGCTGTTCCGTCTGCTGTGGAATCTGCTGCCGCTGCTTCTGGTGTAGGTGTTGCAGTTGCCTTCGGCTTCTCTGTGGGCTCCGGCGTCGGTGTGGAATCTACTACTGTTACCACTGCATCGGTTCCTTCCTCATATCCACAGCCCTGTGCAAGGAAAGCCGCGCCTATTATCAAAGCCATAATACATTTTTTCTTCATGTTATCTGATTCCTCCTTATACGCCGGTAAAAAATTCTCTGCGTCCAATATACACGATTCTGCAATATTATGCAAGTCCTGGCCGGTTCTTTCACATATTTACCGGCTCAAAAAGCACCCGGACAGTTCCGCCGCAGATCATTCCCAGATCTCCTGCCCCCTGTCCCAGCTCGTAAACCTTTGTTTCCGTATTTCGGATATTTACTGCGTGTTTTCCGGCTTCAAACTCCACTTTTCCGCCGCCGATGCTTCCTGCCGTGCTTCCGTCCCGGAATACGAACATCTTGCTCCCGGTTCCTCTTGGTGAGGAGCCCTTCTTCTCGATGATCGTGACCATGGTTCCCGGTGTCCTGCGGCGTACTGCTGCCTCCACCTCCTCATCACAGTAGGTGCGGAAATGCCGGTTCTTTTCCTGCACGATCTCTGCCATGATGCTCACGGCGATCTCAGCCGGCATCTGTCCTCCGATGGGAAGTCCGATGGGGGCATGGATCTGATCCAGCTGTTCCTCCGTAAAGCCCTCTTTCAGGAGCTTTTCCCTGGTGATCCGCACCTTTGTCCTGCTTCCGATCATTCCGAAATATGCAAAGGGTCTCTTAAGGATCGCTCTTGCACAGGCGGAATCTCCCAGATGGCCTCGTGTCACCACTACATAGTAGGCATTTTCATAGGGAGGGATCCTGTCGGACAGAGTATCAAAATCTCCAAAGATCCTCTCATCTGCCATGGGAAATCTTTCCTCCGTCACAAATTCCTCCCGGTCATCCATGACTGTTACATGAAAGCCCAGCATCCTGCCGATCTCTGCTACCGGAAGAGAAACATGGCCGCCACCCAGTATGATCAGCCTGGGATTCTTCTCGTAGGTTTCCACAAATATCTCCCGGTCTCCGTTTTTCACAACGCCGGTTTCCACAGCTGCTTCCACGGAAGCCTTCAGGAATTCTTCTGCTTCTTTATTTCTTTCTGCTCTCTTCGGATAAAAAAAGCTGCTTTCTTCCAAAAGATATTTCAGCCCGGCATCCTCTCCGTTCAGAAGGATTCCTGTTTTTACACGCCCTCTTTTTTCTACCACATCATATATTGTCTGATACATTCTTTGTGTCCTTTCTGTCCGTCTTTCGCTGTTTATTCCGCGGCAAGCTCCTTTACCGCCCCGGCAGCAGTGTCCACCTCTTCTTCCGTATTAAAATAAGAAAAGCTAAAGCGGACAGCTCCTGTTTTTTCGGTTCCCAGTGCTTTGTGCATCAGCGGTGCACAGTGGCCGCCGGCTCTTACACTGATTCCGTACTCTTCATCAAGGATCATGGCCACCTCTGCCGAATCCATCCCTGCAATATTCAGAGTCACCACAGGAGAGCGTTCTTCCCGGGAAAAATCTCCGTACAGGGTGACTCCCGGAATTTCCTTTACCTGGTCATAAAAACGCCACATCAGCTGCTGCTCTCTTTTTCGGATCTGTTCTGTTCCGGTTTCCCTGATCCAGTCCATGGCTGCGCCAAGACCTGCGATCCCGTGGCTGTTCAGGGTTCCTGCCTCCAGTGCCTCCGGCATATCCTGCGGATGCTCCCTCTGAAAGGTGAGGACGCCGCTTCCGCCTACCTTCAGAGGCTCCACAGATACCCCCGGCCGAACACAGATGGCTCCTGTGCCCTGGGGTCCCATAAGGCCCTTATGTCCGGAAAAGCAAAGAATATCTATATGATCTTTTTTCATGGAAATCGGAAATACTCCTGCTGTCTGGGCAGCATCCACAATAAAAAGCTTCTGGTGCTTCTGTGCGATCTCACCGATGGCGTGGATATCATTGAGATTTCCTGTCAGATTGGAAGCATGGGTACAGACGATCACCTTCGTCTCCGGACGGATGGCTGCTTCAAGCTCCGTAAGG
>OICZ01000334.1_pt1 | contig 23023 bp, 18 predicted proteins | sample 1581461 | NCBI WGS metagenome assembly OICZ01 (sample SAMEA3882548, study PRJEB24775) | human gut metagenome | biome: human-associated habitat; feature: intestine environment; material: feces | place: Netherlands | collected 2009/2010 | reverse complement strand
TTTAGATAGCGGGGTTTTTATAGTGAACCCTGCTCTGTTAGGAGACCGGTTATTCTTTTTATTGTATATTTATCTATATATGATATTTTTAGGAATTTCTTTATTCAAATTATACTCTTCCGTAATCAATACTCTTGATAGATGATATGCTGACTTACAATCATTACACCATATTTCACCATATCCGACTCCTCCGACATTTCCTACAAAAGTATAATCTGTATTATCACTCCCGCAATACGGGCATTTTCCGCTTGTTTTTGTTATTGCTATACTTTCTAAGTTTTTAATCCATTTCATGTCACAACACCTACATAATATATAATACCATAATTTTATTGTATCACATTTTTATTTTTTTCAACTTTAAATTCACTTTACAAATATAATCATATTGTTTATAATAGTATTATAAACAATACACAAAACACAGGAGCATATAATGAACAAAATTGAATTTAAGCAATTCTTACAAAATACAAAAGACAATATACAAGAAAAACTCAATCCGAAAAAAATCGGTACAAAAATATCAGTGAGTTTAAAAAGTAAAAAAACACGCAAAAATCTAATAATCTATGCGTTTTTAACATTATTCTGCATAGCATTTCTGTTACTTCTGTCTGCGTCCACAAGTCCGCTATACAAGGACTTATGCGACGGTGATTCAAGCATTTTCATATTCTTCGGAAAAGCGATAACGCTCGGCAAGGACGCATACAGAGATTATTTTGACCACAAAGGTCCGATTTTGTTTTACATAAATGCATTGGGATATTTCCTGACAAAATCAAAAGTAGGCGTATTCATACTACAATGTATATCCCTTTCAATATCTTCGATATTTATGTACAAAACGGCACGTTTTTTCACAAAACCGATACGCTCGGTAATTTGTGTTATAATCACCATTCTTGCATTCGGTGCGACAATCAGCGACGGCAACTTAACGGAAGAATACTGTATTCTCTACTGTATGATAGCGATTTACACCGCATTAAAATTCATCACAAAGCACCCAAAAGCACCTCACCCTCACAAAAATATGGTTATTTACGGAATATGTTTTGGAATTTGTGCATTTATCCGCGTAAACAACGGACTGATTATCTGCGGTATTGTATTCGTTACGATTATGACCGACTTTATAAACGAGCATATCAAAGAAATATTTAAAAATATACTGTATTTTATAGTCGGTGTATTGATAGTGGCAGTGCCTGTATGCCTTTTCTTCCTTATTAAAGGGACGCTGTCGGATATGTTGTTTTCTACTTTCGTATTCAACTTTCTATACGCGTCGGAAGGCTCGTCAGAAAAGACATCATCAGCCATATTACTGCTTCTGCGATGGGTTGCACCTGTCTTGATGATGATATTTATATCGTCATTTTTCGCAAAACGACTTGGTCCAAAGGTTGCGTCATTTATCACAACAATATCCATATTCGCACTGATACCTATATTACTCGGTTTCAGTTACACGCATTATTACACAACGCTTATACCTTTAATACCGATTTATTGTGCTGTATTCTTCTATATTACATCAAATAAAATAAACATTCTTGCAGTAATACTTTGCGTAATAATGGCATTTCCGTTGGCAAATTACTTTGTTCAATCAGAGTCAAATATAGTGCATTACTCAAAGAAGTTGTATTCGCAAAGGCACCCTGCCAAAACAAGCGACGTATATTCGGATATTTATTACAGTGCAAAACAGCTTAGCTCGCAAATTCCCGATGAAGACAAAGACAGCGTATACTGCTACGACATTTCGGCAACTTGGCTTTTGCAAGCCGACATTATGCCTTGCTTTAAGATATTTATTCTTCAGGAATGGTGGTCGGAAATGTATCCCGAGTTCGGTCGTCAAATTAATCAAATGATGCTTGAAAAACAACCTAAGTGGGTAGTTATACACAATATCGACATTGTAAACAGTAAGCAGTTTATGAATATAATCAACAATAATTACGAGCTTGTTGATGAATACAGTTATGACCGATTATACAAATTGAAAACTCAATAAAAAAAACAGCTGTTGCAATTAGCAACAGCTATTTTCATGTTTATCTTTGTCATAGACAATGCAAAATGATTCTGTAGGATTTTTCACAGTCTTTTTAGCTTTCAAAGCCTTATCCAGCCCCACTCCCACAACTTCATTTGTTTTAAGCACATAAATTCCTGTTTTAACAATAATATGCGCGCCGGGATATTTTTCATTAATCATTTTACTGAATTGTTTATTTAACGCATCTATCTTATCAAAGCTTTCTAAATTTTTAAATCTGAACGCACTGAAAAAAATATCCGCACCGTCAATGTGAGTTATAATATTATAATCATTATCACTTGGCAAAATACAGTTTACAAACTCTGTAAAAACCTTATCTCCCTCAATCTGACCGAACCGTTCGTTGAAATCAAGCATTCCCGAAAAATCGGTATGTAACAGAGCAACCTGTTCGTCTTTTTCCTCTGCAAATTTTCTCAGTCTGCCTATCTGTTCATAAAACTTTGCAATAGTATAACAACTGGTTTTGCGGTCATAATCAATTATTTTTCTAAGCTTTTTCTCATTTTCCGTTTCCTTATCGCTTTGAGAAATGTACATCGTCATAAGCTTAGTCGCCATATTCAATTCAACGCATTCTTCTATCTGCCAAGGATTTTCATATCCGAATCTCGTACAAACAAACATAAAGAACGAATCTCCTGTTGTAATATTTGCATTATAGACCACTTCACCGTTCTTTTTATTCTTTTCAAATTCACGTTGAAACTTTAACGAAAATCCGTTTATTTTTTCATTTGAAAGAATAAATACAGGATATTTTTCAAAAAATTCTTTGAAATGCTTAATGTCAGAATGAGCATAATATCCTCTTTTTCCCGCATTATTCTGAAATTTCGGATCACTGCACCATTCATAGCTTATTGTGATTAAATCTTCCTTGGTATTGACCTTCATTATCTGAAACCAGTCAATATCGAACTTTTCAGCCACATACCGAATAATCTTATACATTGCGTCATCGCTGTTTTTCGCACTTGAAGAAAGTTCAAGGAATACTTTCATCATATCGCGTGTCTTAAATAATTCCGTACTGTTTTCGGCGTCCTCAGCTTCATAATCAATCGCATGGCTTGAATTGTCGTACACAATATTTTCATTGTATATCTCCCAGTGAGCCTTGCCATTCTTTTTTGTACTGTACAGCGCCTTATCTGCTTTTGAGAACAACGCTTTATAATCAGGCACTTCTTCAAATATTCTGCCGTCTGCCACTCCGACACTGCACGTTATTCTCTTATCGTCTGAAATATTAATCTTACATACATTGTCAACAACTCTGTCGGCATTCTCTGCTATTCTGCTACTTTTCAAAAACACGAAAAATTCATCACCGCCGTATCTTCCGACAATAGTGTCATCATCGGTTGCCTTGTTCAGCATTTCCGCAACCATGGCAATAACGGTATCACCGTATAAATGTCCGTATGTGTCATTTATATTTTTAAAATCGTCAATATCAATAACAAACAGTGCGTAATCTCTGCTTTCGGGATTGGATTTTATATACTCATTAATCCTCTCGACGCCTGCATTTCTGTTATAGACATGAAGTACCGGATCAATCTCGATTTTTTCTTTTAATTCTTTTTCATGATGTTTTTCGTCCTCGATATTCGTTATTGTTCCGAAAATTCTTTTAAGATTACCCTTTTCATCATGTTCAAAATTTCTGAAAATGCGGTGCCATTCATAATTCTTATTACCCGGCAACTTCATTCTGACGCTTATATTTTCTACTTTTTCATTGTATATGTTTTCTTTAAGATAACCGTAATCTCTTTTATCCGCAAGCTCATAAACAGCATCTTCCGTATTATTGGGAACAGACAGTTTTTTCAGTTCGGTTTGACCTTTCACCGGAATATATAAAGTCATATTATCGTCCGCTACGTTATGTTCAAAAACAATGTTTTTTGAACTTTTAAGAGCAAATGTAAAACATCTTCTCTCATCTTTCATCCTGACAAGATTCGTATGCTGTTCCGTAACGTCCATAAGAATACCAAGAATATCATTTTCATTATATTTAGTCAAATGCATACAAATATAACGTATCGATCCGTCCGAAACAATACATTTGTATACCACTTCATTTTTATCTTTCAAATCAGCTATAATATTTTTGTCTTCTTCGCAAATATTAAGACTTTCAAAATTTCCGTTCGCATAAGTCGAATAATAGTAATCATTCGCCGAAATAATTTTTAGCGTACTGTCATTTTGAAACGCAACAACGCCACACGGCATTATATTATAGCTATCGTCCTCAAAATATTTTTTCAACATTACAACTGCCTCAACCTTTTTATAAATTATCGGTATAAATATTCTATCACAAAAAATGTATCAAGTAAATATTTTTCGACATATTTTATTATAAAAAAAACAACCGTATCCATATAAGAATACGATTGTATGAGAGAGATTTATTTTACGGTTATATAATAACACAATAATTAAATTTATTCCATTGCATTTGTTGTCCAAAATATTGCAAATATTGTCCTTTTATGCTATAATAATTGTGTAGGAGGTGTATTTTATGGATGCAATTTCATATAAACAGAAAGAATATCTTTACAGTTATTTCCGTTCAAAGCCTCCGGAGCTTAACTTGCACCTTCATAAATATTATGAATTTCTGTATTTTATATCGGGTGATGCAACGTACATAGTCGAGGATAATCTATATAAAATTCACCCTGGCGATATTTTGCTTACAAGACCAGGAGAACTTCATACGATTTTCTTTCAGTCAGAAAAGCCGTATGAGCGTATTTTTATGCAGATACATCCCGACTTTATCCCCGAATTTGATTTGTTTGATAAAATAAATTCTTCACCTATGGGCGAAGATAACAGAATACCGTCAGACATTGTTCAGTCTTTCGGACTTTACGATTATTTCAAAAATGTTGAACATTACATTTTAAACAGAGTACCCGAAAGTGACGCTATGATAAAATCGTATTTTTTACAGTTTCTTGTCGCGGTAAATCATGCACTTGACAACACCGTTTTGCCGATAAAACCGACAAATAATAACCGTATTGACGATATAATAGATTACCTTACCGATAATATTTCCGCAGATATAACACTGGATTTTTTAGCAGAAAAATTTTTTATTAATAAGTATTATATGTGCCATACATTTAAAAAACAGACCGGTATTACAATAAAAGAATTTATGAATACAAGAAAAATCACTAAGGCGAAACAAATGCTTTCCGAAGGTGCGGATATTATGGGGCTTTGCTATGAATGTGGGTTTAATGATTATTCCACGTTTTATAAAGCGTTTAAAAAACTTACCGGTAAATCGCCGAAAGATTTTTTGACTGGTGATTGATTTTTGCCACTCCGTCACTTCGTGACACCTCTCCTCAAGGAGAGGCTTTTTGGCTCCCCTTGTGGGGAGCTGTCGGCAACGCCGACTGTGGGGGTGGCTTCTCGGGTCGTAGTGGTGCCGTCCCCTACTGCCTTAATATCTAAAAAAAAGGGGCGACCAATGGTCGCCCCTACATACAATATTGTTTAACATAAGCGGTCATCTGCCATTCATATTCGTACGGGCGGTCATTGGCCGCCCTTTAACATTCCACACATAAAAAAAACAGCGGTCAAAGACCGCCGTTTTTTTACATCAATGACTCAACATATATTTGAAGTATTTCATCTTTTGACGGAACGAACATACTGTTTAGTGTACCGCCTGCATTTTGAGCAATTTCTGCATACAATTCAAGTTCTTCTTTTTCAAACTTTTCTTTATCACCCAAAATTTTCGCAAGAATATTTTTAAATTCTTCTGCACTGTCTAAATTCATACAAGACAATATTTCCTTAACTCTGTCCCTATCATTTCTTTCAATATACTTTGTAAACTCACCGAGCAACAATCCGTTTGCTCTGCCGTGGTCGATATTTTTGAAATATGTAAGCGAATAGCCCATTGCATGTACCGCCGTTGTTTTTGTTTGCGATATGACAACACCTCCAAGCATTGACGCATAAAGCAGTTTTTCTCTGTCGTCTTCCGTAAGTTCACCGCTAATTAAATCATCAAATGTTGACGCAATAATTTTAACAGCCTCTTTAGCTATTACATCAGCCATTATATTCGCCCTCTTTGACATCATTCCTTCAACCGAATGTGAAAGTGAATCTATTGCGGTATTGACCGTAGTGGCAAGTCCGAGATTTTTTGTGTATTTTGCGTCAAGCAATGCGTATGTTGGGAAAAGGCATGGTGACGCAATACTCTTTTTTGTCTGTTTTTCGTGGTTTGTCAAAATCGCATACGGTGTAACCTCCGAACCGGTTCCGGCAGTTGTCGGAATATGTATCATAGGAAGTGCCTTATTGCCTATGTTGCCGTCAAACAAATTCTTTCTTTCAATGTCCGATACTGCCAGCAATGCAATAGCCTTTGCCGAGTCCATCGGCGAGCCGCCGCCTATGGCAATGACAAAATCAACTTCTTCCTCCATCGCCGTTTCCGCACCGTCATACACACACTCAACTGTCGGATTACTCATAACCTTATCGAATATTACATATTCAATATTATTCTTTTCAAGCGCATATTTGACATCGTCAAGTGCGCCGCTTAATTTTGCGGAATTTTTGCCTGTAACGATAAGTGCTTTCTTTCCTATTTTGAAAACGTCACTGTTTTCTCTGACACAATCCTTTCCCACAATAACCTTTGTAGGCATATAAAATCCCAAATTCATATTTTCACAACCTCACATTCTCAAGCAACAAAAGCAAGCTATTTTGTTGTATAGCTTGCTTTAATTCTTATTTCTTCAATTCTCTTATTTCTTCTCCAAGGAAGCAGAAACCAAAGTAACCCTTTGCCTGAATTTTATCAAGGAATTTAGACAATTTCTTTGGCTTTTCATAGATTACAACATCATAATCCTTACGCAGTTTTTCTGCCTCTTCTATTGCATTTACAACGTCTGCTTTATCGTGAAGCAAAGCAATTCTCTTTTTAGTATCGGGAATTGTATATCCTGCCTCTGTAAGAAGTGAGAAAATTCTTTCAAAACCTATTGAAAAACCTACCGCAGGAATATTTTCACCCGTAAATTTACCGATTAAGTTATCGTAACGACCGCCGCCGGCAATAGAGCCTTTAAACTTATCGCTTACGATTTCAAAAACAGTACCTGTATAATATCCCTGACCTCTTACAAGCGAAATATCGAACTTAATCTTATACGCACCGTCCGAAAGTTTTTCAACGGCATTAATTATTGTTTCAATACTTTCGGCAGATTCTTCACCGCAAACATCTTTTACGCTTTCAACAGTAAGTGGTTTTGCGATGACTTCACCGAATTTTGCGATAGCACCGCCGTCAAAACCTTTATCGGTAAGCTCACCGATAACGCCCTCAGCACCGATTTTATCCATTTTATCAAATGTAATACACACGCTGTCAAGCTGACTTTCTTCAAAGCCTACACCTTTAAGCAATGCTCTTAAAATTCTTCTGTCATTAATTTTTACGGTAAAGTCCTTTATATCAAGCGACAAAAGTGCTTTTGCTGTTGTATGAATAAGCTCGATTTCAGAGCTTATAGAAGATGAGCCGATTATATCAATATCACACTGCACAAACTCACGAAGTCTGCCCTTTTGCGGTCTTTCCGCTCTGTACACCTTATCAATCTGTATACACTTTGCAGGAAGAACAAGTTGTTCACGATTATTTGCATAATATCTTGAAAGCGGAAGTGTAAGGTCATATCTAAGTCCCATATCACAAAGCTTATTTGTATCACCGCTGTCCATTGCTTTCTTTAGCTTATCTCCACGCTTTAAAATTTTAAATATCAAATTAAGATTATCACCGCCGTCACTCTTATCAAGATTTTCAATATCTTCAACTGCAGGCGTCATAATACGTTCAAAGCCGGCATCCTGATATGTATTTAAAATTTGATTTTGAAGATAATCTCTAAGTCTGACTTCTCATTTTCTATCTCCTTTTGCCATTTTTATCATAAGCTCATATATTTTTTCAAGTGCGTCTACTTTGGCAAGCGGTTTCAAATTTTCCGACATCTCTTTCAATCTGTCCTTATCGCTTACCATAGACATTATTTTATCGTATAATGCGTCAGACGTCAAATCTTTTTCTAAAATTAATTCTGCCGCATTCTTATTTTCAAATTCTCTTGCATTCTGCTCTTGGTGATTACGGACAACATTCGGTGACGGAATAAGTATTGACGGTTTACCGAGTGCAGCAATTTCGCTTACGGTTATCGCACCTGCTCTTGATACAACAACGTCTGCCGCCGCCATACACTCCGCCATATTGTCAATATATGACACAATCTTTATGTTATCCGAAAGAGTTATTCCGCTCTCCTTAATTTTATTCATTATTTTATCGTAATTTCTGTCACCGGTTCCGAACAGCAATTCGATTTTATTGTCCTTTGATATTCTGTCAAGCATACCGATTACCGTATCATTAATTCTGTCCGCACCCAAACTGCCGCCGAAAATAAGCACAAACGGCTTTTTTATACCGAGCTTTTCTCTTGACTTTTTGTAATCGGAATGAAGTATTTCACTTCTGATCGGATTGCCTGTTACAACACATTTTTCCTTATGCTGCATATGATTAATTGTTTCTTCAAAGCTGAGTGCAAGATATGTAACATAATTTGCACTGCCTTTTACCGTCATACCCGGATACACATTTTGCTCATGTATAAGCGACGGCACTTTCATTTTCTTTGATGCCATAGCAACAGGGCCGCTTACATATCCGCCCGTACAAACGATACAATCGGGTTTAAATTCCTTTATAATCTTATTGCACTTTCTTCTTGCGGAAATAAGTTTTTTTACCGTTTCAAAATTTCTGAAAATATGCTTTCTGTCAAAACCTTGTATTTCGATATATTCAATATCATATCCTGCTTTCGGTACAAGTTTTGTTTCAAGTCCCGATTTTGTACCGACAAACAAAGCCTTAAAATCCTTATCCTGTTTAGCTGCATAATCGGCGATTGAAATAGCCGGATTAATATGTCCGCCTGTTCCTCCGCCCGCAAATAATACTCTCATAAATCTTCCTCCACATTAATCTTTTACGGAATGTCTTGATATATTAAGCAATACTCCCATTTCACATAAAAGCGTTATTATTGCCGTACCGCCGTAACTGAAAAACGGCAATGCGACACCTGTATTCGGTACGCTTGACGTTGCAACGGCGATATTAAGTATCGTCTGAATAGCAAGCTGAGCCGCAATACCCACCGCAACAAGTGAGCCGTATGTATCGGGTGCATTCATAGCAATTCTTATTGCTCTTATAATAAGCGCCGCAAAAAGCAAAATTACAACAGCCGCACCGATAAGACCAAGTTCCTCACAAACAATCGCGAATATAAAGTCATTATACGGTTCAGGCAAATACGAATATTTCTGTACACTCTGTCCCAAGCCAAGTCCGAAAATACCGCCCGAGCCAATCGCATAAAGTCCTTGCACAACCTGATAACTTTCGTCACGAATATCCGCAAACGGATTCATAAAACTTGTTACGCGTGCCCATCTTACACCGCTGAGTGCGCGGACGCCGATTAAGCCGATCGGCAAAAGAATAAGTGCTCCGATAAGTACGGGTTTAATCGGTGTACCGCCTGCAATCATAACGCTTACACCGATACCGGCAATAACTATCGCACCGCTAAGGTGTGTTTCCATAAGCATAAGTCCGACAACTATAAGCATAACTCCTATATACGGCAAATTACCCTTAAGATGTTTCAAATTATATTTTCCCGAATCGACAAGTCGTGCAAAATACATCGCTATAACGGGTTTCATAAATTCCGACGGTTGAAGCTGAAGAAACGGAGTATTAAGCCATCTTCTCGAACCGTTCAATTTTACACCCAAACCCGGTATAAGAACGCAGACCAAAAGTATTGTACATACAATCATAAACTTCGGAACGGTATTTTTATATTTGTTGTAATCAATCCTTGAAATAACCCACATTCCGATAAGTCCCAATATTGCACAAAGGAATTGTTTATTAAAGAAGTAGTACGAATTGTTATGTAAAGTATTTCCGGCAGGTGCAGACGCCGAGAGCAGCATTACCAAACCGAATGAAAGCAACAATATTACTATAAACAAAAATGTATAGTCTATCTCTCCCATTCGTGCAAGCTTAACCGGTTTTCCTATTTTAGCACGAGTTGTTCGTCTATTCTGTTTTATAGCTCTTTTAGGATATGCAGTCCCTGCCATATCTAAATCTCCTTCCGATTAATTCGTCTTAAATTGCAAAATATGCAACAGCACAAGTAATTACCGTTACCAATGTAAATACCGCAACGATTTTCTTTTCTTTCCAACCGCACATTTCAAAATGGTGGTGAATAGGGCTCATCTTGAATATTCTTCTTCCCTCACCGTATTTCTTCTTTGTATATTTGAAATATGCAGTCTGCATAATTACAGAAAGTGTTTCCATAAAGTATACAAAACCTATCAATATAAGGTGTATAGGCATTTTTAGGTCAATCGCCATAAGTGCAACCGACGCACCCAAGAAAAGTGAGCCTGTATCACCCATAAACACCTTTGCAGGATATTTATTATACCACAAAAACCCTATCAAACCGCCGATTAATGCCACTGAAAATACAGTCACGCCATACTCTTTAAATACGATATATGACACAAGCATAAAGAATATTCCAACTATTGTCGTTATACTTGATGCCAAACCGTCAAGTCCGTCTGTAAGATTTACAGCATTTACAACACCTACGACAACGAACATTACGAACGGTATGTAAAGCCATATCGGCATTATCCATTCAATACTTGTAAACGGTATTTTAATCGCCGTATCAAGCTCGCCTATGAAGTAAAGCACTGCAATATAAATTGCCGCAAGCACAACTTGCATTATGAATTTCTGCGGTGCTGTAAGTCCGAGATTACGTTTTTTTACTACTTTAATGTAATCGTCCACAAAACCGATAACACCGAAACCGAGTGATATTACAAACAATACAATACATCTTGCGTATGTCGTGTTAAAATTACCGTTCATTGCAAAAATGACTGTTGTTACAAGTATCGCAATCGCCATTGCAACTATGAACATAATACCGCCCATTGTCGGTGTACCCGATTTTTTCTGGTGCCACTTCGGACCTTCTTCTCTTATTTCCTGACCGAATTTAAGTTTTCTGAGCCACGGAATAAACACAGGTCCGAACACAAGCGTTACAACAAGTGCAACGACAAGTGTAAGCAATGATGACATTAACATTTCTTTTATCAATTCCATTTTTTAATCCTTTTCCTCTCGTTATTTATTTTTAATTGTGTTATATACTTCTTCAAAGTGCATTCCTCTTGACGCCTTTATAAGCACCGCGTCACCGCTCTTGATTTCAGCTTTGACATAGTTGCACACTTCAAGAGTTTTATCAAATGACACTATATTTTCTACACCGTTATCCTTTGCACCTTGTGCAAGATATTTCATATTTTCACCGGCTGTTATAAGCAAGTCCACTCCGCTCTCCTTGACAACCTTACCGAGATTGTAATGTGCGTCTTTTGCAAAATCGCCCATTTCAAGCACGTCGCCCAAAATTGCGACTTTTCTGTTTTTATCTGTATCCGCAAGTACTCCGAGTGCCGCTTTAATTGAATCCGGTGACGCATTATAACAGTCATTGATTATCGTAATACCGTTATATTCTTCAACAGCCAATCTCATTTTTGTAAGTTCAAAACTGCGTATTCCCTCTGCAATCTTATCCATAGGCACATCAAATTCACGTCCTACGCATATTGCCGCAAGTGCATTGTACACATTATGTTTACCCGGAATATTTACTTCAATAGGATATTCGCCGCCGTCAACAACTGCGGTGAATTTAATTCCGTTAAGTCCGTTATTTTCAATATCCTTTGCGTAAACATCATTTTCAGGATTTGTTATACCGTAATATACTACCTTGTATTCACCCATACCCTTTGTTTTTGAAAGGTAATCATCATCGCCGTTTACTATAAGTGTATTATCCTTTGTAAACAGCTTTGTCATTTCCATTTTCGCCTTGAAAATGCCTTCGCGTGAGCCGAGATTTTCAATATGCGACTGACCGATGTTTGTTATAACCGCAACATCAGGTCTGCCTATATCAGCAAGATGTTCGATTTCACCGAAATGGTTCATTCCCATTTCAAGAACAGCCGCCTCATGTTCTTTTTCAAGTCCGAAAATCGTAATAGGCAAACCTATTTCATTATTGAAATTGCCCATTGTCTTAAGTGTATTATACTTCTGTGAAAGGACTGATGCAAGCATATCTTTAGTAGTGGTTTTTCCCACACTGCCCGTAACGGAAACAGTCGGAACATTATACTTTTGCTTGTAATACTTTGCAATGTCGCCGAATGCCTTTAATGTATCTTCAACCTTTACGATTGTCTTATCTACTAAAAGCTCGGTATCTCTCTGTGTCAAAACAGCCGAAGCACCAAGGTCGAAAGCCGCCTTTATAAATTCGTGACCGTCAAACTTTTCACCGACAAGCGGCACAAAAAGCACACCTGCCGTAACCTTTCTCGAATCACTGATTACATCGTTAAAAGTTTGGTGTATGTCACCGCTTAAAAGTGTTCCCCCAGTTGCTTTTAATACATCTTCAATCGTCATTGCCTGCATAATAAATTAAATCCTTTCTCTCTTTTTGTCCTATGCTCAAAAATAAGGGCGGTAGTTTTTCAGCCGCCCTTTTCAATTATTTATTAAGGTGTTTATATACAACAACACGTTCGTCAAAGTCGTGTTTCTCTTTACCAATTATCTGATATGTTTCCTGTCCCTTACCCGCAAGAATGATTACATCATCTTTCTTTGCGTGGTCAAGAGCATATGCGATAGCATCTCGTCTGTCGACTATTACTTTATATTTTCCGTCTGTGCGTTTCATTCCGACTTCTATCTGTTCTATAATAGAAACAGGGTCTTCCGTACGCGGATTGTCTGACGTTATAATACTGTAATCCGAAAGTTTTCCGGCGATTTCACCCATAATCGGTCGCTTCGTATTATCTCTGTCACCGCCGCAGCCGAACAATGTTATAACCTCACCCTTTGCAAAATCTTTAACGGTTTTAATTATATTTTCAAGACCGTCCGGTGTATGTGCATAGTCGATTATAACCGTATAATCGGTATTTGTAGGAACAACCTCAACACGTCCGACAACTCCTGTTGCATTTTCAAGACCTTTGATAATAGTATCCATATCAATCCCCATCTGCAATGCCGCACCCATGGCGCATATTGCATTATACACGCTGAACTTGCCCGGAATTACTATATGAACACGATATGTCTTACCGTCATATTCAACATCAAAATCAGCACCCGATGATGAAATTTCAATATTTTTTGCTTTAAGATCGCAACCGTCCGAAAGACCGACTTTTAATATATCGCAGTCATTGTTTGCAACAATCTTCTTACCGCCGTCATCGTCGAAATTAACAACACCCTTATCGCTGATTTTAAACAGCTTAGCCTTTGCATTTAAGTAATTTTCCATAGTCTTATGGAAATCAAGATGGTCACGCGTAAGATTTGTGAACACACCCACGTCAAAGTGACAACCGTGTACTCTTTCAAGTTCAAGTGCATGACTCGAAACTTCCATTACAACACATTCCGCATCACTGTCAACCATTTCCGCAAATAGCTGTTGAAGTTCAAGTGCGTTTGGTGTTGTAGGTGTTGTACTTTGCGTAACAAGCACCTTGTCGCCGATAATGTTTTGATTTGTACCGATAACACCGATTCTCATACCGGCTGTTTCGATTATACTCTTTATTAAATATGTTATTGTAGTCTTACCGTTTGTGCCTGTTATACCGATAAGTTTGAATTTGCTTGACGGATTGCCGTAATACTTACAAGCCATTTCCGCAATTTCAACTCTCGAATTTTCAACATACCAAACAGGTACATCTACATCTATTTTATCTTCGGCAACGATTAGTGACGCACCGTTTTTAACTGCCATTTCTGCATATTTATGTCCGTCCGTTTCAAAGCCTTTGATACATACAAAAATGTTTCCCGGAAGTACGTTTCTTGAATCGTACGCTATTCCGGTTATATCTATATCTTCATGCTCATCAAGCCATTTACTGCCTAATAATTCACTTGCTAACATTTGATATTTCCCCCTGTCCTATTAGTCTGAAGTTACTTGGCGGAATTCCACGCCTATTACTGTCGCAGGTGTAACCGCCTCGCCTGCCGCTATGCTCTGATTTACCGCATACGCACTCGACACTTCACTGTGTCCCGCACCGACAATCTCAAAGTTCAGTCCGCTCATTTCAAGAGTATATTTTGCATTATCCACGGACATTCCTTTAAGATTAGGTACTGTTACCGTATGTGTTTTGTCAATTTCTTCTGTATATAATATTACCGTTGAATCTTCGTTAAGCATTGTACCCGGTTTCGGAAGCTGGTCAACTACCGTATCACCGTCACCTCTCACTTGAACATTCAACTTTTTGTCAACAATGGCTTTCTTCGCATCTGTCAAATCCATTGTTCTAACGTCAGGTATTTCCTGCTTAACGTCAGGTTCTTCATTTTCTGTGTACTGCTTTTCAACACCTAGATAGTTTAGTACATCTTCAATAACTTCACCTGCCAAAGGTGCGGCTATTGTACCGCCGTACTTGTTATCAACCTGCGGTTCGTCAAGCATTATAAGACACACTATTTCCGGATCGTTTGCAGGAGCAAAACCGATAAATGATGCAATACGTTTTTCTTCGTCACGGTTACCTTTTTCCGAAGTACCTGTTTTACCTCCGATACGGCAGCCTTTTACATACGCATTTTTACCTGTTGATGTCGGCAACGATACAACCGATTCAAGAATTTCTCTCATTTGCTGAGATGTTTCTTCCGAAATAACTCGGCTTATAACCTCCGGCTCATACGTTTTCAAAATTCCGTTTGAGTTTCTGATTTCCTTTACAATCTGCGGTTTCATTCTTTCACCGCCGTTGATAACCGCCGAAACGGCTGTTACAAGCTGTATCGGTGTTATTTGGAAACCTTGACCGAATGAACTTGTCGCAATATCGACTTCACTCATTTTATTATGGTAATAAATACTCGACGCCTCACCGACAAGTTCGACGTTTGTCTTTTCGGTAAGACCGAATGCAGTGAAATATTCCATAAATTTCTCATATCCAAGTCTTTCGCCCAATTCCATAAATACAGGGTTACAAGAGTTTCTTACACCCTCTACAAATGTTTGAGCGCCGTGACCGCTCTTGTTTGCACAACCGATTTTTCTGTCGGCAACAATCTTAAATCCCGGACAATAGAATGTTGAATTAAGGTCTACAACGTGTTCTTCCAAAGCCGCCGCCGCAGTAATAATCTTAAATGTCGAGCCCGGTTCATATGTATCCGAAATAACCTTGTTTCTCCACATTTTATTTCTTATTTTCGCAATGGCCTCGTCACTTAAATTATTCGGATCTTCTGTCGGTTTCGGTGTTGCATCGGGATCGTCACTTGTGTCATCTGATGTATCATATCCCAAATCTATCGCATATTTTTCAAACTGGTCAATATCATACGGATTATTTACGTCAAAATCAGGCTTAGTTGCCATGGCAAGTATTTCGCCCGTTTTCGGGTTCATAATAATACCTGCCGCACCCTCTTTAAGCTTGTTTTCCGTAACCGCCTCTTCAAGGTGCTTTTCAAGGAAATGCTGGATTGTTTCATCAATCGTAAGCACAACGTCATCACCGTTTTGAGAACTGTTCAAATACTCATTTTGTTGGTCTTTAAGTGTTGTACCCTTTGCCGACTGATTAGTTTCTATACTTCCGTTACGCCCCATAAGCTCATCGTCGAAAGTAAGTTCAATTCCCTGCAAACCGTTATTGTCATATCCCGTAAATCCCAAAATATGCGGTGCAACGTTGAACGGATAATATCTCTTTGAATCATTTTCAAAATATACCCCTTTAAATGCTTTTGCAATCGTTGCGTCAACATCTGAATCTCTTAATTTTTTTACCGCCTCGGTCTGTTCGTTCGTAAGACGTTTTTTTATAACTTGGTATCTTGAATTTTTTGTTATAATCTTAAGGATTTCGTTTTGATCCATATTCAAAACAGGAGCCAATCTTGCGGCGATTACTTCACTGTCACCGTCCGCCTCAATATCCTTAGGATTGCAAATAAGTGTGTTTACCGTTGCACTTTCCGCAAGCACCTTACCGTTACGGTCGTAAATATCTCCTCTTGAGGCTGTAACAATACTGCTGCCCTGCTGTTGTGCCTTTGCCTTGCTCGAAAGCTCGTCACCTCTTATTATCTGCCAATATGCCACTCGCAAAACAAGCAACGCAAGCAGTACAGCAACGATACACACCATAAATATCGTTTTCTTTTTAATTTCATTTAATGATGGTTTCATTAATTTATCAATTCCTTTTAATACTTTAATAAATGTACATTTTTCATAATTTTATAATTATAGAAGTCCATTTTTATTTTATGCTGAAAAATTGTACAATATTACCACCAATCTTTTTCAATACAGACACAATACCGTGTCCAAACCCCTCTACTTCACCGGCAGTTTTCTCTGTCATATCATCTTGCTTTACGTTTACATATATTGTCTGATACTTTTCAGGTCTTTGCATACCCAATCTTGTTGTTGCCTCTTTTTCAATTTTTGTAAGGTCAACACTCTGTTCAAGGTCAAAAACCATCTGACTTGTTGCTGATTCAAGCGTTGTAAGCTGACTTTTAAGTGACGCAACCTGCTGGTTCATTTCATTCACAGCAACGAATTTTGAAATCATAAATCCTGCTGATACAGCCAAAAGCACTGTCACGCATATTCCACGAAAAATTGTTCTCTTATACTGCATTTGTTCATGATTCCTCTTGTTACTGACTGCTGTGGTATTAACTGTTTTCTCTTTTCTCTTTTGTGGTTTTCTCTTTTTTATCGGTTCATCATACTGTTCCGGCAATTTATATGCCAAATTTCCGTATTCCACAATAATTCTCTCCCTTAATTATCCTTTAGCCTATCCTATAATTTTTCGGCAATTCTCAATTTTGCACTTTTTGAACGTGAATTATGTTCAAGCTCTTCTTCCGACGGTAAAATCGGTTTTCTTGAAATAATTTTAATTTCCGGTTTCTTACCGCATACGCATACCGGAAATTCTTTCGGACAAGTGCAACCCCTTGCCAAATCCTGAAATGTTTTTTTGACAATTCTGTCCTCAAGTGAATGGAACGTTATAATCGCCAATCTGCCGCCCGATTTTATGCTTGACACAAAGTCTTTAATAGCATTTTCCAATATTCCGAGTTCGTTATTGACTTCAATTCTTATCGCCTGGAACACTCTCTTTGCAGGATGTCCGCCTTCCATACGGGCTTTTTTCGGTATTGCCGCCTTTATGATTTCAACAAGTTCAAATGTTGTTTCAACCGGCTTTGTTTTACGTTTTTCACAAATAAATTCCGCAATACGCTTTGACCACTTTTCTTCGCCGTAGTCATAAAAAATACGCGTCAATTCCTCACATGAATATGAATTTACAACGTCATATGCCGATTTCGGCGAAGACGTATTCATTCTCATGTCAAGAGCGGCATCGTGCATATAGCTGAAACCTCTTTCGGCATTATCGAGCTGATATGAACTCACGCCCAAATCAAGTACCGCACCGTCAATTTCATCAATATCAAGTTCTGATAAAATATCCTTAATCTCGCTGAAATTGCGATTTACGAACGTCACTCTGCCGTCAAATTCTTTAAGACGTTCCTTTGCCGCCGCAATAGCCTCTTTGTCTTGGTCTATACCGATAAGTCGGCACGAATCGTTTGTTGACAAAATACCGTGCGAATGTCCGCCGCCGCCGAGTGTGCCGTCTGCATATATACCGTTCGGTTTGATATTCAGCGCGTCAATACTTTCCCCAAACAATACTGAAATATGTTTAAATTCCATTTTGATTCCCTTTCAATTAATTTTTTGAACCGTCAACACTTTATCGACAACCTCAAATCAAATATTAAGTCCGTAATTTAATATTCCGTCCATCATAATATCGTCTGAAAGTTCATCTTGGTATCTATCCCATTCTTCACTGTCCCATATTTCAAGACGTGTGTTTGCACCTACAAGCACAACATCTTTTTTAAGGTTAGCATATTCCATCAGACGCTTTGCGATTGGCACTCTGCCTTGCTTGTCTATAACGGCTGAAGTAGCCTTACCGAAAAACAAACGTACAAAAGCCGCAGCATTTCTGTCTGTGGCAGTTGGGAGTTGATTAATCTTTTCAGAAATCTTATCCCATTCCTCTTGTGTGTATAATTGAAGGCATTTATCTGACATTGAACGTGTAACGTACACTGTTTCGGACATATTTTCTCTAACTTTGGCAGGCAAGATAATTCTTCCGCGCTCGTCAAGCTGACGCGGATATTCGTCAACAAAATTTACCATATTCAATGTCACCTGCCTTTTTATTGATTTATGGGTTACTCTCTCCAATTTGACCGTTTGTCACCCCAAGCGCTCCAATCCGCTCCCATTAACTCCATTTTACCCTAAATCAATCAAAAGTGCAATAGGTTTTTTGTATTTTTTTCAGCTTGTACATCTCATTTTAACTCATTTTACTGTTTTGCTTGTAAAATTAAGCTAAATGGGATATAATTAGCTTAACTGCATTTTTAATCACATATATATTTGGTGTTGAGTTTACATAATTGCACACTATATATTGTGGTTGTTACTATTATATCACAAATATTTCAGTTTGTGAATAGAATTTTTAAAATTCATTTGCAGAATTGTTACAAAATAATTTCAAAGCAAAACATTATTTTTTGGAGGATATACATAATGGAAAAATCAGAAGAAAAAATTATAAATCAGCTTACGTCTGAATTTAACTTACGCCCCGAACAGGTTACAAACACTGTAAAACTGATTGATGACGGAAACACAATTCCTTTCATTGCCCGTTACAGAAAAGAGGCAACAGGCTCTCTAAGTGATGAAATATTACGAGATTTTTACGACAGGCTTTCATATTTACGTAACCTTGAAGATAAAAAAGAAGAAATATTGCGTTTGATTGACGAGCAAGAAAATTTGACCGTTGAAATCGCAAAATCAATCGAAAATGCCGTAACATTATCGGAACTTGAGGATATATACCGTCCGTTCAGACCGAAACGACGCACAAGAGCGACTATCGCAAAAGAGAAAGGACTGGCACCGCTTGCCGAAATTATCCTTGCACAAAATCCGAGCGATAATATAGAAAGTATTTCGCTTGATTTTATCGACGCCGAAAAAGATGTTGAAAGCAGTGAGGACGCAATAGCCGGTGCTATGGATATAATTGCCGAAGAAATCAGTGATAACCCCGAATACAGAAAAGATATTCGTCAAAAAACAATCGACTTTGGTCTTTTGGTTTCAAAAGCGTCAACAGAAGACGACAGTGTATACCGTCTTTACTATGATTTTGCCGAACCAATAAAAAAACTTGCAAACCACAGATTGCTTGCGATAAATCGTGGCGAAAAAGAAGGATTTTTATCGGTAAAAATTGATATTGACGAAGAAAAAATCACAAACTATCTTTTCAGACGACTTACTCCAAAACACGAATCACCGTCTACAAAGTACGTCAAACTTGCCGCCGAGGACAGTTATAAACGACTCATCGCGCCGTCCATATCAACAGAAATACGCAATATGCTTACGGAAAATGCCGAGGAGGCATCAATAAAGGTATTCAATCAAAATCTTTCGGGACTTTTATTGCAACCGCCTATTAAGGATAAAATCGTTATGGGCTTTGACCCGGGTTACAGAACAGGGTGCAAAGTCGCGGTTGTGGACGAAACAGGTAAAGTCCTTGACACCAACGTTGTTTACTGCACATTGCCTAACCACGACAAAGACAAGGCTAAGAAAATTCTTACGGATATGATTTTAAGAAACAACGTAAACTTAATTTCAATCGGTAACGGAACAGCCTCAAAGGAAAGTGAAATATTTATTTCCGACCTTTTAAAAGAAATTGACCGAGAAGTATTTTACATTATGACAAACGAGGCAGGTGCGTCGGTTTACAGTGCGTCAAAGCTTGCAACCGAAGAATTTCCGCAGTATGACGTTGCACTCAGAAGTGCCGTTTCAATAGCAAGACGTGTGCAAGACCCGCTTGCAGAGCTTGTAAAAATTGACCCTAAGTCAATCGGCGTCGGACAGTATCAGCACGATATGAACCAAAAGCGACTTGGTGAGGCACTCGGAGGAGTGGTTGAAAATTGTGTAAACAGTGTTGGTGTCGACCTTAACACCGCCTCTCCGTCACTGCTTTCATATGTTGCCGGAATTAACAAAACCGTTTCAAAAAACATAATCACATATCGTGAAGAAAACGGTAAATTCAATACAAGAAAAGAACTTTTGAAAGTGCCAAAACTCGGTGCAAAAGCATTTGAGCAGTGCGCAGGTTTCTTGCGTATAACAGACGGTGACAACGTCCTTGACAACACCTCCGTCCACCCTGAAAGCTACAAAGCCGCCGCGCAGCTGCTTAAACATATGGGATATACCGAACAAGACGTTCAAGACGGCACAGTTGCGGATTTAAAGCAACGTCTGTCGAAAGAAAATACACATAAATTAGCCGAAGAACTCGGAATAGGTGAAATCACTTTAAAAGACATTGCCGACAGTATTATAAAGAAAGGTCGCGACCCGCGTGAAGAATTGCCGCAACCTGTTTTAAGAAGCGACATTCTCTCAATGGAGGACTTAAAACCGGATATGGTACTGACGGGAACGGTGAGAAACGTTATAGATTTCGGTGCATTTGTCGATATAGGTGTTCATCAAGACGGACTTGTACACATATCGCAAATATGTGACCGATACATCAAGCACCCAACCGACGTACTTTCAGTCGGTGACGTTGTGAAAGTTCGTGTACTTGAAGTTGACGTACCGAAAAAACGTATTTCACTTACTATGAAGGAGGTATGATTATGAACAACATTGCTTTTCCTAAACTCAGTATTTCTCTAAACATTTCACCTGTCGCATTTTCAATAGGTTCAAAGCCTATTTATTGGTATGCGCTTATCATTCTTTCGGGTTTTCTTTTAGGATTGTTTTTCGTTTATAAAACCTGTGAAAAGCGTGGTGTGAAAAAAGATAATGTATGGGATATCGCCTTGTTCGGACTTATTTTCGGAATAATCGGCGCAAGAATATATTATGTGCTTTTCGCACTCGATGAATTTGACTCGATAGCCGATATGTTTAAAGTCTGGAACGGCGGACTTGCTATTTACGGCGGTATTATCGGTGCGATAATCTCAACCGTTATATACTGCAAAGTTAAAAAGCTGAATATCGCCAAAGTCTTTGACGTATGTGCACCAGGTCTTTTTATCGGTCAAGCAATCGGACGTTTCGGAAACTTTGTAAACGTCGAAGTGTACGGCGGTGAAACAAACAGCCTTTTCGGTATGTCCATAAACGGTGCAACACCTGTTCACCCATTATTTTTATATGAATCGATATGGAATGTTATCGGACTTGTGATACTTCTTCTGATTCGTGACAAAAAAAAGAATGACGGGCAGGTATTTTGTTTCTATATTTTCTGGTATTCATTCGGCAGACTGTTTCTTGAAGGTATGAGAAATCCGAATTATATATTATATGTAATTCCAAATGTTCTCGGCATTTCTCAGCTTGTTGCAATACTGTTTATGATTGCCGCTGTGTCAGCTTTTGTCGTTTTACAGGTTAAAGCGAAGAAAGATAATGAAATTTAAACGGTTGTGTCGTTTTCTGCAACACGAAAGTTGCTCCTTTTATACCACAATATATTGACAAGTTTTATCATATATTGTAAAATAAATACAACAAGCAGTGGTTTACATATAACCGTGTAATCGAAAGGAGCATACATAAATGAACAACATTAAACAACTGAAAACAGATTTTGATAATCTTATAATTGAAAAAAATTATTGTCTTTCCGACCCCGAAGTCGTATCAAAAGCAATAGAACTCGAAAACATACTGAATAACACATTAAAAAAATCGCAGACCTTATAGTCTGCGATTTTTGTTTTTAAATTTGTTATTGAGCATTTTCGCAAAGTGCTGTCATACCGCCAAGCGAATCCCACATAAATACTTTCAAATTATTTTCTTTGATACTTTTGTCAAAAGTAATTTCACTTTCCAAATATTTGCCTTTTTCAACATTGGCAACAGGGACTGTCTTGATTTCAACAAGTTTACCGTCCTTGCCATACAATGCACCTATCAATGAAATGTCATCAACATCTTCATCAACAACCGCATATGTTACCGTAGCAGTCTTATCGTCTTTTCCACTTACTTTCACTTCTGAAAATTCAAGCGGTTCTTCACCTTGAACAAATTGTGACACTTTAATTCTGTCGATACCGTTCGGAACAGCCCAGTTAGGTGCCGCACCGGCGCGAGTAAATCCGAATTTAACAGCATTTGCCGCGTTTTCTGTAGTATAATCGTCTACTTTTGTTCCGTCAAACCAAAGTGATGCTACACCTGTAGCAGTATTAAGCGTCACTTTAACATTCTTAGTGTATATTTGATTTGCACCGTTGAATATGCTGTCATTTGTGCCGTCACTGTCACTGTCAAGCCATGTTGCTCCGCCGTCTGTGCTTAGGAACATTTTATAGCCGTTCGTCCAGCCAAGACGAATATTACCGATTTGAAGATACTCAAAGTTACCTTC
>OICZ01000306.1_pt1 | contig 24741 bp, 21 predicted proteins | sample 1581461 | NCBI WGS metagenome assembly OICZ01 (sample SAMEA3882548, study PRJEB24775) | human gut metagenome | biome: human-associated habitat; feature: intestine environment; material: feces | place: Netherlands | collected 2009/2010 | reverse complement strand
GAGACAGTATTTACAGTTCTTCATGCTGGTGGTAAATTCGGTGGAGGCGGTTATAAGGTCTCTGGTGGTTTGCACGGGGTTGGTTCTTCGGTCGTTAATGCCCTCTCAACTCAGCTTGATGTTAAGGTTTATAAAAACGGTCATATTCACTTCCAAGAGTATAAACGAGGAGTTGTGGTAGACGACTTAAGGATTATTGGTGAAACTGAAGAACATGGAACGACTGTTCACTTTATTCCAGATCCAGAAATTTTCCAAGAAACGACGGAGTTTGACTTTGGAAAGTTAGCTAAACGTTTCCAAGAGCTAGCTTTTCTGAACAAGGGTCTACGTATCTCTATTATAGATAAGCGTGAAGGTCTTGAACAAGAGAAACATTATCACTATGAGGGTGGAATCACATCTTATGTGAAGTACATCAATGAAAACAAAGACGTTATCTTTGATGAGCCTATCTACACATATGGTGAGATGGATGGCATTTCAGTCGAAGTTGCTATGCAGTATACGACCGGCTACCATGAAACGGTGATGAGTTTTGCCAATAATATCCACACTCATGAAGGTGGTACTCATGAACAAGGTTTCCGTACGGCTCTTACTCGTGTTATCAATGATTATGCACGTCAGAATAAGATTCTCAAAGAAAAAGATGATAATCTGACTGGCGATGATGTTCGTGAAGGCTTGACTGCTATCATCTCTGTCAAGCATCCCAACCCACAGTTTGAAGGGCAAACCAAGACCAAACTTGGAAACTCAGAAGTGGTTAAGATTACTAATCGTCTCTTCAGTGAAGCCTTAAGTCGCTTCCTCTTGGAAAATCCTGCTATTGCTAAAAAGATTGTTGAAAAAGGAATTCTGGCTTCTAAGGCCCGTATCGCTGCTAAGCGTGCTCGTGAGGTGACACGTAAGAAGTCAGGTCTTGAAATTTCAAACCTTCCAGGTAAGTTGGCAGATTGTTCGTCAAACAATCCCGAAATGAATGAGCTCTTCATTGTCGAAGGGGACTCAGCCGGTGGTTCTGCTAAATCGGGTCGTAATCGTGAATTCCAAGCTATCTTGCCAATTCGTGGTAAAATTTTGAACGTTGAGAAGGCTAGCATGGATAAGATTCTAGCCAACGAAGAGATTCGTTCTCTTTTCACAGCTATGGGAACCGGTTTTGGATCAGAATTTGATGTCAGCAAAGCTCGCTATCACAAGTTGGTTATCATGACCGATGCCGATGTTGATGGGGCTCACATTCGTACCTTGCTCTTGACCTTGATTTACCGCTTTATGCGTCCAGTCTTGGAAGCTGGCTATGTCTACATTGCACAACCACCAATTTATGGTGTTAAGGTTGGTTCTGAGATTAAAGAGTATATCCAGCCAGGTGCGGATCAAGAAGAAAAATTGTGTGCTGCTCTTGAAAACTACAGTGTGGGGCGTTCAAAACCTACGGTACAACGTTATAAAGGCTTAGGTGAAATGGATGACCACCAACTTTGGGAAACTACCATGGACCCTGAAAATCGTTTATTGGCACGTGTTTCTGTGGATGATGCTGCAGAGGCCGATAAGATTTTTGATATGCTGATGGGAGATAAGGTTGAACCTCGCCGCGAATTTATCGAAGAAAATGCCGTTTACAGTACTCTGGATATCTAATATTCTTTTAGAAAAGGGTGCAATGCTAGGATAACTATGTTATAATCGTAACATTACTCTACATTTATGAACATAATAGACGATTAAGGAGAAACTATGTCTAGCGGAATTGTTTTACTGATTGTAGTGGCAGTTATACTTGTAATTGTCGCTTACTTAGTCGGTATTCTTATTAGAAAACGAAATGATTCGCGGATTGCACAGCTTGAAGAACGCAAGCAAAAATTGTTTGACTTGCCAATTAACGAAGAAATTGAAGAAGTTAAAAATCTTCATTTAATTGGACAAAGTCAAACAACTTTCCGTGAATGGAATCAGAAATGGATAGATATCTCAACAAATTCATTCGCAGATATTGAAAATCATATTTTTGAAGCTGAAAATATGAATGATAACTTTCATTTCTTCAAAGCTAGTGCTGAAATCAATAATATTGAGAGTCAATTAGATCTTGTGGAAGAAGACATTAAGTCTATCCGTGAGGCGATCTCAAGCTTGAAAGAACAAGAAGAAAAGAACAGTGCTCGTGTTAAACACGCACTTGACTTGTACGAAGAGTTGCAAAATTCTATTGAAGGAAACTCTGATAATTTTGGCTCTACTTTGGATGAGATCACTAAACAGCTTAAAAATATTGAATCGGAGTTTGCCGAATTCGTGACTCTTAATTCATCAGGTGACCCTGTTGAGGCATCGAGCATTTTGGACCGTGCAGAGGAGCACACCATTGCTTTGGGTCAAATTACAGAGAAGATTCCAGCCATTGTAGCTAAGTTGGAAGATGATTTCCCAGATCAGTTGGATGATTTGGAATCTGGCTACCGCAAGTTGATTGAGCAAAATTACCACTTCCCTGAGAAAAATATCGAACGTCACTTCCAGGAAATTCGTGAAGCTATCCGTTCAAACTCAAGTGAGTTGGTTTCTCTTGATCTGGATCGTGCGGAAGAAAAAAATGCTGATATTCAAGAAAAGATTGACAACTTGTATAGTATTTTCGAACGTGAAATTGCATCATACAAGGTTGTTATGCGTCAAAAGAAAATTTTGCCAGATTATCTCAAGCATGCTAAAGAAAACAACAAGAAACTTCAAGAAGAGCTTGAGCGTCTCATGTTGACTTACATTTTCGATGAAACTTATGAAGCAGCTGTACGTAGCTTTACTTCAGATATTTCGAGTGTTGAAACAGCAGTTCTTCCAACACTTGAAAACTTTGATAATCAGGTGAAACCCTTCTCAGAACTTGAAAAGATCTTCGAAAAGAGTCTCAACACCTTGTCTGCTGTTGAAAATGGACAGGTTGAGGTTTTTGAAAATCTTCGAGCTATCGAGAAAAATGAAGCTAAGGCGCGTGATGAGCTTGATGTTTATATTGATAAATTGCATGTTATCAAGCGTTACATGGAAAAACGTAATCTTCCAGGTATTCCTGAATCCTTCTTGAGTGTATTCTTCTCAACAAGTGCACAAATTGAAGCTCTAATGGATGAGCTCAGCCGTGGACGTATTAATATTGATGCAGTAATGCGTTTGACTGAAACGTCAAAAAATGCTATTGAGCATTTGGAAAAGACTGCTTATTTGGTTGTTCAAAATGCAACCTTGACTGAACAACTTTTGCAGTACTCAAACCGTTACCGCTCTTTCGAACCTGCTGTTCAAAGTAGCTTTGAGCATGCGCTTAAGTTGTTCGAAGTCGACCATGACTACGATGCATCTTTGGAAGAAATCTCTTACGCCCTGGAAAAAGTAGAACCAGGTGTAACAGATCGTTTTGTATCGTCTTACGAAAAAACACGCGAACAAATTCGTATGTAGAAGAAAGATTCTGGGCCTAGGTCCAGAATCTTTTTTGAAGAACCTTATCTCTTTTTAGGTTAATGAGAAGCTTAATAAAAGTTATATAGGTATTAGAGAATAGAGGAAATTATGTCAGAAGTAAAAGGCTTATTAGTTATGGATGTAGACTCAACTCTGGTCCAAGAAGAAGTAATTGATTTATTGGGGGAAGAGGCTGGTGTTGGTCGAGGGGTCGCTGAAATCACAGAGCGGGCCATGCGTGGAGAATTAGATTTCAGACAGGCTTTGAATGAGCGTGTGGCAACCCTTAAGGGATTGCCTGACAGTATATTTGAGAAGGTCTATGCCCGCATTCATTTCAACAAGGGAGCCAAGGAACTTGTGGATGAACTCCACTCACGTGGCTTCAAGGTAGGTTTAGTTTCTGGTGGTTTCCATGAGACAGTTGATAGACTGGCAAGAGAGGCAGGTATTGATTATGTGAAGGCCAATCACCTTGAGGTGATCGATGGTTTCTTAACTGGAAAGGTTTATGGTGAGATTGTTACCAAAGATGTCAAGGTAGCTAAGCTTAAAGATTGGGCAGCGGAAAATGGACTTAAACTCTCTCAAACCATTGCTATGGGTGATGGAGCCAATGATTTGCCTATGATTAAGACAGCCGGCATAGGCATCGCCTTTTGTGCCAAACCAATTGTCCGTGCACAAGCTCCTTATCAGATCACAGAACCAGATTTGTATAAGGTCATTGAGATCTTGGATGAGGTGGGAAAATAGTAGAGATAAAAGAGTCCTTTGGATGATTCCAAGGGACTCTTTGTGTATAAAAAAAACACCGAATCGGTGCCACCTTTTCAAGTTGAGTACGGACTAAGCCTTATTTTAACTCGCTGTGTTGTTTCGAATGGTTTCAAACCACAATTATTATTATATAGTTTTATAACTAATATGTCAATTTACTATAGGGTAAAGTATAAAAAATTTTATTCTTGATTACAAGATTTCAACGTCATACTATTTAATCAGTAATTCTATTAGATGTTGAAATGTTGTTTAATAAGTGTATAATAATTTCTATAAATTTAGATTTTTCAAATAAGGAGAAATGTATGACTAAGCCATACTCAATTGGACTTGATATTGGAACGAATAGTGTTGGATGGGCTGTAATAACTGATAATTACAAGGTTCCGTCTAAAAAAATGAAAGTCTTAGGAAATACGAGTAAAAAGTATATCAAAAAGAACCTGTTAGGTGTATTACTCTTTGACTCTGGAATCACAGCAGAAGGAAGAAGATTGAAGCGTACTGCAAGAAGACGTTATACTAGACGCCGTAATCGTATCCTTTATTTGCAGGAAATTTTTAGCACGGAGATGGCTACATTAGATGATGCTTTCTTTCAAAGACTTGACGATTCGTTTTTAGTTCCTGATGATAAACGTGATAGTAAGTATCCGATATTTGGAAACTTAGTAGAAGAAAAAGTCTATCATGATGAATTTCCAACTATCTATCATTTAAGGAAATATTTAGCAGATAGTACTAAAAAAGCAGATTTGCGTCTAGTTTATCTTGCATTGGCTCATATGATTAAATATAGAGGTCACTTCTTAATTGAAGGAGAGTTTAATTCAAAAAATAATGATATTCAGAAGAATTTTCAAGACTTTTTGGACACTTATAATGCTATTTTTGAATCGGATTTATCACTTGAGAATAGTAAACAACTTGAGGAAATTGTTAAAGATAAGATTAGTAAATTAGAAAAGAAAGATCGTATTTTAAAACTCTTCCCTGGGGAGAAGAATTCGGGGATTTTTTCAGAGTTTCTAAAGTTGATTGTAGGAAATCAAGCTGATTTTAGGAAATGTTTTAATTTAGACGAAAAAGCCTCCTTACATTTTTCCAAAGAAAGCTATGATGAAGATTTAGAGACTTTGTTAGGTTATATTGGAGATGATTACAGTGATGTCTTTCTCAAAGCAAAGAAACTTTATGATGCTATTCTTTTATCGGGTTTTCTGACTGTAACTGATAATGAGACAGAAGCACCTCTCTCTTCTGCTATGATAAAGCGATATAATGAACACAAAGAAGATTTAGCGTTACTAAAGGAATATATAAGAAATATTTCACTAAAAACGTATAATGAAGTATTTAAAGATGACACCAAAAATGGTTATGCTGGTTATATTGATGGAAAAACAAATCAGGAAGATTTCTACGTATATCTAAAAAACCTATTGGCTGAATTTGAAGGTGCGGATTATTTTCTTGAAAAAATTGATCGAGAAGATTTTTTGAGAAAGCAACGTACATTTGACAATGGTTCGATACCATATCAGATTCATCTTCAAGAAATGAGAGCAATTCTTGATAAGCAAGCTAAATTTTATCCTTTCTTGGCTAAAAATAAAGAAAGAATCGAGAAGATTTTAACCTTCCGAATTCCTTATTATGTAGGTCCACTTGCGAGAGGGAATAGTGATTTTGCCTGGTCAATAAGAAAACGAAATGAAAAAATTACACCTTGGAATTTTGAGGACGTTATTGACAAAGAATCTTCGGCAGAGGCTTTCATTAATCGAATGACTAGTTTTGATTTGTATTTGCCAGAAGAGAAGGTACTTCCAAAGCATAGTCTCTTATACGAAACTTTTAATGTATATAATGAATTAACAAAAGTTAGATTTATTGCCGAAAGTATGAGAGATTATCAATTTTTAGATAGTAAGCAGAAGAAAGATATTGTTAGACTTTATTTTAAAGATAAAAGGAAAGTTACTGATAAGGATATTATTGAATATTTACATGCAATTTATGGGTATGATGGAATTGAATTAAAAGGCATAGAGAAACAGTTTAATTCTAGTTTATCTACTTATCACGATCTTTTAAATATTATTAATGATAAAGAGTTTTTGGATGATAGTTCAAATGAAGCGATTATCGAAGAAATTATCCATACTTTGACAATTTTTGAAGATAGAGAGATGATAAAACAACGTCTTTCAAAATTTGAGAATATATTCGATAAATCCGTTTTGAAAAAGTTATCTCGTAGACATTACACTGGCTGGGGTAAGTTATCTGCTAAGCTTATTAATGGTATTCGAGATGAAAAATCTGGTAATACTATTCTTGATTACTTAATTGATGATGGTATTTCTAACCGTAATTTCATGCAACTTATTCACGATGATGCTCTTTCTTTTAAAAAGAAGATACAGAAAGCACAAATTATTGGTGACGAAGATAAAGGTAATATTAAAGAGGTCGTTAAGTCTTTGCCAGGTAGTCCTGCGATTAAAAAAGGTATTTTACAAAGCATAAAAATTGTAGATGAATTGGTCAAAGTAATGGGAGGAAGAAAACCCGAGTCAATTGTTGTTGAGATGGCTCGTGAAAATCAATATACCAATCAAGGTAAGTCTAATTCCCAACAACGCTTGAAACGTTTAGAAAAATCTCTCAAAGAGTTAGGTAGTAAGATACTTAAGGAAAATATTCCTGCAAAACTTTCTAAAATAGACAATAACGCACTTCAAAATGATCGACTTTACTTATACTATCTTCAAAATGGAAAAGATATGTATACCGGAGATGATTTAGATATTGATAGATTAAGTAATTATGATATTGATCATATTATTCCTCAAGCTTTTTTGAAAGATAATTCTATTGACAATAAAGTACTTGTTTCATCTGCTAGTAACCGTGGTAAATCAGATGATTTTCCAAGTTTAGAGGTTGTCAAAAAAAGAAAGACATTTTGGTATCAATTATTGAAATCAAAATTAATTTCTCAACGAAAATTTGATAATCTGACAAAAGCTGAACGGGGAGGATTGTTACCTGAGGACAAAGCTGGTTTTATTCAACGCCAGTTGGTTGAAACACGTCAAATAACAAAACATGTAGCTCGTTTACTTGATGAGAAATTTAATAATAAAAAAGATGAAAATAATAGAGCGGTACGAACAGTAAAAATTATTACCTTGAAATCTACCTTAGTTTCTCAATTTCGTAAGGATTTTGAACTTTATAAAGTTCGTGAAATCAATGATTTTCATCATGCTCATGATGCTTACTTGAATGCCGTTATAGCAAGTGCTTTACTTAAGAAATACCCTAAACTAGAGCCAGAATTTGTGTACGGTGATTATCCAAAATACAATAGTTTTAGAGAAAGAAAGTCCGCTACAGAAAAGGTATATTTCTATTCAAATATCATGAATATCTTTAAAAAATCTATTTCTTTAGCTGATGGTAGAGTTATTGAAAGACCACTTATTGAGGTAAATGAGGAGACCGGCGAATCCGTTTGGAATAAAGAATCTGATTTAGCAACTGTAAGGAGAGTACTCTCTTATCCGCAAGTAAATGTTGTGAAAAAAGTTGAGGAACAGAATCACGGATTGGATAGAGGAAAACCAAAGGGATTGTTTAATGCAAATCTTTCCTCAAAGCCAAAACCAAATAGTAATGAAAATTTAGTAGGTGCTAAAGAGTATCTTGACCCCAAAAAGTATGGGGGGTATGCTGGAATTTCTAATTCTTTTGCTGTTCTTGTTAAAGGGACAATTGAAAAAGGTGCTAAGAAAAAAATAACAAATGTACTAGAATTTCAAGGTATTTCTATTTTAGATAGGATTAATTATAGAAAAGATAAACTTAATTTTTTACTTGAAAAAGGTTATAAAGATATTGAGTTAATTATTGAACTACCTAAATATAGTTTATTTGAACTTTCAGATGGTTCACGTCGTATGTTGGCTAGTATTTTGTCAACGAATAATAAGAGGGGAGAGATTCACAAAGGAAATCAGATTTTTCTTTCACAGAAGTTTGTGAAATTACTTTATCATGCTAAGAGAATAAGTAACACAATTAATGAGAATCATAGAAAATATGTTGAGAACCATAAAAAAGAGTTTGAAGAATTATTTTACTACATTCTTGAGTTTAATGAGAATTATGTTGGAGCTAAAAAGAATGGTAAACTTTTAAACTCTGCCTTTCAATCTTGGCAAAATCATAGTATAGATGAACTCTGTAGTAGTTTTATAGGACCTACCGGAAGTGAAAGAAAGGGGCTATTTGAATTAACCTCTCGTGGAAGTGCTGCTGATTTTGAATTTTTAGGTGTTAAAATTCCAAGGTATAGAGACTATACCCCATCATCCCTATTAAAAGATGCCACACTTATTCATCAATCTGTTACAGGCCTCTATGAAACACGAATAGACCTTGCCAAACTAGGAGAGGGTTAATGGCAGGTTGGAGAACAGTAGTCGTAAACATACATTCTAAACTGTCATATAAGAATAATCACCTTATTTTTAGAAACTCATATAAAACTGAGATGATTCATCTTTCTGAAATTGATATACTTTTATTGGAAACAACTGACATTGTATTGACTACTATGTTAGTGAAGAGATTAGTTGATGAAAATATTCTAGTTATTTTCTGTGATGATAAACGATTGCCGACAGCTTTTCTTACACCGTATTATGCACGTCATGATTCTAGTCTGCAAATAGCTAGACAAATTGCGTGGAAGGAAAATGTTAAATGTGAGGTATGGACTGCTATTATTGCGCAAAAGATATTGAATCAATCTTACTATTTGGGAGAATGTTCCTTCTTTGAGAAATCTCAATCTATTATGGAATTATATCATGGATTAGAACGGTTTGATCCTAGTAATCGTGAGGGTCACTCTGCCAGAATTTATTTTAATACGCTTTTCGGTAATGATTTTACTAGGGAAAGTGATAATGATATCAATGCAGCGCTGGATTATGGTTATACCTTGTTATTGAGTATGTTTGCACGTGAGGTTGTCGTCTGTGGTTGTATGACACAAATTGGTTTAAAACATGCTAACCAGTTTAATCAATTTAACCTTGCTAGTGATATTATGGAGCCATTTAGGCCAATTATAGATAGAATTGTTTATCAAAATCGACATAATAATTTCGTCAAAATCAAAAAAGAACTTTTTTCGATCTTTTCAGAAACCTATCTCTATAATGGAAAAGAGATGTATTTATCAAACATTGTTAGTGATTATACAAAAAAAGTTATAAAAGCGTTAAATCAGTTAGGTGAGGAAATTCCTGAATTTAGAATATGAGTTATAGATATATGCGAATGATATTAATGTTTGATATGCCAACAGATACTGCTGAAGAGAGGAAAGCGTATCGTAAGTTTAGAAAGTTCCTCTTAAGTGAAGGTTTTATCATGCACCAGTTTTCGGTATATAGTAAACTGTTATTAAATCATACCGCCAATACAGCAATGGTTGGACGACTTAAAGCTAATAATCCTAAAAAAGGAAATATAACAATACTAACAGTTACTGAAAAGCAATTTGCCCGTATGATTTATTTGTACGGAGATAAAAACACAAGTATTGCCAATTCAGAGGAAAGGTTAGTGTTCTTAGGAGATAATTATTGTGATGAAGATTAATTTTTCACTTTTGGATGAGCCTATGGAGGTTAATCTGGGGACAGTTCTCGTAATTGAGGATGTGAGTGTGTTTGCTCAGTTAGTCAAGGAATTCTATCAGTATGATGAACAATCGAATTTAACAATATTTGATAGTAAAATAAGGAGTATAAGGTCCTCTGAATTACTTTTAATAACGGATATTTTAGGTTACGATATTAATACTTCTCAGGTATTAAAGTTGCTTCACACAGATATTGTAAGCCAGTTGAATGATAAACCTGAAGTTAGATCAGAAATAGATTCTTTGGTATCATTAATTACTGATATTATAATGGCAGAGTGTATAGAAAATGAACTAGATATAGAGTATGATGAGATTACACTTTTAGAACTAATTAAAGCATTAGGTGTCAGAATCGAAACTAAGTCTTGTACGGTTTTTGAAAAAATATTTGAGATTTTACAGATTTTTAAATATTTAGTTAAAAAGAGAATTTTAGTATTCGTCAATAGCTTGTCGTATTTTTCTAAAGATGAAATTTATCAAATCTTGGAATATACAAAGTTATCACAAGCTGATGTATTATTTTTGGAACCTAGACAGATTGAAGGGATTCAACAATTTATTTTAGACAAGGATTATATTTTGATGCCCTATAATAACTAGTAAATTAGTAATAAGTATAGATAGTCTTGAGTTATTTCAAGACTATCTTTTAGTATTTAGTAGTTTCTGTATGAAGTTGAATGGGATAATCATTTTGTTAGAGAGTAGATTATAAGGATTTGATAGAGGAGGAATTAAGTTGCTTGACATATGATTATTAAGAAATAATCTAATATGGTGACAGTCACATCTTGTCTAAAACGTTGATATATAAGGATTTTTAAGGTATAATAAATATAAAATTGGAATTATTTTGAAGCTGAAGTCATGCTGAGATTAATAGTGCGATTACGAAATCTGGTAGAAAAGATATCCTACGAGGTTTTAGAGCTGTGTTGTTTCGAATGGTTCCAAAACAAATTCTAAACGCTAAAGAGGAAGAGGACAGTTTTAGAGCTGTGTTGTTTCGAATGGTTCCAAAACTACTGCTGTATTAGCTTGGTTGTTGGTTTGGTTTTAGAGCTGTGTTGTTTCGAATGGTTCCAAAACTTCCTCTTGTAAACATTTTATTAATAATGTGTTTTAGAGCTGTGTTGTTTCGAATGGTTCCAAAACTATCCCAGAGAATGGAAGAACAATTATAGAGTTTTAGAGCTGTGTTGTTTCGAATGGTTCCAAAACTATGAATTGTCAAATTAACGGTTGCGCTAAGTTTTAGAGCTGTGTTGTTTCGAATGGTTCCAAAACTTTTGTTATCACAATTTTCGGTTGACATCTCTTAGAACTCATCTTATCATAAAGGAGTCTAGTATTAAAATATGAGAAGGAACATGTTATACGAATATCCAGCTATTTTTCACACGATTGAGGAAGCTTGCAGGATTAGTTTTCCCAATTTTGGTCGGATTATTCAGGTAGCTTCTTTATTTAATGTTATGACGAAATCGTCAGTATTTTTGGCTTATATTATTTATTATTATGTGGACCAGGTCTTGCCTGATTTGACGGCAGTAAGTAGTATTCCTAATGAGAAAGAGCTTGTGGTTTTGATTCAGTTAGAACTTGATTGACAGCAAAAAACTCTTGGAGGATAAATTTCCAAGAGTTTTAATTTTTATTAGCCACATAGACTCCAAGGACTACCAAGATTCCCGCTAAGATTTGTAACTGTGAGAAGGGCTCTCCTAAGAAGACTACAGCAGCTAGAATTGAGATAATCGTTGATATGCCAATGAAAGAAGCAGTTCGGTTAACCCCGATAGTTGCGATAGCAAAATTTGAAAGGATATACCCTATAACACTACACCCCAATCCTTGGTACAGGATGGTTATGGCGAACTTTGGATTACTCCAAGGGAGCGTTAAAAGCTCTTTCAAGTTACCCGCTAGAAAGCTACGGCTTAGTGCAAAGAGTCCAAATGTAAGGCAACCACTGGCTAACATAAAATAGCTAATCTCAAAGCTAGTGAATTGACTGGCTTTTTCAACGTCAACGCAATAAAGGGCATAGGAGACAACGGCTAAACCTAAAATGAAGTATCCGACAAGTGAGAAGTTGGTGGAGCCACCCGCAGCGAATACGGCAATAATGATACCGATGAGGGTTGTAGCGACACCTACCACTTGCCAACGACTTGGCCATTCTTTCAAAATAAGACTAGACATGATAAGTGCGACGACCGGAATGCAAGCGAGGAATGCTCCACTTTCAGAGGCAGTAGTCATACGAATCCCAATCGTTTCGCAGATAAAATAGATAATAGGATTAAGGATGGCAATACGTATCAGTGGTTTGAGATTTCTGCCATTTATGACTACCTTTTGTCTTCTTGTGAGAAGATAAAGGTTGACAAAGAAGAAGGCTGTGACAAAACGCCAAGAGATTAAAGCAAGGCCACTGGCCTGTGCTGTAATCGATTTGGTAAATATAAAACTGAGCCCAAAAAGGATCTCGCAGGCAGCTGCAGCCAAACATCCCAAGATGATTTTATTTTTCATTGTCTTACCCCCTGATTATGGATTTCCACCCCTATTATAGCATCTTTAGGTAACGATTTTATGATTCTGAATCTAAAAAGATTTGCAGAATAGCTAGCCCATCTTATATTAGTTACCAATTGAGACAGTTCCGTCTGAGCCAACTTTTATATTTGTATCGTCTTGGCTTAAACAGCATTTTCACCATTTATTTTGGCAGAATTACCGTTCTCGCCGTTCAATTCAGTTGAACCGTCTTTGTTAACTTTAACTGAGGCACTTGAGTCGGTAGAAGAAGAGTCTTTTCTCACCCTACTTGATGATGAAGAAGATGATGAGTTACTTTTATCTTTGGAGTTACCACATGCTGCTAGGGTTAACAAGGCGAGAACTGAGACAGATGCTAAAGTTAATTTAGAAAAAACTCTCATAATAATCTCCCTTTTTTATTAGTAGAGTTAATTTAATGAAAACTCATCAAATTAAAAGCACTTCCAGTTGTTTTTACCTAATTGTAATCTCTTAGTAATGTAGGTATTGTATAAGATTAATCTGTTGAAAAGTAAGAGGATTCCTTAAGGGTTGTGATAGATATTTCAAAGTGTTCAGTTCGGTTGTTAGGCTTCTCTTTGTTATAATAAAAAAACAAATGTAGGTGCATTACGTATCAAACGACGATTAAAGTTGACAACGCTATTATTCAGTTTCAGAGGGTTACGGAGTGTCTGTGGAACTATTCTGATATATGGAAAATGGGATGACACCTATGAGTTGGGTGAATATTGCTTTAGCCTCTTGCGTGACCATGTGTCTACAGAGTTATTTTTCCAATTATCAGGAAATAGAGGAGCTTGCAATTCAGGTTGATTCTAGCTATGAAGAAGGGCATTTCAAGCTTGACATTCATCTACCTAAGGACTTGAATAGTGATAATGAGCAGGAAATCTTGTCTTTTTAGATACTTATTGCCGAGCGAAGAATTTTTTTCGTGAGGATATAGATGTTGATATCAGCTTAGTCAAATAAGCTTGTTATCCGTTGAGAAATTCGTGTTATACTAGTAGCTATAGACAACCTGTTTCACTTGTGGTGGAATGGGTATTGATAGGAGGGCTTGCTATGCAAGACAAACTACATGAAATCCGTGTGTTTGAGAATTTTCAAGAAGAACTATTTGAAACTGGACATGTGATTGTCACTACTGAGGTGGTCGAGAAGTCCTTAAATTATTTTGGTAATGCTCATGGTGGTTATTTATTTACGCTCTGTGATCAGGTGGCAGGACTTGTGGCACTTTCAACAGGAGACTACGCTGTAACTCTTCAGTCCAATATCAATTATTTAAAGGCAGGTCATTTGTCTGACCAACTCAAGATTGAAGGTCTTTGTGTGCATAATGGTAAAACGACCAAGTTGGTAGAAGTCCTCATTACTAATCAGGAGGAAAAAATTCTTACTAGAGCGACCTTTACCATGTATGTGACGGGCTCGATTTCGGAGTAGAGAAGGAATCTTATGTCAGATTTTTAAACTATGGATGACTTTGCAGTCTTTGTAAATGACTACCTGACACCAGACCAATTGAGTATTCAGGAATATTCTTGTGCCTCTGATCAGCAGGAATTTTCTCTTCTTGTGACTATTGATGATTATGAGATGACGTGTCGTTGGCATACCGTCTGGACTTTTTCTAGTATACACCGGATCTTTTTTCAGTCCGTAGTGGATTTGGATAATAGTTTTACTATAGATGCTGAAAGTCTGACGATGAAGGTACGACTTAGGGACCAAGAACTTATGTTTCAAGTGACTGGGCTGGAGATGGTGGTTATTGGTTTGTCTGAATCCCTTTATTGTTTAGTTGATGGGTCATTCAATGAGAGAGGTAAGCATTTTAGCTACCTTTTTGAAGATAAGAGTGTGAGATCTGAAGGTTGGGTGTTGGATCTTGAAATGTTGAAAAAGAAGCATTTGTAGAAAAAATTCCTATATACTAGATGATGAGGTTCCAGTTGAGCTGACAAAGCTTAAAAAAGTGATACAAAAGTTAGATTTAGTAACCGTTCGTCATGATATGAAGGTTGTTCGAAAAGTTTTTTGAGTTTTTCAGGGATGGCTTTTGATGGTGAGGACAATAGTCTGGAAATGATTGTTCTTGCGTCAGCTACGTATGCCATTTTCAAGTTGAAGGGCCCTGCAACGGCAGCTGTCTGGGGAAGTTTTCATTCTGCGAAGAAACATTGTGAGATGATTGACCAACCAAGTGTAGAGGTTTATCCCCTAGGTAATCATCAGGCTGACGATTATGAGATGAAAGTGTGGATTCCAATAAAGGAGGAAGTATAGATGCGTCTGGACAAGTTTTTGGTAGACTGTGGTGTCGGGAGTCGTAGTCAAGTCAAGACCTTTCTGAAAAAGAAGCAAGTGACCGTAAATGGGCAGGTGGAGACATCACCTAAGACTCAGATTGATGAGGATAAAGACCAAATTGCATACTTGGGTCAGGAGTTGACACATGAGACCTTTGTTTACTATCTCTTAAATAAACCGCAAGGTGTCATTTCAGCAACGGAAGACTCTCGTCATAAGACTGTCCTCGATTTACTCGATGAGACAGCAAGACATAAGCAGGTTTTTCCAGTTGGTCGCTTGGATATTGATACTCATGGTCTTCTTCTATTGACCAATAATGGAGACTTAGCTCACGCTATGCTGTCTCCCAAGAAGCATGTGGACAAGATTTATCAGGCCAAGGTGGCTGGTATTATGGATGAAGAGGATATCTTGGCTTTTGAAAAAGGGATCAAGCTTAAAGACCATACTTGTCAGCCAGCGAAATTAGAGATTGTATCAGTCGACAGGAATGCGAGTACTAGTTTGGTTCAAATTACCATTGCCGAGGGAAAATTCCATCAGGTTAAGCGTATGGTAGCCGCTTGCGGTAAGGAAGTGGCGGATTTACAACGTTTGAAAATGGGACCTTTAAGCCTGCCAAATGATTTAGAGCTTGGTGATTGGCGACGTTTGACACAGGAGGAGTTAGACGCTCTAACTATTTTTGGAATTCCTTTGGCCTAAGATAGTCTAGTAGTTGCGAAATAGGCGGATTTTTGTTACTATTATTGTGATATTCTAGAAGAAAAAACGAGGTAAATTCAAGTGGCATTTGGAGATAACGGACCACGTAAGAAATCATTTTTTGAACGTCTAACAGTATTAGTCGTTTTGATTATGCTAGTAGTAACAGTTGGGGCATTGATTTTCCAAGCAGTCTCAGCTGTCCGTTAAGACGCTATCAAGCGTTTTTTTGTGTATGTCGGAGATTCTTTGGTCTGAGATCAAATTAGAACACAGCATACAAATCAGAAAGAGAGAATATAAATGAGTATGTTTTTAGATACAGCCAAGATCAGTGTCCAAGCTGGTCGTGGTGGTGATGGGATGGTTGCCTTCCGTCGTGAAAAATATGTGCCAAATGGCGGTCCTTGGGGAGGTGACGGTGGTAAGGGTGGCTCAGTTATTTTCAAGGTTGACGAAGGCTTGCGCACCCTTATGGATTTCCGTTATAACCGTAAGTTCAAAGCTAAGAACGGTGAAAAAGGGATGACCAAGGGTATGCATGGTCGAGGAGCTGAGGACCTTATCGTTAGCATCCCGCCTGGTACGACAGTGCGTGACGCTGAAACTGGTAAGGTTATTACTGATATGGTCGAGGATGGCCAAGAGTTTGTCGTTGCTCATGGTGGACGTGGTGGACGTGGAAATATCCGTTTTGCGACACCTCGTAATCCTGCCCCTGAAATCGCTGAAAATGGTGAACCAGGTGAAGAGCGCGAACTTCAATTGGAATTGAAGATTTTGGCTGATGTTGGTTTGGTTGGCTTCCCATCTGTTGGTAAATCAACAATTCTCAGTGTGGTAACGGCAGCAAAACCAAAGATTGGTGCTTACCACTTTACGACAATTGTTCCTAACTTGGGAATGGTCCGTACAAAGTCAGGAGAGAGTTTTGCCATGGCTGACCTCCCAGGATTGATTGAAGGTGCTAGCCAGGGGGTTGGCTTGGGAACACAGTTCCTCCGCCACATCGAGCGTACACGTGTTATCCTTCATGTTATTGATATGTCAGCGAGTGAGGGGCGTGATCCTTACGAGGATTATCTTCAAATTAACAAAGAGCTGGAAACTTACAACTTGCGCTTGATGGAACGTCCACAAATTATTGTTGCTAATAAGATGGACATGCCTGAGGCTGAGGAAAACTTGAAAGAGTTTAAGGAAAAATTGGCTGCTAACTATGATGAATTTGATGAGTTGCCACAAATTTTCCCTATTTCAAGTTTGGCCCATCAAGGTTTGGAAAATCTTTTGGAAGCTACTGCTGAACTACTTGATCAAACAGATGAATTCTTGCTCTATAACGAAGATGATATGGAACAAGAAGAAGTATACTATGGCTTTAACGAAGAAGAACGTCCATTTGAAATCAGTCGTGACGATGATGCGTCATGGGTGCTTTCTGGTGAAAAACTTGAAAAACTCTTTGTCATGACTAACATGGAACGTGATGAATCTATTATGAAATTTGCTCGTCAATTGCGTGGTATGGGAGTTGATGAAGCCCTTCGTGAACGTGGTGCTAAGGACGGCGATATTGTTCGTATTGGTAACTTCGAATTTGAGTTTGTGGATTGACGTTGAAAGACTATCAAGTGCTTCAGCACTTGATAGTCTACGGCGGCCGCTATGGCAACCTCATTACCTGCCTAAAGTGGGGGTTAAGGATTGACTTGTGTCGCATGGATTAGTGTGATATAAATACATGTTGAATACAACAAATTATTGAAAGGAGAGGTTTACAATGGGAAATAAACCAATATCCTTCAAGGATAAAGATGGGAATTTTGTTTCTGCGGCTGATGTCTGGAATCCGAAGAAACTTGAAGAACTCTTTACGCGATTAAACCCTAACCGAAAACTCCGTCTTGAGCGTGAGCGTTTGGCAAGGAAAGAAGCGGCAAAACACCCTGAATTAAATGAAGAAACAGAGCAAGTGTAGTACTTGCCCTGTTTTTTATTTAAATTGGTAATCAAAAACAGTTACCTCATCAGGAGTAACTGTTTTAATAATTAGGCATTTAAAATTTTGTCCAAGAATTCTTTCAAACGTGGGTGTTGTGGGTTATCGAAGATTTGATCTGGTGTACCATCTTCAAGGAACTCACCGTCTGCAGTAAAGATGACACGGTTAGCAACCTGACGGGCAAATCCCATTTCGTGAGTAACGATAATCATGGTCATACCTTGCTCTGCCAATTCTTTCATAACGTTAAGAACGTCTCCGACCATCTCAGGGTCAAGGGCAGAAGTAGGTTCGTCAAAGAGCATGATGTCAGGATTCATTGCCAAACCACGCGCAATTGCCACACGTTGTTTTTGTCCACCAGATAGGCTATCTGGTGTAGCATCAGCTTTGTCAGAAAGTCCGACACGGTCTAGAAGATCCATAGCTAATTTATCAGCTTCTTCTTTAGTCATGCGTCCCAGTTCAACTGGTGCGAATGTCACATTTTCAAGGACAGTCATGTGTGGGAAGAGGTTGAAATGCTGGAAAACCATCCCGATATTTTCACGGGCTTTGTCAAGGTTTGTCTTAGGGTTTGATAATTCATAGCCATCAACGACTACTTTACCAGAAGTTATTGGTTCAAGTAGGTTAAGAGTACGAAGGAAGGTTGATTTACCTGAACCTGAAGGACCGATGATACATACAACGTCCCCTTCGTAGAATTTGGCGTCAATGCCTTTAAGGACTTCATTGTCGCCGTATGATTTGTGCAAGTCCTGCACATTGATTTTCAATTCAGCCATTATTTAAGTCTCTTTTCTAGTCGTTTAGCCAATTTCGTCAAGCATGTGATGATGACCAAGTAAATGATGGCCAAAATCGCATACATACGGAATGATTGGTAGTTACGAGCAATGATGATTTTACCAGTTTGGAAGAGTTCGACCAAACCGATAGCTGATACGATAGTCGTATCTTTCAATGAGATAACAAATTGGTTGATGAAGTTTGGCAACATCAAACGAACAGCCTGTGGCAAGATGATCTTACGCATTGTTGTATTGTATGGGACACCCAAGCTTCGGCTGGCTTCCATCTGACCAATAGGGACAGCTTCGATACCACCACGCACAATTTCAGCAATGTAAGCACCACCATTAAGTGAGAGGGCTATAGTCGCAGCCACGAAGTCATTGATTGGTGACTGGTGACCGGTGATATTTTCAATCAAGTTCGGAATACCCCAATAGATGAAGGCTGCAACGATCATCAATGGAATACCACGGACAACGTCAACAAAGATTTGTGAAATCACACGAAGGGTCTTGTTTGGTGCAACTGCCATCATACCGAAGATAATACCGATAATCATGGCAATAGCAAATGAAAGAAGGGTCAATCCAAGGGTAATTCCAAGACCTTGGAGAAGTTGTTTATAGTTGTTTTTAATTAAGCCTACGATTGTAGTTTCATCGGCAACATTGGTTGAGCTCTTTTCTTTAGATTTGTTATTGTCAAGGTATTTGTTGATAATCTTATCGTAAGTACCGTCTTTAACAATAGCAGCTAAACCATTGTTGAACATTTCAATCAACTCAGGGTTAGCCCCTTTTTTAACAGCAAAGCCAACTTTACCAGTAGAGATTCCCTTAATAGGTGTTTCAAAGTTACGTCCTTGTTGGATAGCGTATAGAAGTACGGCTTCATCATCCATAAGGGAATCGATTGAACCAGAGTTCAAGCTATCATACATAGTAGAAGCTTCATCGTATGCACGAAGCGTGAAGCCATATTTGTCGGCATTCTCTTCTAACCAAGAGTAAGAAGATGTTCCGTTTTTGGCACCAACAGTCTTACCTTTGAGATCTTCGTATTTCTTAATGTTAGAGCCTTTTTTCACAGCTAAACGAATGTTTGAAGTGTAGTAAGGATCTGAGAAATCAAAGATTTGTTTACGGGCATCAGTGATGGTCATACCAGCCAATACCGCATCGGCTTGGCTAGATTGAACGGCATTAAGTGATGCATCGAAACCAGGGTTAGTTAATTTAACATTGAAACCTTGGTTTTTAGCAATGGCATTGATGATGTCAACGTCGATACCAACATACTTACCAGAACCATTTTGATATTCAAACGGTGCAAACGATGAGTCCATTGAGATGGTGTAAGTTTCCTTAGTAGGAGTAGCTTTTGCATTAGCATCACCAGTCAAGTTAAGAGCTTCCGACGGTTTTGACGATGAAGATTTTGAAGAAGCTTTTGCTGAGTCACCCAACCATTTGGTCATGATTTCATCGTAGGTGCCGTCTTCCTTCATTTCCTTAAGGGCTTCATTGAAATCCTTGATAAGACTTTCGTGCTTTCCACCTTTTTTTACAGCAAAAGCGAAGCTACCGATAGATTCAGGCTTTATGTTGATAGCATAGTCTTTACCTTGACCAATAGCATATTGAACAACTGGTGTGTCGTCCATGGCTGCATAAACTGAACCAGAGTCCAAACTGTTGTTCATCAAGTCACTAGTGTCAAAAGTTTTAACAGTGAAACCATACTTGCTAGCGTTTTTATCAAGCCAGGTTTGAGCGGCGGTACCATTTTTAACACCAACCGTTTTACCTTTCAATTGTTTGTAGTCGCTGACTTTTTCGTTGCTACGAGTGTAAATAACAATTGATGTGTCGTAATAAGTGTCTGAAAAAGTGAAGACCTTCTTACGTGCATCGGTTACAGTTGTACCTGCCATGAGGGCGTCTGCTTGTCCTGACTGAACTGCGTTAACGGCTGCATCAAAACCAGGATAAGTTTGGTTAACATCCCAATTCTTACGTTTGGCAACTTCGTTGATAATATCAACATCGATACCCTTGTAGGTCTGATCAGAGTCTTTGAATTCAAATGGGGCATAGGCTGTATCTGAAACTACTGAAATCGTGCTAGCAGATGCCTTAGCTCCGAAAACAAAGAGAGCTGACATGACACTCAAAAAGAGTGTCAGAAGTTTTTTCTTCATTATAAAAAGTTCTCCTTTATAAAATACCTTTCTATTCTATCAAAAAAAGCCCTTGTTATCAAACTCTGAGAAGCATCATGTTATAAAATATAACAATAATTGTTAATTGTGAGAGTTGTTTTAGAAGAAGTTGACAAGTTTGTGTCAATTCGTTACACTGTACCCTAATACAGGGAAGATTAGTTACAGGAGCTGAAAATGAAGAAAAGTATGCTTGAGAAATACACCAGCCGATATGATAAAGTCCCTAGTTGGCTGATGATTATGCTTTCCTGTTTTATTGCCTCTGGATATGTCCTTATAGGTGGATTTCTAGCAGGGATTGTTGTGGGAGTTCCCATGACTGTTATTTTTTCATTCTTGATATTTAATGGCAACATTCAGTTTCGGAATATAAATACGATTTTCACTAAACTGTTTTCAAGCTTGTATTTTCAGCTGGGAACCTTTGTCTTTACTGCCTTAGTTATCTTTATCTGAGTTAAAGTTGTTGAAAAACGTCCCATTCATACACTCGGATTTTTTAAGGGGAATATTTGCTTGAACTTACTTAAGGGGTGGGGCTTTGGGACTCTACTCTTGTTAGCGAGTTTCCTTGGGACTTCTTTACTTGGTGGCTTAGAGTTTGTAAAAGTGGACTTTTCTCAAAGAATCTTTATATATCTCTTATCTTTGATTCCTTTCTAGTTTATCCAGGGCGGGACTGAGGAATTGGTGACATGTGGTTGGCTACTCCAGACGGTGACTAGTAAATTGAACCTTTCCTGGGGAATTGCTATTTCAAGTTCTCTCTTTTCAATACTACACCTAGGAAATCAAGGTGTCACTGCCTTGTCTCTTATCAGTATTATTCTAGTAGGAGTCCTCATGGCTCTTTACATGCTCAAGACAGATAATATCTGGGGAGTGGCATCCCTTCATGGTGCTTGGAACTTTACGCAAGGAAATCTAGTTGGCGTGGCAGTCAGTGGACAGAATGCAGGTGATAGCCTATTGCGCTTCCCTACCAAGTCAGGTGTACCGGATTGGTTATCAGGTGGAGCCCTTTGGTCTAGAAGGTAATATTATCACCTGTATCGTTCTCCTGATTGGTATTGTTATTCTTCGACTACAATTGAAAAAAGAAAATTCTTAAGGCTGAGTTCTAAAGACTCGGTCTTTTTACTTCTATGTTAAAATAGAAGAAAGGTTTGAAAAAGGGGACGAGATGATAGTAAAGCTTGATGGGCTCATATTGAAATTGAAAATAGTGGTTAGCCTTATATTTTCCGTCTTGTCTCTATGGATCCTTTTTCCTGAGCTTATTAGAGGTTCCCTTCGTGAAGATCTAGTCAAGCAGTTCCTTGGTCTCATTGTTTTATTTTGGCTCTTATTATCCATTGTTCTTCTCATAGATGGTATTGTAAATCTCAAAGGTCATGGAAAACTGTTGGAACTTGATGACAATTCTTTGACCTACTACGGCCAAGTATTTGGACGCAAAACCTTTGAAATTCCCTTATCAGAGATTGAGTTTGTCAAGAAGGCTTGGTCAACGCAGATGGAGGATATTGAACGCTCTTCGATGGTGAGATATTCTTTGAAATGCATCGAGCATGTCTTTGACTTGATGCTGAAGTTGATGATAAAAAGAGATATCAGGTCTTGCTTATCTTCTTCAAAAATGGTGAGATAGCCATTACCTATGACAAAAACTTGGTCATCAATCACGGAAGAAACGTACCTATGTCGCAAAGATGCGAATGATTGAGATTCCACTTACAAGTGGGGAGATTTTCTCCGATCAAGAGATAAATGATTGCATAAATGAAAGGAAAAACCATGATAGATAGAAAAGAAGACAACCAATTTCATTTGGTTTCTAAATACGAACCCTCAGGAGATCAGCCCCAGGCTATCGAAACCTTGGTTGATAATATCAAAGGTGGGGAGAAGGCTCAAATTTTAAAGGGTGCGACAGGGACAGGTAAGACCTATACCATGAGTCAAGTCATCCAACGTGTTAATAAGCCAACTCTGGTTATCGCCCACAATAAGACCTTGGCAGGCCAGCTCTATGGTGAGTTCAAGGAGTTTTTCCCAGACAATGCTGTAGAGTATTTTGTTTCCTATTATGATTATTACCAGCCAGAGGCTTATGTGCCTTCATCAGATACCTATATTGAAAAAGATAGCTCTATTAATGATGAAATTGATAAACTCCGTCACTCAGCGACATCAGCCCTATTGGAACGCAATGATGTAATTGTTGTGGCTTCCGTGTCTTGTATTTACGGTTTGGGTTCGCCAAAAGAATATGCGGATTCAGCTGTTAGCCTGCGTCCTGGTCAAGAAATTTCTCGGGACAAGTTGCTCAATGACTTGGTTGATATCCAGTTTGAGCGTAACGATATTGATTTTCAACGCGGAAAATTCCGTGTACGTGGCGATGTGGTTGAAATTTTCCCTGCCAGCCGTGATGAAAATGCTTTTCGAGTGGAATTTTTCGGTGATGAGATTGACCGTATCTGTGAAATTGAAAGTTTGACAGGACGTAATCTCGGTGAAGTTGAGCACCTTGTTCTTTTTCCGGCTACTCACTTTATGACCAATGAAGAGCATATGGAAGAAGCTATCAAGAATATTATGGAAGAGATGGAGGTTCAGGTTAATCAATTTGAAGCCGAGGGTAAACTCATCGAGGCTCAACGTATTCGTCAACGGACAGAATACGATGTCGAAATGCTTCGTGAGATGGGTTACACCAATGGTATCGAAAACTACTCACGTCACATGGATGGTCGTAAAGAAGGTGAGCCACCGTTTACTCTACTTGATTTCTTCCCAGAAGATTTCCTCATCATGATTGATGAAAGTCACATGACCATGGGACAGATTAAAGGAATGTATAACGGAGACCAAGCCCGTAAGAAGATGCTTGTCGATTACGGCTTCCGTTTACCATCGGCTCTTGATAACCGTCCCCTTCGTCGTGAAGAATTCGAAAGTCATGTGCATCAGATTGTCTATGTGTCAGCGACACCAGGTGACTATGAGATGGAGCAGACTGAGACTGTCGTTGAGCAAATCATCCGTCCGACAGGACTTCTTGATCCAGAAGTCGAAGTTCGTCCAACTATGGGTCAAATGGATGACCTCCTTGGTGAAATCAATGCCCGTACTGAAAAAGGAGAGCGTGTCTTTGTAACAACTTTGACTAAGAAGATGGCTGAGGACTTGACCGATTACCTCAAGGAAATGGGAGTCAAGGTCAAATACATGCACTCTGATATTAAGACTTTGGAGCGTACTGAGATTATCCGTGACTTGCGTTTGGGTGTCTTTGATGTTCTTATTGGGATTAACCTTCTTCGTGAGGGTATTGACGTTCCTGAAGTTAGTCTGGTTGCTATTTTGGATGCTGATAAGGAAGGTTTCCTTCGTAATGAACGTGGGCTTATCCAAACGATTGGACGTGCTGCCCGAAATAGTGATGGGCACGTTATCATGTATGCGGATAAGATTACGGAGTCTATGCAGAAAGCTATGGATGAAACTGCTCGTCGTCGTGAAATCCAAATGGCCTATAATAAGGAGCACGGTATTACTCCGCAAACGATTAAGAAAGAAATTCGTGACCTTATTTCGATTACCAAGACCAATGAAGCAGAAGTGGCAGAGGATACTGTGAACTACTGTGCCATGAACAAGAAAGAACGCCAAGAAGCCATCAAGAAACTTCAAAAGCAAATGCACGAAGCGGCAGAGCTGCTTGATTTTGAATTGGCAGCCCAAATTCGTGATATGGTTCTAGAGCTGAAGAGTATGGATTAAGGCTAGGTTCATTACTTAGGAAATATAAGTAAGAAAGGAAATATATGTCACGTTCACAAGCAACTATTTTGACCAACATGTGTCTCATTGAAGATGGCCGTGGAAACATTGTCATGCAAATCCGCGATCCAAAACGTTATTCTTGGTCGGGAGCAGCCCTACCCGGTGGTCATATCGAAGCACATGAAGGTCTAGTAGAATCAGTTATCCGTGAGGTAAAGGAAGAAACTGGTTTGACCATCAAAAGTCCTAAATTGGTCGGTATGAAGCACTGGTACACGACAGATGACGAACGGTACTTGGTTTTCCTCTATAGAACCTCGGATTTTGAAGGGGATC
>OICZ01000302.1_pt1 | contig 24876 bp, 22 predicted proteins | sample 1581461 | NCBI WGS metagenome assembly OICZ01 (sample SAMEA3882548, study PRJEB24775) | human gut metagenome | biome: human-associated habitat; feature: intestine environment; material: feces | place: Netherlands | collected 2009/2010 | reverse complement strand
GCCCAGTTGGGGGAGCCACAACAGAGTAGTCTTTTGACTACTCTGTTTTCTTTTTATCTAAATTTACTGCTAAATCGGGCGAGAAGGTGAGCGTTGATAAAACAGTCCTGTGGGACACACTACATAAAGAAGGTATCCTACCGGACTTTGATATTTCAGGTTTTATGCTGTTTTCTTCTGTTTCTGTTGCATTTCTGCCATATGGCGTTGGAAGCCTGCTTCCATATCTTCGGGGTTAAGCGGTTTGATGATACCAACACCGTTGTAATAAATGTCGATAATCTGATACCGCTTGCCGTCAAGATAGCGGGCGGCTGATACAACAATCTTGTCGATGAATTCGTGAACAAGCTCACCTGTCAACTCGGTTGGCTCGGTGATTGCCTTCACTTTTTGAACAAATTTTTGCAGATTAACCGTCTTATCTGTTTCGGCTTCAAGATAGCTCTCCATTTCGGGGAGCTTTTCTTTTAGTTCCTTCTGCTCGGTTTCGTATGTGTTGCTCAAGGTTGCGAATCGCTCGTCGCTCAGTTTGCCGATAACGTTGTCCTCATAGATTCGCTGTATCAGCTTATCAATTTCAGCGATACGTTTCTTTGCCTTTTCAAGCTCTCGGCGTTTTGCTGTCAGCTCTTTCTTTTTGTCAGAGTCGTAGCTCTCAACCTGTTTGCGGACAAATTCCTTTTCAAAAGCCTGAATGTTCAGAAACACTCGCCGCATACTTTCAAGAACAAGGTTTGTTAGCGTTCTCTCGCCGATATAGTGTGAGGTACAGGTGTCGGGATTCTTGGAATAGCTTGAACACATAAAGTGCGGTGGAACTCGCCGGTCCTTCTTGCCTGATTGGTAGTACATCTTCTGTCCGCAATCCTCACAGAACACCAATCCCGAAAAGATACTGACTTTGCCCGTCCGTGTTTGACGGTGCCTGCCTTCTCGGATTTTCTGAACAAGTTTGAATGTGTCACGGTCAACAATGGCGGGATGGGTGTTCTCGAAGATTATCCATTCGCTTTCAGGACGGTCAACACGCTTCTTGTTCTTAAAGGATTTGGTTGTGCTGCGAAAGTTGACGGTATCACCGCAATACTCTTGTCGCTTCAAGATGTTCGCTATCATAGCCGGACACCAGTGAAACGGAACGGACGGCGGCTTACCGCACTTTCTGCCTACGCTAATCCAGTATTCCGTTGGTGTTGGAACTTTCTCTGCGCTTAGCTTGTTGGCAATTTGCGACGGTCCCATTCCTGATACGCACATCTTGAATATACGCTTGACGATTTCAGCCGCAGGCTCGTCGATTATCCATTGATACTTGTCATCAGGACTTTTCATATATCCAAAAGGCGGATTGCTTGTCAGTGGCTTGCCCGATTCACCTTTGCTCTTGAATACCTTTCGCACCTTGTCGCTTGTATTCTTAGCGTGCCACTCGTTAAACCAGTCCTGCATAGGTACAAGGTCGCTGATTCCGTTTTTGGTGTCGATATTGTCCATAATGGCAATATAGCGAATGCCCATACGGTCAAATTCTTCTTCCAACAAGGAACCGACTACCAATCGGTTACGTCCGAGACGGGAATGGTCTTTGACAATCAGTGTTGCGATTTCTCCTTTCTCGCCGAGCTTCATAATTTCGTTGAAGGCAGGACGGTTAAATAATGAGGTGTGATAGCGATAGCGGCAAAAAGCTAATAAAATCAATGGTTTTGCGGACAGCGGATAGACAGGGAATGTGTTAAAAACTGAATACGCACACAAACGGCGTTACCTTAACCCCTTTGGGGGAGAAAGTAACGCCGTTTTTTTATGCCCGCAGGAAAGGAGGTGCAGCCGGAATGTATTTCACAAAGGGCAAGCAGCGGGCGTTTGAATTGCTCATGCAGCAGAAGCCGGGATTTGACCGCTATCAATCCGGTTGTGCCGGAGATGATGAAGATTGCGGCACTTGCCGTTTCTACCGCCCCGGGTGGAAATATGAGTTTTGCGTTTTCAAAGAGTGTCCCTATTGCCCCGGCAAAAGGACGCGGAAAACGCACGCCAGCATGGACAAATAGACGGGCAAAAGCCCTTGTGCCATGCGGCTTTGCAGACGCGAAAACGGCAAAGGGCATATTGCAATACCAAAACAGCCGAAAACGGCTTTCTAATTGTCCACGCATACCAAGAGAGGAAGTGAGGAAATATGGCAGTTTTCAGAGTGGAGCGAAATACGGGATATACCGTTATGAGCAACCACCACTTGCGAAACAAGGAATTGTCCTTAAAGGCAAAGGGCTTGTTGTCGCAAATGCTTTCGCTGCCCGAAGATTGGGATTATACCCTTGCGGGCTTATCCCATATCAACCGGGAGAAGATCGACGCAATCCGCGAAGCGGTAAAGGAACTCGAAAAAGCCGGATATATCGTGCGCAGCCGGGAGCGCGACGAAAAGGGACGCTTGCGGGGCGCAGATTACGTCATATACGAGCAGCCGCAGCCGCGAGAGCCGGAAGCAGCTACCAGCGGCGGACAGCCGCCTATATTGGATTTACCTACATTGGAAAATCCAACATTGGATAATCCAACGTTGGAAAAACCTACGCAGGAAAAACCTACGTTGGAAAATCCAACGCAATTAAATAAAGATATATTAAGTAAAGAACAATCAATTACTGATTTATCAAGTACCGATTCCATTCCTTTCCATTCCCTAAACCCCTTGCCCTTTGCGCATGGCGAAGCGGCTACGCCGCCGGAAAGGAAAAGAACGGAAGCGAAAAGCAATAGCGCAGTAGAGATTTACAGGGAGATTATCAAGGACAATATCGAATACGACCATCTCATTCAAAACTGCAAAATTGACAAAGACCGTTTGGACGAGATTGTTGACCTTATGCTGGAAACCGTCTGCACAGCCCGAAAGACAATCCGTATTGCCGGGGACGACTACCCCGCCGAATTGGTGAAATCCAAGTTTTTGAAGCTGAACAGCAGCCATATTGAGTTTGTTTTGGATTGCATGAGGGAGAACACAACCAAAGTGCGCAACATCAAGCAGTATCTAAAAGCGGTGCTGTTCAACGCGCCGAGTACCATTGACAGCTACTATACCGCCCTTGTCAATCACGACTTATACGGCGGCGAATGAGCATAGCCGCACTTTACCGGGAAAGGAGTTGATACCTTGCAGGAGGAAGTAACCCAAAAAACGATTGCCCTATACGTCAAAGTGGGAAAAGGCGCGGCGCGGCTTACCGAACAGGCGTTACAGAAAGCAATCCAAAAGTTTTTGGAGCAGAAAAGCAAACCCGCGCATGGGAAACAGACCATGCGGCAGCTTATGAAGCAGAACGCGGGTGTTTCCAACATCGAGATCACCGACAGCAATATTAAAGCCTTTGAGAGTACGGCGAAGAAATACAACATAGATTTTTCGCTAAAAAAGGTTAAGGGCGAGCAGACCCGTTACCTTGTGTTTTTCAAAGGCCGGGACGCGGACGTTATGACCGCAGCGTTTCAAGAGTTTTCCGCAAAGAAGCTGAACCGGGAGAAAAAGCCCTCTATCCGCAAAGCCCTTGCCGCTGCAAAGGACAAGGCGAAGCAGCTTAACGCCGCCCGCGACAAGGTAAAGAAAATGGACAGGGGGCGCGAGATATGAAGCAGATCAACTACAAAAAGCTGATACTTCCGAATATCCCCTATGTGTTCTTTGTCTATCTCTTTGATAAAGTCGGACAGGCGGTGCGGCTTGCCCCCGGCGCGGATATTTCTGCAAAGATACTGAATATCACACAAGGATTTTCCGCAGCCTTTGAAAACGCCTTGCCGAGCGTTTACCCGTTGGATTTGCTTGTCGGCATTGTCGGTGCGGTGATTATCCGCTTGATAGTCTATGTCAAAGGGAAAAACGCGAAGAAATACCGCAAGGGCGCGGAGTACGGCTCTGCCCGATGGGGAAACGCCGAAGATATAAAGCCCTACATAGACCCGGATTTCCAAAACAACATCATTTTGACGCAGACGGAACGGCTTACCATGAACAGCCGCCCGAAGCAGCCGAAGTACGCGAGAAATAAGAACGTCGTCGTGATCGGCGGCAGCGGCAGCGGAAAAACAAGATTTTTTGTCAAACCTAATCTAATGCAGCTTCATTCCTCTTACGTCTTAACCGACCCGAAAGGTACGGTTTTGATTGAGTGCGGGAAGCTGCTGCAACGGGCGGGCTACCGCATTAAGGTACTGAATACGATTAACTTCAAAAAATCTATGCACTACAACCCCTTTGTGTATATCCGCAGCGAGAAAGATATTTTGAAGCTGGTAAATACGTTGATAGCGAATACCAAAGGTGAGGGAGAAAAAAGCGCGGAGGATTTTTGGGTAAAGGCAGAACGGCTTTTGTATTGCGCGTTGGTGGGCTACATCTGGTACGAAGCCCCCGCCGAGGAAATGAACTTTATTACCCTGTTGGAACTTATCAACGCCAGCGAAGCCCGCGAGGACGACGAGGAATATCAAAGCCCCGTCGATTTGCTGTTTGCCGACTTGGAAGAACGCGACCCCGACCATTTCGCGGTGAAGCAGTACCGAAAATATAAATTGGCGGCGGGCAAAACCGCAAAATCAATCCTCATTTCTTGCGGTGCGAGGCTCGCTCCTTTTGATATAAAGGAATTGCGCGATCTTATGTCCTACGACGAATTAGAACTTGACACGTTAGGCGACAGAAAAACAGCTTTGTTTTTGATTATGAGCGATACGGACAGCACGTTTAATTTTGTTATCGCTATGCTGCAATCGCAGTTATTTAATCTCTTGTGCGACAAGGCCGACGACGAATACGGCGGCAAGCTGCCGGTTCATGTTCGCTGCCTGTTCGACGAGTTTGCAAACATTGGACAAATCCCGCAGTTTGAAAAATTGATTGCCACAATCCGCAGCCGGGAAATCTCGGCTTCTATCATTCTGCAATCGCAGAGCCAGCTAAAAGCCATTTACAAGGACGCGGCAGAAATCATACTTGACAATGCCGACAGCACCTTGTTTTTGGGAGGGCGCGGGAAAAATGCAAAGGATATTTCGGAGAACTTGGGACGTGAAACAATCGACAGTTTCAACACTTCCGAAAATCGCGGCACGCAGGTTTCTCATGGCCTCAATTATCAGAAATTGGGAAAGGAGTTGATGACACAGGACGAAATCGCAGTTATGGACGGAGGAAAATGTATTTTGCAGTTGCGCGGCGTGCGCCCCTTTTTCAGCGATAAGTACGATATAACGCAGCACCCGAACTACAAATACCTTTCCGACTTCGACAAGAAAAACGCTTTTGACGTTGAACGGTATATGTCCACCCGTCCGGCAATCGTAAAGCCCGACGAACCCTTTGACATATACGAAATAGATTTGTCCGACGAGGACGCAGCCGCCGAATAAAAACGGCGGCATTTTTATTTCCAACAACATTTTTTGAGCCGTTTTAGCGGCAGAAAGCGAGGTTTATATGGATTTTTTCAACAGCGCAGTTGACGTATTGCAGACTTTGGTAATCGCGCTTGGCGCAGGACTTGGCATTTGGGGCGGCATTAACCTCATGGAGGGGTACGGCAACGATAACCCCGGCGCGAAGTCGCAGGGCATGAAACAGTTGATGGCGGGCGGCGGCGTTGCCCTTATCGGCCTTACCCTTGTCCCGCTGCTCTCCGGCCTGTTTGGATAATGCCACAAACTAACACTACCCGCCGCGCTCTCCCGCTTCACGCGGGAGGGCGCGGGAAAGGAGGGATTAACTTTTGATATGGCAGATGATTGAAGATTGGTTTCGCGGCATTTTGACAGACGGAATACTCTCTAATCTCTCCGGGCTGTTCGACAGCGTAAATACAGAGGTTGGAGAAATCGCAACGCAAGTCGGCACAACCCCCGCCGGGTGGAACGCGGGCATATTCAATATGATACGCAGCCTATCGGAAAACGTCATTGTGCCGATTGCGGGCGTTATCATTACCTTTGTCATGTGCTACGAACTAATCCAGCTTGTAATTGAGAAAAACAATCTGCACGATCTCGACACTTGGATTTTCTTCAAGTGGATTTTCAAAACCTTTGTTGCGGTGCTGCTGGTAACAAATACTTGGAACATCGTCATGGGCGTATTTGACATTACACAGAGCGTCGTCAACGACAGCGCGGGCGTTATCATATCCGACACAAGCATAGATATTGCAACCGTTATCACCGATATAGAAGCAAAGCTGGACGCTATGAGCGTCGGCGGGCTTTTGGGGCTATGGTTTCAATCACTCTTTGTGGGGCTTACCATGAAAGCGTTGTCTATCTGTATCATGCTGGTGGTGTACGGGCGCATGATTGAAATATACCTTGTAACGAGTATCGCCCCTATCCCCGTTGCGACAATGGTAAATCGTGAATGGGGCGGCATGGGACAGAACTACTTAAAATCCTTGCTTGCCCTCGGTTTTCAGGCTTTTCTAATTCTTGTGTGCGTCGGTATTTATGCGGTTTTGATACAGACAATCGCAGCAACCGATGACATATCCGGCGCGATCTGGTCTTGCATGGGCTATACCGTCCTCTTGTGTTTTACGCTTTTCAAAACGGGAAGCCTTGCAAAATCCGTATTCAGCGCGCATTAAGGGGGTGCAGATGAAGAAATACAAAATCATTTACGCCGATCCCCCTTGGAGATACGCGAGAAGCAAGGTACAGGGCGCAGCGGAAAAGCACTATCCCACTATGAGTATTGAGGAACTTTGCGCTTTACCCGTCAAAGAAATTGCGGATAAGGACTGTATTTTATTCCTATGGGCGACGTTCCCGCAGCTTAAAGAAGCGTTGCAGTTAATCAAGGCTTGGGGATTTACCTATAAATCCGTTGCCTTTGTATGGTTAAAGCAAAATCGGAAATCGCCCACTTGGTTTTATGGCTTGGGCTTTTGGACGCGAGGAAATGCGGAAATCTGCTTGCTTGCTACCAAAGGACACCCGAAGCGACAATCAAACAAGGTACATCAATTTATTATTTCCCCTGTTGAGCAGCACAGCAAAAAGCCGGATATAACGCGGGAAAAGATACTTGCCCTTATGGGCGACCTACCGCGTATTGAACTGTTTGCAAGGCAGCATACCCCTGGTTGGGACGTATGGGGAAATGAAATCAAAAGCGACATACGGTTTGCCGGAAAGGAGGTTTGAAATGGCGTATGTAACCGTCCCAAAGGATTTAACCAAAATCAAGAGCAAGGTAATGTTCAACCTTACCAAAAGACAATTACTCTGTTTCGGCGCGGCGGTGGCTATCGGGCTACCGCTATTCTTTTTGACAAAGGACAGCGCGGGAACGACAACGGCGGCTTTGTGCATGGTGCTTGCCATGCTGCCCATGTTCCTACTCGCTATGTACGAGAAGAACGGGCAACCGCTGGAAGTGATTATACGGCAATTTGTGGAAGTGAAGTTTCTTCGCCCCAAAGAGCGACCTTATCAGACCAACAATTTTTATACCGCCCTTGCGCGGCAGGAGCGATTAGATAAGGAGGTACGGGCGATTGTCAAAGGAAAAGGGAAAGACCCAAAACAAAAAGCGTAAACTTACGCGGCAGGAAAAGAAACAGATCGACGCGCTTATCCGGCAGGCAAAGGGCGACGGGAAGCCCCATACGGCGCAGGACAGCATACCGTTTGAACGAATGTATAAGGACGGGATTTGCCGCCTTGCAAACGGGCGGTATTCCAAGTGCATTGAGTTTGAAGATATTAACTATCAGCTTGCGCAGCCGGACGACAAGACCGCCATTTTTGAAGCCCTTTGCGATATGTATAACTCTTTTGACGCTTCTATCAGTGTGCAGCTTTCCTTAATCAGCCGCCATGCGAACAAGGAGGATTTCAAGAGCAGTATCACGATTGCCCCACAGAATGACGACTTTGACAGTATCAGAGCCGAATACACCGAAATGCTGCAAACACAGCTTGAACGCGGCAACAACGGGCTTATCAAGACAAAGTTTCTCACCTTTACCATTGAAGCAAAAGATATTAAATCGGCGCGGGCGCGGCTTGCCCGTATCGAAACGGACACCCTCAACCATTTTAAGGTGATCGGCGCGGCGGCGCGGGTATTGGACGGGAAGCAGCGGCTTGAAGTGCTGCATGGGCTTTTCCACCCGGACGGGGAACGCTTCAACTTTGCGTGGGAATGGCTACCCGTAAGCGGCCTTTCCGTCAAAGACTTTATTGCCCCGTCCTCTTTCCGTTTTGGCGACGGGCGAATGTTTCAAATGGGCGGGAAGTTTGGCGCGGTTTCCTTTTTGCAGATTGCCGCGCCGGAACTTTCAGACCGTATGCTTGCCGACTTCATGGAAGCGGAAAACGGGATTGTCGTCAATCTGCACATTCAGAGTATCGACCACAACGAAGCAATCAAGACGATTAAGCGCAAGATCACCGACCTTGACCGCATGAAGATTGAGGAACAAAAGAAAGCAATCCGCAGCGGCTACGACATGGATATTATTCCGTCCGACCTTGCCACCTACGGCGGCGAAGCGAAAAACCTTTTGCGGGATTTGCAGAGCCGGAACGAGCGAATGTTTTTGCTTACGCTGTTAGTTTTGAATGTGGCAGACACAAAGCAGAAATTGGACAACGACGTATTTCAGGCCGCAAGTATCGCACAGAAATACAACTGTATGCTCACCCGCCTTGACTACCGGCAGGAACAGGGGCTTATGTCCTCTATCCCATTGGGCGAAAACCTAATCCAAATCCAGCGGGGCTTGACGACTTCCAGCACCGCCATTTTCGTCCCCTTTACGGTACAAGAGCTGTTCCAAAGCGGCGAAGCGTTGTATTACGGCTTAAACGCATTATCGAATAACATGATTTTGTGCGACAGGAAAAGGCTGAAGAACCCTAACGGCTTGATACTCGGCACACCCGGCAGCGGCAAGAGTTTTTCGGCAAAGCGCGAGATCACCAACGCTTTTCTCATTACCGCAGACGATATTATCATTTGCGACCCGGAAGCGGAATATTACCCCCTTGTGGAACGGCTGAAAGGGCAGGTTATCAAGGTTTCGCAGAACAGCACGCAGTACATTAACCCGATGGATATAAACCTCAATTACAGCGAGGGCGACACGCCCATAGCCTTAAAGAGCGATTTTATCCTTTCCTTTTGCGAGTTGATTATGGGCGGCAAAAACGGGCTGGAAGCGGTTGAAAAGACTTTGATTGACCGCGCCGTTATCAGCGTGTACCGCAGCTACCTTGCAGACCCGAAGCCGGAGAATATGCCGATTTTGGGCGACCTCTACAATGAAATCAAGAAGCAGCCGGAAAAGGAAGCGCAGCGTATCGCGTCGGCATTGGAACTCTATGTAAATGGCAGTTTGAACGTGTTTAACCACCAAACAAACGTTGACATTCACAACCGCCTTGTCTGCTTTGATATTAAAGAACTCGGCACCCAGCTACGAAAACTCGGTATGCTCATTGTCCAAGATCAAGTTTGGAACAGAGTTACCATAAACCGCAGCGAAGGCAAGGCGACGCGGTACTATATCGACGAGTTTCATTTGCTGCTCAAAGAGGAACAGACCGCAGCGTACAGCGTTGAGATTTGGAAGCGTTTTAGAAAATGGGGCGGTATTCCGACAGGTATCACCCAAAACGTGAAAGATTTGTTATCGTCCCGCGAGGTGGAGAACATTTTTGAAAACAGCGATTTTGTGTATATGCTCAACCAAGCCCAGGGCGACAGGGAAATCCTTGCAAAGCAGCTTAACATTTCGCAGCAGCAAATGACCTATGTAACCCATTCCGACGCGGGCGAGGGGCTTATCTTCTATGGCAACGTGATTTTGCCCTTTATTGACCGTTTCCCGCAAGATACGGAACTCTATCGTGTAATGACGACCAAACCCGGCGAGGTGTCGGCATGAGGATAGAAATGGACAAAATCTATTGCGGCGACAGCTTGCAGGTGCTTCAAACCTTGCCGGAAAATGCAGTTGATTGTTGCGTAACGTCCCCACCCTACTATGCCTTGCGGGACTACGGCGCAGACGGGCAGATCGGACGGGAAGCAACGCCGGAGGAATATGTTTCCCGTATTACGGCGGTATTCCATGAGGTAAAGCGGGTGCTTACGCCGGAGGGTACTTGTTGGCTGAATATCGCGGACACTTATTGCGGCACAGGCAGCAAAGCCGACCACCAAGACCCGAAATACCCCAAAGGCAGGAACGGGCAGCAAGTGGCGGTAAACCACCGCGCCCCCGGCTGCAAGCCCAAAGATTTAATTGGTATTCCGTGGCTTGTAGCCCTCGCCTTGCGGGGCGACGGTTGGTATTTGCGCAGTTCTATCATTTGGCACAAAACAAACCCCATGCCGGAAAGCACGCGGGACAGGCCGACCCGCTGCTATGAATATGTGTTTCTGCTTACCAAGTCAAAGAAGTATTATTACGATTGGCAAGCAGTAGCCGAGCCGATAGCCCCCACAACGGCGGGGCGGCTGAAAAGCGGAGTTAGCAAAGGAAACAAGTATAACGTTACTGTTCCGGGGCAAAACCAACCGCAGAAAATCAACCGCCCCCGCGAAAAGGGCGCATACGCCGACGAGTTGATTTCTCCCGTCCGCAGCCGCCGCAACGTTTGGCAGATTAACAATGTCGGCTATCATGGCGGGCATTTCGCAGCGTTCCCGCCGAAACTTGCGGAAACGTGCATTTTGGCGGGCTGTCCCATCGGCGGGATTGTCCTTGACCCCTTTTTCGGCACGACGGGTATGGTAGCAAAACGGCTTAACCGCCGCTATATCGGCATTGAGTTAAACCCCGACTATTGCGAACTTGCAAAACAGCGGATTGGAGGTGATGAAGATTGAGCAAGGAACTGAAAGCCCCCGACAAGGTAACGCAAAAAATGACCCGCGACGGTGCGGTTGCGGAAAACCTCACGACGGGCGAAACGTCCAGTATCAGCGAAAGGCCGCAGGAAGAAAACTATTCAGCCCCCGCAGGGGTGGCAGCGGAAAAGGTTGTGCAGCATATCGGCGCAGAGATTGAGCGACACGCAGCAAAAGGCGCGGAGAAAAAAGCCCTTGACGCGACGCAGCCTAAAACCCATTCTTCCCGCTTGCAGTTTTCCGAAGCGGAACGGGCAACGCCGGAACTTCAAAAAGCGATCAAGAAATCGGATAAGGCGGCAGACTGTTTAGACGCAGCGCGGGCGGCTATCCCCAAGCAGACCAAAATCAAGAAAGAGCGCGTTTTTGACGAAGCGAAAGGCAAGGCAAAGACGCGCCTTTCCTTTGAAAAGACGGATAAGCCCCCAAACGGCAAGTTGCGGCATAACCCCTTATCCCGTCCGGCACAGGAGTTAAACAGTACCGTACATGGGAAAATCTACGAGGTAGAGAAAGAAAACGTCGGTGTGGAAAGCGGGCACCGGGTAGAACTTGCCGGAGAGAAAGCGGGCGGCATGGCGGCGCGGGCAGTTAAGGGCGGCATACGCCGCCATAAGCTGAAACCCTACCGGGCAGCGGCGGCAGCGGAAAAACAAGCGGTAAAGGCAAACGCAGATTTTCTCTATCAAAAGGCGTTGCACGATAACCCCGCGCTTGCGCACTCCAACCCCATTTCCCGTTTTTGGCAGAAGCAGCGCATTAAAAAGCAGTATGCAAAAACGCTGAAAGCGGGCGGCAAAGCGAAAAAAACCGCTGAAGCCACCGCAAAGGCGGCGAAGAAAACCGCGCAGGAAACCAAACGGGCGACGTTCTTTGTTGTCCGGCATTGGAAAGGCTGCTTGATTGTGGGCGGGATTGCCTTTATCGTGCTGCTGCTTTTCGGCGGGCTGTCCTCTTGCTCCCTCTTTGGCGGCAACAGCGGCAGCGGCTTGATTGCGTCGTCCTATCTCTCCGAGGACGCGGATATAACGGGCGCGGAAAGCGCGTATGCCGCTATGGAAGCCGAGTTACAAGATATGCTGGACAATATCGAAAGCGAATACCCCGGCTATGACGAATACCGGGTAAACGCGGACGAGATCGAGCATGACCCCTATGTGCTAATTTCTATCCTTTCCGCGTGGCATGAGGGCGTGTTTACACTCGATGAAGTGCAAAGCACCCTTGAAATGCTCTTTGAGAAACAGTATATCTTGACGGTCGAGGAAGAAGTACAGGTACGCTACCGCACCGAAACAAGGACGGACAGCGAGGGCAACCCCTATACGGTTGAAGTCCCCTATAACTATTACATTCTTCATGTGGATTTGGAAAACTTCAACCTCTCCCATGTCCCCGTTTACATCATGGGCGAAGAACAGCTATCCATGTACGCTATGTATATGTCGTCGCTGGGAAACAGACCCGACCTTTTCCCGCAATCCGGCTATGTGTCTAAATACTATGAAAACCCGCCCGCCGATTATGAAGTACCCGCCGCGCTGCTGGGTTCCGATGAAAAGTTTGCGCGGCTCATGGAGGAAGCAGATAAATACGTCGGTTTTCCCTATGTGTGGGGCGGCAGCACCCCGGAAACCTCTTTTGATTGCAGCGGCTTTGTGAGTTATGTGTTGACGAACAGCGGCCTATACAATACGGGCAGACTTGGGGCGCAAGGGCTTTACAACATCTCAACCCCTGTTTCTAACCCGCAGCCGGGGGATTTGGTGTTCTTTACGGGTACATACGACACCCCCGGCGTTTCCCATGTGGGGATTTATGTGGGCGAGGACGGGGACGGAAGCCCCGTCATGCTGCATTGTGGCGACCCTATCCAGTATTCAAAGCTGGACACCAGCTATTGGCAATCCCACTTTTACGCCTACGGGCGGTTAAATTACAATTAAAAGGAGTTGAAAAATGAATATTGTATCTTTTGGCGGCGGCACGAATAGTGCCGCCTTACTTATTGGCCTATACAAGCACAAAATCCCGATTGACCTTATCACCTTTGCCGATACGGGCGCGGAACACCCGCATACCTATCAATTTATCGAGATAATCAATCAATGGCTTGCGGAACACGGTATGCCGCAGATTACCGTTGTGCAGTATGTTGACCGCTACGGCAACCGCCTATCTCTTGAAACCGAGTGCTTGCGCTCTCATACGCTCCCGTCGATTGCCTACGGGCATAAGCGTTGTTCGCAGAAACACAAAATCGCACCGCAGGAAAAGTTTTGCAACCACTATGCGCCTTGCCGCGAAGTATGGCAGCGCGGCGAGAAAGTCAACCGCTATATCGGCTATGACGCGGGAGAAGTGAAACGGTATGAACATTCCCGCAAGTACAACGAAGCCGACAAAAAATATCATAACCGCTACCCCCTCATTGAAGAATGGGGCTGGAACAGGGACGATTGTATCCGGGAAATCAAAGCGGCAGGATTGCCGCAGCCGGGTAAATCGTCCTGTTTCTTTTGTCCGAGCATGAAGAAACAAGAGATTTTATATCTCAAAGAACACTATCCCGATCTATTTAACCGGGCGGCGACTTTGGAAGAAAACGCTATGCCCTATCTTAAAACCGTTAAGGGATTGGGGCGCAGCTATTCATGGAAAGAACAGTTTGGAAAGGAGTAAATGACTATGGCGAACACGAAACTTGACCGTATCGAAAGGGATATTGAGAAAACGAGGGCAAAAATCCTTGAACAGCAAAAGAAGCTGAAAGACCTTGAAGCGCAGAAAGTCGAGGAAGAAAACGCGCAGATCGTGCAAATGGTAAAGGCGGTACACCTTGACGGGACGCAGCTTGCCGCGTTCCTCTCCGCTTACGCCAGCGGCGAAATCACCTTGCCGCAGCCGGAAGCCACTTACCCCGCCGAACAGGAGGACAACGACAATGAAGAATAAAAAGATAATCCGAAAGTTTACCGTATTGCTTGCCGCACTGGTTATCATGTGCGGCTTTTCTGTTACCGCTTATGCGGGCGGTGGCGATGAAAGCGACGACACGCCTACCCCCGTAACCGAGGAAACCCCCGCGCCGGAAACCGAGCCGGAAGAAACGACGGGCGGCTATGAGCCGCAGCCCCTTACCCCGGACGGGAATATGTCCCTTGTGGACGATATAACGGGTGAAGCGTCCGGCGACAAGCAGTTTATCACCGTCGTTACCAAAAGTGGCAACTATTTTTACATCATCATTGACCGCGCCGAGGACGGGGAAAATACCGTCCATTTCCTTAACCAAGTGGACGAAGCGGATTTAACCGCCCTTATGGAGGACGGGCAGACCGAAGCCCCCGTTTGTAGCTGCACCGATAAATGCGTTGCCGGAAGCGTCAACACCGCTTGCCCGGTTTGCAGCGTCAACATGAGCGAGTGCGCGGGTGTGGAAGCCGAGCCGGAGCCGGAAGAAACCGAGCAGCCGGAGCCGGAGGAAGATAAAGGCGGCGGCATGGGCGGTGCTATTCTGCTTGTCGTGCTGCTTGTTGCCGCAGCGGGCGGCGGCGCGTTCTACTACTTTAAGATTTTGAAGCCCAAAAAGGACGCGGCGAAAGGCAGCAGCAGCCTTGACGACCTTGATTTTGACGAGGACGACGAGGAAACGGAAGTAGTCGAAACCGAACAGACCGAGCAGGAGGACGATAATCTATGAAACTTGTAATTGCAGAAAAACCGAGCGTCGGGGCGGCGATTGCCGCCGTTATTGGCGCGAATGAAAAGCGCAGCGGATATTTTGAGGGCAGCGGCTACCTTGTGTCGTGGTGTATCGGGCATTTGATTAGCCTTGCAGACGCGGCGACCTACAATGAACAATTCCGTAAATGGAAGTACGACGATCTTCCCATTGTCCCGCAGGAGTGGCAGTTTATTGTTGCCAGCGGCAAGGAGCAGCAGTTTTCCATTCTCAAAGACCTTATGCACCGCAGCGACGTTACCGAGATTATCAATGCTTGCGACAGCGGGCGCGAGGGGGAACTCATTTTCCGCTTTGTCTATGAACAGGCGAATTGCAAAAAGCCCTTTTCCCGCCTTTGGATTAGCAGCATGGAAGCAAGTGCAATCCGCGAGGGCTTTTCAAATCTCAAAGACGGGCGCGGCTATGACAACCTCTATCAATCCGCGCTTTGCAGAGCAAAGGCCGATTGGCTCATTGGCATTAACGCGACCCGCCTTTTCTCTATCCTCTACCATAAAACATTGAATGTCGGCAGAGTGCAAACGCCCACCCTTGCTATGCTGGTAAACCGCGACTATGCAATCAGCAGCTTTAAGAAAGAGAAATATCATGTCGTCCGGCTGGACGTTGGCGGCGTTGCCGCCCTTTCCGAAAGGCAGGACGACGAAGCGGCGGCGCGGCAGATGAAAGCGGCTTGCGAGAAATCGCAGGCCGTTTGTACTTCCCTTAAAAAAGAGAAAAAGACCGCAGCCCCGCCGAAACTGTTTGACCTCACCGCCTTGCAGCGGGAAGCAAACCGTTTGTATGGGTTTACGGCGAAACAGACCCTTGACTATGCGCAAGCCCTTTATGAAAAACGGCTTTTGACCTATCCCCGCACCGACAGCAAATATATCACTTCCGATATGCAGCGCAGCACAAAGGAACTCATTACCGGGCTTTGCGCTGCTCTCCCCTTTATGCAGGGCGTGAAGCTGCAAGCCGACCTTGCGAGGATTTGCGACAACAGCAAAGTAACCGACCATCACGCCATTTTGCCGACAGCGGAGTTTGTGAAAACGGGCTTTTCTTCCCTTGCCGAAAGTGAGAAAAAGCTAATGACCCTTGTGTGCGCAAAACTGCTTTGCGCCGTTGCCGCGCCCTATGAGTATGAAGCGGTTACGGCGGTTTTCACTTGCGGCGGCTATACCTTTACCGCAAAGGGCAGGACGACGCTTTGCGAGGGTTGGCGCGAGATTGAAAGACTATCCCGCGCCGCGTCCGGGGAACAGGACGAGGACGCAGAGCCGGAAGCGGTTTTACCCCCGCTTGCCGAGGGGCAGACCTTTGACAATCCGGCAGCGGAGATCTCCGAGCGTTACACGCAGCCCCCAAAGGCATTTACCGAAGATACGTTGCTTTCGGCTATGGAGAGCGCGGGCAAGGAGGAAACGCCGGAGGACGCGGAACGCAAGGGATTAGGCACCACCGCGACGCGGGCGGGTATCATTGAAAAACTCATTTCAGCGGGCTTTGCCGAGCGCAAGGGCAAGAAACTAATCCCCACAAAAGACGGGTATAACCTTGTCGCCATTCTGCCCGAAAGCCTTACGTCCCCGCAGCTTACGGCAGAATGGGAAACGCGCCTTACCGGGATTGCAAAGGGCAGCGACAGCCCCGCCGACTTCATGCGCGGGATTGAGGAAATGACAGCGGGGCTTGTCAAGACCTATTCCGCGATTTCCGAGGATAAAGCGAAGCTGTTTACCCCGCAGAGGGAAGCAATCGGCACTTGCCCCCGTTGCGGCGCGGCGGTTTATGAGGGCAAGAAAAACTTTTATTGCTCCGACAGGGCTTGCAGCTTTGTGATGTGGAAGAATGACCGCTTTTTTGAGCAGCGCAAAAAGACTTTCACAAAGGCGATTGCCGCCGCCCTTTTGAAAGACGGAAAGGTAAAAATCAAGGGTATGTACTCCACCAAAACGGGAAAGACCTTTGACGGGGTTGTGCTGCTTGCCGACACAGGCGGCAAGTATGTAAACTTCCGCGTCGAGCAGAACCGAAAATGATAAGGCTTGATGAAAAGCAATACCGCGCCGTAAAGAAAATGACCCGCGCCGCTTGTGCAAACAACGATTGCGGGAATTGTCTGCTGCTGGACGACGGGGAAACTTGCGTTTGTGTGCAGAGTATCAGCTATTCGCTGCTATGCCGCTATTTCCGCGAAGCGGTATTACCCGCCGACAGGCAGCTTTGCGAACAGATCACCCGCAGCGGGGAAACCGATTTGAAGCGTTGCGCGGTATGCGGCAGCACGTTTGCGGCGGGCAGCAATCGGGCGAAATACTGTCCCGATTGTGCGGCAAAGATACGCCGCAGGCAGAAAGCGGAAAGCGAGAGAAACAGGCGTTTACGGATAAGAACAACTACATAGCAAGCACAGCAAACGAGTACCCGTTTGCGAGAAATGCCCGCGCTGCTCTATGGGAAGCGCGGGCATTTTGCTTGTTGGGATAGTCCCAAACCCTTAAAAATCGAGAAAGGACGTGATGAAACAATATGCCGTATTCTTCATACGACCATGACAAATTGGAAACCGCCGAAACCATGCGGATAGAACGCCGGATATATTTTGAAGCAAAGGACGGGGATATTGCCCCCTATGTTTCCTTGCCGCCGGAGCAGCTACACGCCATGCGCGAGGAAAGCGCGGCAGCGGAACAGGCGATTTTTAACGATCTCTCAAGCCGCGCCGCCGCATGGGAGGAACAGGCGGGCAAAACGCTTTTGCTTGACAAAGCGATTGAATACACAAGGACAACCGTTGTGCAGCACACTTCTAACGAGTGGCAGAAAGGCGAATATGACCGATATACCCGCAGCAACCGGGTATATCAGATGAACTACCACATTTACGAGAACACCCGTTACGACAGGGAGAAGCAGCAAAGCGTCCCTTACTCTTATTCTCTCACATGGGGCGTTTATACCAACAGCCCGAACAGGAACGGGCAAGCGAAGATTGCCGGACAGGACAGAAAGGTTTTTTCCGACAAGGCGGCTATGGAAAAGTATCTGAATGGACGTATCAAAGCATACGACCGTCTGTTTACGGAAATCTCCCCGCCTATCCCGCAGGAGTACGCCGACTATTTCAAAGTAAACGGTATGCTCATGCCGGACTACACCATAGAGGGCGAAGAACTCCCGCAGCAGCAACAGGCGGCAGCTATCCCCGAAAATACCGGGCAGGAAAAGGAGCGTGAACACATGAGCGAACAGTTTTCTATTATGATAGGCAACCGCAGCCGCTTTGAAGCGGGCGACCCAAGCGGCTATTGGTTGGATATGCCCGCTACAAAAGAGCAGCTTCAGGTCGCTATGCAGAGCGTCGGCATTACCGCCGATAACCCGCAGGATTTTTCCATTCGCGGCTATTCCGACGACCCGGAGAAACATATTGCTTTGCCTTATGAAATGGTATGCGCCGCCGACGTGGACGAACTCAATTTTCTTGCGGCGCGGCTCGAACAGCTTGACCCCGCCGAGGTTGGCAAGCTGAACGCAGCTTTGCAGCAGAAAAACGGGCTTGCAAATATCGGACAGGTAATTGACTTCACCTACAACGTGGATTTTTACGTCCATATCCCCGAAGTACATACCTACCGCGATTTAGGCGATTATTACTTAAATCAATCCGGCATGGTACAAATGCCCGAAAAATGGAAAGGCGGCATTGACCTTACTACTTTTGGCAGAAACGCCGCCGAGCATGAAAAGGGCGCGTTTACCGAATACGGCTATCTCGTCGAAAGCGGCGACGAGTGGGAGCGTCAGTTTGAGGGGCGCGAAGTGCCGGAGGAATACCGCATTATGAGTTACCCGCAGCAAGAGCGCGGCGAACAGGATAAAGTCTTTATGGACGCAGCCGAAGCGCAGCAGACAGAAACGCCGCCCGCCGAGCCGCCGCAGCCCCGCCCCGTCGTGCCGATTATCCTTTCTTCTGAAAAACCCGGCGACAAGGTAAAGGAGATCACCGCCCGTCTGGAACAGGGCATACAAGCGATTTTTGACAGCGACCGCTACAAAGAGTTTTTAACGGCTATGTCAAAGTTTCACGATTACAGCTTGAATAACACTATCCTAATTGCCATGCAGGGCGGCAATTTGGTAAAGGGCTATTCACAATGGCAGAAAGAGTTTGACCGCCATGTGAAAAGCGGCGAGAAAGGCATTAAAATCTTTGCCCCCGCGCCCTACAAGGTAAAAAAGCTGGTGGATAAAATCGACCCCGACACAAGAAAGCCCATACTTGACAGCGAGGGAAAGACGGTTAAGGAAGAAAAGGAAGTTACCGTTCCCGCCTTTAAGGTTGTAACCGTCTTTGACATTTCGCAGACCGAGGGCAAGGAGTTCCCCGATCTTTCGGTTAAGCCGCTGCTTGCCGATGTGGAACAGTACGAGGACTTTTTCGCTGCCCTTGAAAAAGCGTCCCCCGTTCCGATTGCTTTTGAGCAGATCACAAACGGCGCAAACGGATATTTCAGCTTGACCGATAAGCGAATTGCTATCAAAGAGGGCGTGAGTGAGTTACAGGCGGTAAAGACCGCCATTCACGAAATCGCCCATGCGAAGCTGCATGACGTGGACTTAAACGCCCCGCTGGAGGAGCAAAACCGCGTTGACCGCCGCAGCCGCGAGGTACAGGCTGAAAGCGTTGCCTATACGGTGTGTCAGCATTTCGGGCTTGATACGTCGGATTACTCTTTCGGGTATGTGGCGGGCTGGAGCAGCGGCAAGGAAATGACCGAATTAAAAGCGTCCCTTGAAACGATACAGGCGACCGCAAAGGAACTCATTACCGAGATTGAGGGGCATTTTACCGAATTGCAGCAGCAGCGGCAAGCCGAGCAGGAGCAGGAAGCGAAAGCAAAAGAAACCTTGCTTCTCAACGGCAAGGAGGACAGCTACGGGATTTATCAGTTAGCCCGCAGAGATGAAACTATGGATTTGCGCTTTGAGCCGTTCGACCGTCTGCAAGCAACGGGGCATACCGTTGACCGGGCAAATTATGAACTCGTCTATACCGCGCCGCTTACAAAGGATATGACGCTTGGCGGCATTTGGGAAAAGTTTAATATCGACCACCCCGCCGATTTTAAGGGGCATAGCCTTTCCGTTTCCGACATTGTTGTGCTTCATCAGAACGACGAGGACACCGCCCACTATGTAGACAGTATCGGTTTTCAGCAAGTGCCGGAGTTTTTGCAGGAGCAGCAGACCCCCGTATTTGATAAGCTATCTCCCGAACAGCAGCAAGCCCTATCCGATACCGTAAAAGATACGCTGCAACTGCTTGTAGACGCAGACAAGCGGATTTATGGCGACGTTACGGGCAAGACCCTTGAAGCAATCGCGGCACAAGGGTATTCCTACAAGGACGGGCAGCTTGAAAAGCAACAGCCGGAAGCGACCCCCGAAAGCCTTATGACGGGCGAAACCGTCAGAACGCCGAGGGGCAATTTTTATATTACCGACATGAGCCGCGAACAGATCGAAGCGGCGGGCTTTGGTTTTCATCATGCGTCGGAGGACGGGAAGTATCTCATTATGGGAAACGGCACACAGGCTTATGCCATAGCCGCCGAGCAGCCGCAGCGGGATAATCCCTTAAAGCACGTTGAGGATATTGTAGAGCAGAACGACAACAACTTTGACGGGCTTATCAATAACACGCCGCAAACGCCCACCGTCGCGGATTTGGAGCAGCGGGCAAAGGCGGGCGAAGCGATCTCCGTTGCCGACCTTGCGAAAGCGGTAAAAGCCGAGAAACGGGAGCAGCCGCAAAAGAAACCGTCCATTTTGAAGAAGCTGGACGAGTACAAGAAACAGGCGGTGCAGCAACCGAAAGACAAGCAGAAAGAGCAGAAAAAGGATTTGGAGGTTTGATAGCATGAATATCCGCTTTACCATTGAGGAAGAAAACATAATTGCGATTTACGCCGAGGACAGCCGGGAAAGGACGATTGATAATATCAACTCTGCCATGCCCTACATGGACGAGGATATGCGCCAGCTTGCCGCCGCAGCGGTAAACAAGCTGCAAGCCATGACGGACAGCGAGTTTTCCGAAAGGGAGTTTATCTTGACCGACGAGTAATAGCCCATAGTACACAGGGGCGCGGTTGCCGATTTCCGGCACCGCGCCCCTGTTCTTTTTTTGTCCTTGCGTGGACAATTAGAAAGCCGTTTTTGCGGGTTTGAATATACTTTATCGTCTATGTCGTTTTCATGCGCTGGAAGCCGCAGAAACACAGGCGTTTTCAGCCCTTAACATTCCACTTGCCACCCCATGTTTTGCGCCTTATCGCTCCTGCTCCCGCGCCCTGCTTTGGGACGGGTAAAGAATACTATCGACGTTCTTTTTGACAACGCCGTATTCCTGCATTTGCTTCTTGGCTTGCCGATAATCTTCATACAATTTGGTTTTCCTGTCGTTTAAGCTTCTATACTCCTTGCGCAGCGCGGCGAGATCGGGCAGCTTCTTTATCTGCATTTCCTTTAATGCCCTTGCCGCAGCTTCAAACAGGATAATTTCGCTTTCATGCCCCCGCAGATACTTTTCCTTGTCCGGCGATTTTCGGTATTCATCGTAAATCGGTTTTAACTGTCGGTATGTGGTGGTGTGCTTGATAAGCAGCGACAAATCAGACATACGCTGTTCCACTTCCTTAACCGCCTTTGCCGCCGCGTCATGAGCGGTCATAATATCGGCTATCTTGCTTTCAAGTTCGCTATAATACTCAATCTTGTTTTCGGTTAGGAAGTTCATGCTTTTAGCAGCCTGTTTCAGATTATGGATTTTTGCCCACCGTTCATAGCCCGCCGACTGTTGGGCTTTGATACTGTTTTCAAGATCGACGACAAGCCGGATTTTCTTATCTTCCCGCAGCGTTTTTGTTTTGGCAACATACACGCCCTTGATACGCTCCTTTATCGCTTCTTCCGTATAGGCCGCGCCGAGCGTCTTTGTGCGGGTAAACCGTTCCTGTCCGGCAGCGCGAAAGGAAATGTATTTGCCCTGTTTGATTTCATACCCCATTTCCTGCAAGCGGCGCAGCAGTTCGTCAAAATCTTTCACTTGGGGAATGAGAGTATCTATCGCCGTTTTCAGCTTTGCTTTGTAGCTTGTCCCTTGCTTTTCGGCGGTGTATTCTGCATAGCTTTTTCCCTTGTCCTGTCCCGGTACGACGACGGATAGCCCATGCTCTTTACATATCCTGTCGCTGGTGCGCCGGATAAAGTGATAGCTTTGCTTGTTGGAATGGTACTTTTTGTAGTCAACGAAGCTAACCGCGTTGAAAATCAAGTGATTATGCAGATGGTCTTTATCGACGTGAGTTGTCAAAACAAACTCATACTTGCCGCCTAATACCGCCCCGGCAAGTTCCATGCCGATTTTGTGCGCTTCTTCCGGTGTGGTTTCTCCCACCGCAAAGGATTGTATCAAGTGCCGCCCTAAATGTGTGCCGCGATCTCCGGCAGCTTCCCGCGTCCATGCAAACTCAATATCGGCGGTTTCCAGCCCGCAGCCGAAAGAGGACGCAAGCAGCTTCCCGTCTGTCTTTTCGGGATTTAAGATATAGTCTATCGCAGCCTTTAAGGTTGATTTAATAGGGTGCGTCTTTGTAACCGCCATATCTCGTCCACCGCCTTTTTAATGTCCTCTATATCCTGCCTGTAAACCGTCCCCGTCGCATTGGCGCGTTTTGCAATTTGGTTGATGTTCCGGCTCACCGCTTGCAGTTCCCGGATATATGCTTTTGTGTCGCTTCGGTCAACGACAAGAATATACCCGTCTATCGCCATTTTACGGAAGTATGCCCCATACTGCTTTATGGGAAGCTGCTTCATCTTCTCGTCGATCAGCCGCTTTTCTTCTTCCGTAACGTAAAACTTCATCTGTATATTTCTCTTTCGGTTTTCCATTTCCGCACCGCCTTTCGGTATAAGGGTTTGGGATTATCCCAACAAGCATTTTCCGCAAACGGGTACTCGTTTGCTGTGCTTGCTATCTACTCCATACCCCCACCGAAAGGCGGTATTTGTTGCGCGTTCCTTTGATTTTGGACGCAAAAAAAGATTGCAGCCGCCATGCGCTGCAATCTCCCGATTTCTCATATTGTGAGGTTAATCCTCTGCTTTTTCGACTTCCGTTATCTCCCTTGCTGTTGCGGTTACAATCCGTATGCCTTTATCGCTCATACCGTCCAGCAGCGCGTCAAGCTGCCGCCGCCCGGTGGATTTCTCCGCATTGCTGTTCGGGAAGAAAAATTGATCTACCGAAATATGATACCGGGTTACAAGGTCATAGAATACCTGTAAACTCGGCTGTTGTCCCTTGTTCTCGATATTCGCAAGGTAGCGCGGGGAAATATATAACTCGTCGCTTACCTTTTTGCGGCTCTCGCCGTATTCATTTCTCGCGGCTTTTATAGCTGCCCCGAAAGCCTTAAAGTCGTACAATGGTACGGGTCTTTTTGCCATTTTCATTCACCCTGTTACATTTTACAGTTCACCTTTCTTTTTGGATATGTCCACACAATTCATATCATTAGGTTAAATACTTCCTGTTGTGTATTGACAGTAGACTGATTTTCTGATAAAATAAAATTTATGTAAAAGGAGGCGGCGTTTATGTTGCATAGCATGCGTATTAGATAAGCATTGAAAAAAAGGATTTTCCCATTTTCAACATGGGCTTTTTTGTCATGCTTATTTTGCGGATGCTATACAAAAAACTAACGACGTATAGATATAGTATAGACATAGTGCAAGCTATGCCTTAGTTTTGTTGTACTGCTCTGTGCATTATAAATGCAGGTCAATGCTCATGTTGAGGATTGACCTGCATTTTTTTGTGTAAAAAGGACGAGTGAAATATAATGCTTAAAAAATATTGGATAAAATGTCCGATTTGTAACGGAAAGACGAGAGTTCAAGTATTTCATAATACTGTATTAAAAGATTTTCCTCTTTTCTGCCCTAAATGCAAATTGACGCATATCATTGATGTAGAAAAATTAGAGATTGTAATCAAAAATACAGAAAAACAAACTTTTATTATTTAGAAGAAAGGATATAAAAATGAAACGTTTACCTAAATATACGCCTGCGGAAGTACGGAATGATCCATACGGATTTACTTACAAAGAAATGTCGGAAGTTATTGGCGAGAATGAAGCAAAAGCCTTATATGAAGAATTATATAAGCAATTACCACGCAAAAAAAATCTATCAATGTTGGTAAAAAATATTTGCAAAAGCAGTGATACTGAAAAGTATGTTTACGAACTGAAAGACAACAAATACATTGAAACGGTTTTTATCAAGCGGCGAGATGGTGGAACTGTTTGCGTGAGCACACAAGTCGGTTGTCCTGTTGGTTGTATTTTTTGTGAGTCCGGGCGAAATGGCTTTGTTCGTAATCTAACATCGTCAGAAATCGTACAACAGATTATATTGTTGCGTCGAAAAGTAAACCGTATCGTTTTTATGGGTATGGGAGAGCCTTTATTCAATTATGACAACTTGATAAAAGCAATCCATATTCTCCGAGATAGATATGGGCTCAACTTTCCAACCGACGGCATTACCATATCAACAGTTGGTCCGGTCGATCAATTAAAAAAATTGCGCGAGGAACATCTTAAAATTCAGTTGACAATATCTTTACACGCAGCAACACAATCTGCAAGAAATCGTATTATTCCTCACATGCGCATATATGCTATTGAAGATGTTGTTAAGCAAGCCTTATCCTATTCTGAAAGGCATAATCGCAAAATTGTCTTTGCGTATTTGCTTTTACCGGGTATAAATGACCGGCCCTCAGATGTAAGACAACTTGCAAAATGGTTTCGGGGCAAAAAAGTTATGATTAACGTGTTACAATACAACCCAACAAGCAATTCAAGAATTAAAGCACCACAGAAACGGGAAATAGTTGCATTCAAACATCAATTAGAGCAAGCAGGACTTGAAGTTACTATGAGAGTTTCTCATGGCAGAGAGATTAACGCGGCTTGTGGACAGTTAGCTAACACATATAATAAATTCAAAAAAAAATGATTAAAAGTGCCAGACGCATAGACGCAGAGCCGATAACGCATTAGGTCAAAAAACCTATGTGTTATCGGCTTTTTTATTTAATATTGCGCAAAAGCCGCTGTTCCCTATTATAGAATGGATTGCG
>OICZ01000293.1_pt1 | contig 25156 bp, 16 predicted proteins | sample 1581461 | NCBI WGS metagenome assembly OICZ01 (sample SAMEA3882548, study PRJEB24775) | human gut metagenome | biome: human-associated habitat; feature: intestine environment; material: feces | place: Netherlands | collected 2009/2010 | reverse complement strand
TTGCGCGTCTAACTCATCACTGGAAGTAACGAGAATGCGACGCGCAGTTATTCAAAATCATTTTTCCGGAATTATTGCAGAAACTGAAGAAGGGTATATTTTTACTTATGACCAGGATTATCTGGACAGAGAAGATGCAGTGGCAGTAAGCCTGACACTTCCATTACGTCAGGAGCCTTATGAAACAACTATATTGTTTCCTTTTTTTGACGGACTGATTCCAGAAGGATGGCTTCTGGGGGTGGTCAGCCGAAACTGGAAAATCAACCAGAAAGACCGGTTTGGATTACTGTTATCTGCCTGCAGAGACTGCATTGGCGATGTTTGTATCAGGAGAGAAAAGGTATGAAATGCTTGTGTTGTGGAAAGCCAATAACAAATAGTGCAACGAATGTGGAAAAAGAATGGTGCTGGCATAAAAAGTGTGTAAAGAGATTTTTTCAGACAGATGAATTACCAATCTTGGATATTACGAAAGAGCAACTGGAAATCCTGGCAACTGAAACAGTAAATGAGGGACTTACTGTGCCGGGAGTTCAGAAAAAGCTTTCCCTGCATTTATCAACAGATCTTAATGCAAGACTTACAATTGTGGACTATCCGACAGGATATATCCTGAAGCCGCAGACGGAAGAATTTGATAATATGCCGGAATTTGAGGATCTGGCAATGCGTCTCGCAGAAATTATGGGAATCCAGACGGTTCCCCATGCTCTTATAAAAATGAATGATGAATACGCGTATATTACTAAAAGGATAGACCGGGAAATATCAGAAAAAGAGACCAAACTATATGCCATGGAAGATTTCTGCCAGCTGTCTTACAGGCTGACACAGGATAAATATAAAGGTTCTTATGAACAATGCGGAAGAATCATAAAAAAATGTTCTGCAACACCGGGATTAGACCTGTCAGAGCTGTTTCTGCGTGTTGTTGGATCTTTCGTTATGGGAAATTCAGATATGCATTTGAAAAACTTTTCGCTAAAGGAAACGGAGCCTGGTAGCAGAAATTTCCAATTATCAAAAGCATACGATATGCTTCCTGTTAATGTGATCATGCCAGAAGATAAAGAACAGCTGGCACTCACAATAAATGGCAAAAAACGTAATATTCATAAGAAAGAATTTCGGATACTGGCAGAATCCTGTGGGATTCCATTAAATTCTGCGGAACGTATGATGAAAAAAGTATGCTCATTAAAGGCAAAACTTTTTACACAGATAGAAGAATCTTGCCTGTCAGCAGAGCAAAAAGAGCAAATGGAGGAACTTATTTCAAAAAGGCTTGATATTTTGAGTTAGATAAACAGCTTATTGACCATGCTTTAAGATCAGAACAGGAAGGAGGACCGATGAATATGTGTAATGCGTTGGAAGAATTAAGACGCGAAGGGGTGCTTGAGGGTCAGCGTGAGGGACGGCTTGAGGGACGACTTGAGGGAATCCGTGCAACGATAGGAATCTGCAAAAAATTCAGCATTAGTGAGGAGGATATAATCAGAAATATTATGGAAGAATTTTCCTTATCACAGGAAGAAGCCTCTGGTTATGTAAAAAATATTAGTAGATTCTAAAAAGAATGGCTCCAGTTAACTACGCCTTAGTCAAAAAAGACTTCGGCCTCAGTGATCGGAGCCTTCTTTTGTGCTCCTGGCGGCGCACGAAGGAAATAAGCCCGCCAAAAGGCGAGCTTACTTAAAGTGCTTATTTATAGGCTGTCGCTGAACTACGTTTTCAGGACAGCCCCTTATATGATGATCATCAGCCGCTTGATCGAGCAGGATCATTATTTTGACAATACTTCAACTTTACAGAAATGTTCCTTGGTTTCTTTATCATAGCTGATTCCGACACCCAGGACTTCGCCCGTATATTTGCGGGTTTCTCCTGATTTTCCCTGAAAACGCAGCAGATAATCTTTTTCTCTGATCTGTAGCAGGGCATCTTCGGGAGAGTGGTCTACTTTTAATTCGAGGATAATACAGGTGTCCGTAAGATTCCATGGGTAAAAAATAAAATCAACAAATCCTTTTCCTGCTTTATCTTCACGTTCAATACGATACTTATTTCTTGCAGAAAGATATACCAGATTGACAATAGCAGAGAGTTCTACTTCATTATTATATGAGAGAATCGGGGATTCTGTATTATGTGCATACTGCAGGATCTCGGACATTTTCTGCGTGTCACGGGATAAAGTAGCCTTGAGCATCTGGTCTGAAATCTTAGCCAGCTGGTATACATATCCAAGACTTTCCTCATTCTGCAGAAGTTCTTCATATTTGAACATCAATTCTCTGTTAGGAATAAAAACTTTTCCGCCAGAATAAGTAAGCAGCCCATATACAACCATAGCTGAATAGATCTGATCCCGGCTTTTTAATTCCATTGCCGATGCAGCAAATTCATCTATTTTGGCATCAACGCCTTCTCCGGTAATCATCAATGCCAGGTCATTTTTTATATGGTCAATGTCATTGCGGATATAGTAAAAAATCTCATCATAAGGTCCGGAACTGGTCCAGTAATTGGATAACTGGTTAAAACGCAGTGCCATCACTACGGATCTTGGATTATACAGGCGTTTTCCTGAAGCAGTGAAATATCCATCATACCAGTTCTGCAGACCGTTGCGTGGTACCTGAAGTTTTTTGCATAAATGTGTGTACTTTTCATATAGAACATCTACCTCTTCGTCTGTAAAGCCAAAATATTCGCTGAAAGCTTCCATTGAAGTCATTTTAAATTCCATAAACATGTTCAGTTCAGAGCCACTGGAATATTTGGAAATCGGCAGGATACCGGTAATATATGCCAGTGCTGTATAGTCCTGATCTTTCAGCAGAGTTTTGAGAAAAAGTATATACTCTGCTTTTTCCTTTTCAGTAATAAATGGAAGATGAAATACGGCATCCCATTCATCCATGATGAAAACAAACTGTCGGTCTGTCTGCTCTGAAATTTGGGAAAGTATGTCCCAGAGCGCATATATGGAGTCTGTCTGATATTCCGGATATGCTTCCGCCAGATCGTTCTTCAAACCTGTAATGATACGGTCAATATATTGTCTGTAAGATGTGCAGTTTTCCGGAAGTCTGCTGAAATCGATATAAATGATATCATACTGATTTAAATACTGATGGTATTCAGGTGAATCTGCAATTTTTAAATGATCAAATATCTGCGAAGCATCCCAGACCCTTCCAAAGAAGGCTCCCAGCATATTTGCCATGATCGTTTTTCCGAATCTGCGCGGTCTTGTAATGCAGATATACTGTGTTTCTTCTTCCATGCATCCAAATATGTCATTCAGAATAAGGGATTTATCTACAAAATATGTTGTTTCTGAAATCTTCTTATATCTTTTGTACGGAAGAGGAGTATTTAAAAACATTGCCATATCAGTTACCGCCTTTCAGATTTTTTGCTTTAGAGATATTATAGCATTCTTATGAAAGACTTGCCAGATGGAAGAGGCGGAAAGATTATTACAATAAGATGGACAATGACATCCCGGAAAATCAGCAAGATAGAAAAATTGCAGTGTCTGCTATCAAACATCTTGATCAATCAAAAAAGAGAAAAAATATTTTGATTGCAGTTGTTTCTCTTTTTAAAGAAAATTGGCTTTATGAAAAATTTAGCCTTTTTTATTTGGAAATTAGATACATAATATTTAAATATAGGTGGGATTAATATGTGTGATGTAAAAAAATATGAAAAAATATATGAAGAAATAAAGTGTCTGGAACCTGAAGATACATTGCAACTTACATTAGAAGCTGATTCAGAAGAGCAGAGGGAATTTTATCAGATGGTAGGTGATTTTTTACTTCAAAAAAGGCAAAAACAAGTAATTGCGAGGAATTTATTTTAAAAGAAAAAATATATCGTTCTGGGTGGAGTTAATGGAGCTGGTAAATCTAATTAGTGACAAACTGAGAAATCAGCAACACTTATACTTGCCAGATTAAGTTTTAGACAAAGAATATCTTTGTTTTAATAAAACATTTTTTCGCTGTTTTCGATGGTCAGACCCCTCCAGGGCAAAATGCCAATGACACAAAACTTAGCAGATCTGTGACATGGGAGCAAATCTGATTAGTGACAAACTGAGAAATCAGCAACAGTAAATATCCTTGTTTTGAATTACAATAATTATTGTATAAAGTTTTCATCGCAAGTTAATTTTACCACAAAAATAGAACCATTCGCATGAACGAATGGTTCTATTTCTTTTAGGGACTTATTTCACAGACCCTTTCTTTTTAGGAATCTGTGAGTATGTAAATAAATTGTTTATTAACAATACCTGAAAGTTATCGATATGTGTGACTCTTAATAAATTATTTCTTTACATAGATTTCGATTTTTTTAGTTTTGACAGAGCAGGAACCTGTTGTTACCATTTTGTATCCTGCTGGTACCGGAACTTCACTGGCTTTAATAGATGTAGCTTTTTTATCGACAACGATTTCTCCAGTAGCAACAATTTTGTTTGTTTTTGCTAATCTATAAATAACTTTAATTGTTTTTCCTAATTTTTTAACCTCAACAGTTACTGTATTATTTTTGGAAATTTTTAATTTGGAACCAGTTGTTACAATCTGATATCTGTCTGGTGCTGTGATTCTGCTCATATTAACATATTTGGCAGTAGCTACTACAGAAAGTTTCTTACTGCTGACAACTTTACCAGATTCTTTAAAAATAACAGTTACAGATTTTTTATTCTGGTCTACAGTAATATAAACTTTGTTATTTTGGGAAATTTTAATGTCACCAACGATGCCAATTGTATATCCATCTGGTGCTGTTAATTTGCCAGTGTTAATATAAGTAGCATCTTTATCAACAGTCATAGGAGCTGTCTTGATGACATTTCCTTTTCTATCCTGATATACAACAGTAATTCCTTTTGTTGTAACTGCTTTACGAACAGCAGCGTATACATAACCATCATTGATTGCAAGATCACCAGCTAATACCAATTCATAGCCTTCTGGTGCTGTAAGTTTGCTGGTATTTACAGATGTAGCATCTTTATCAACAGTGAACTCTACTTCTGCAATCTGTTTTTCTTCTTCTTCAGAATAGTAGTTGATTTTTACAGTTTTAGTAGTAGCTACTTTGCGAACAGCAGCGTATACATAACTATCATTGATTGCAAAATCGCCAGATAATACCAATTCATAGCCTTCTGGCGCTGTAAGAGAACTTGCGTTTACAGATGTGGCATCTGCAGGAACTTGCATCGGTTCTTCTTTAACCTGTGCATTTGCCTCTTCATCATAGAAATTAATATATATAGTTTTTTGAGCTGCTACATTAGCACTATCAACATCAGCAGAATCAAAAGCTTCTGGTGAGGCATCAGTTCCATCAGAGAATACGCTGACGTCAGAAGCTGCTACAGGTACAACGCTGGTTCCTGCTACGCAGGCAGCGAGCATTAAAGTCATAATTTTTTTTCTACGTTCTTTTAATCCCATATTCTTTTTCTCCTTCATTATCTGGAAAACATATTTCTTTTGCATTGCAAGAATGGGGCATAATCATGAATTATGCCCCGTCTTGCCTGTTGGAATCTTATATAAAATTACCCAAATGGATTATTTTACAGTGATCTTTTTAAGATTGGACCATGGGCTGAATACTTTCCTGCCGTTTTCGGAAGTTCTGTTGAATGCATGCATTCCTACTGTCCAGCTTCCTTTTGGTACATTCTTAAATGTAGCTGTTACTGTACCTTCTTTGAGGTTCAGGATCTTGTGATCGCCATAGTGGTATGGACGAGTCTCGCCGTTTTCTTTCTTGGAGGATGTTCCAAGTACTACGTCGTATCCTGTTGCATTAGCAGCTGCTTTATATGTTACTTTTACAGTTGTTCCGCTTACATTTACGCTTGTGATGATCGGAGCATCCGGTGTGATTGCAGATACAACGAATGGATATGCATTTGACCAGTCGCTGAATACTTTCTTACCGTTTTCATCACGTTTCCAAGCATGGCAGTATGCATAATATGTTTCCTGCTGTACATACTTAAATGTAGTAGATGTACTAACCTGATTCTTGTTTACAGAAGTATAATTTTTATTTGTGATGCAGTCACGATCTGTAGAGATTACATAATCGTAACCAGCAGCACCTTCAGAATCACCGGAAAGGATGACTGTTGCTTGGTTTCCAGTAACATTTACTTTAGTGATCATCGGAGCATCCGGTTTTTCATCTTCTGCTTTTCCGTCTGCAACTACTGTCTTGGATCCTGTGTAGTTTTTGGATGTGCTGTTTGCTTTTACTGTATATGTTCCGTCAGTGTTCTTTTCAGAAGTATATTCTGTAGCCGGAACTGGGAGATATCCATTTAATACAGTTGTAACGCCATCTTTTACAGTTACAGTACAATCGTTGATGTTCTTCTTATCAACGCCCCATGTTAAGTTTGCTCTGGAATAAGCTGTACTGTCAACATCGTCTGTATCGAATGTTGCAACACCAGACTCTGTGTATCCGTTGATACCTTTGATTTCTACGCCGTAGATGTCTCCAACTGTTACATCGATAGGAGTTACAGTATTGCCATCTTTGTCGATTAATCTAAGTGTATAATCTTTGCCTTCAACTAATGTGCTTCCGCCAATCTGAATCAGTACTTCAGGTTTAACCGGAAGACCAGCTGCGTATGTAGCATTTTTAACACTTACATTCTTAGCAACAAATTCAACAGATTTGATTGTAAACGGGATATAAGCAACAACACCATTGATAATTGTTCCGTCAGAAGTAACAATTGTCTTGGTTCCTGCAAATCCTGTTCCTTCTTTAGCTACTGCATAGATATAACCAATGTTTTCTTTTCCTGCAGTTACTTTCTTACCTGTGATATTATCAGCGTATTTAATCTCGAAATCACTTTCTTTTGCAGTTGTCTTTACGCCATCATCAGTAACTTTTCTGATATTGCTTAATAATGCTTTTGCAAAAGTATGCTCATTTCCATCAAATGTGAATGCAGTCTGGCTGTTATGAACTACGCCGTTTACATTTCCATCAGCATCTTTATCTACATCTGCTGTATAAGCGTCTGTTACGTCAAATCCTTTGCTGTCATAAACGTTAAGAGTAGCTTCTACTTTTTCTTTTACGATATTGAAGCTTGCTGTGATGTTAGAACCTGTGAAGTTCTTGTTTCCATCTAATGGTTTCAGAACAACTGTTCCGACTCCGGCTTCAACGTTTTCGCCATAAGAAACGATTTCAAACTGGTTGGATACATCGTTTCCGTTTAATGTTGCTGTAAATTTACGAGGTCTTACCTGTTTTCCAGTGTAATCCTGATCAGCGATGGATACTTTTACATCTGCTGTGTTTGCAGCTGTGATTGTAAATGTTCCAGTTGCTTTTCCTGAATAGAAGTAGTTGTATCCCTGTACAGTGATTGTTCCAGTACCAACATTTACAGCATTGCTGATGCTTACTTCCTCATATTCAGCATCTTTATCGTTAACTTCACCCTTCTTGTAAAGAGCAATAGCACCGTCAAGCACTGCATAAGTAGGCTGGATCTTTCCACCTGTGTAAGTATAAGTAGAAGGTGTTGCAACAACCATAGCGTCTGTTAATTTCTTAGGTACGATTTCTGTCTTACCGCTTGCTGTAACAGTTCTTGTTTTGCCGTTTGTTGTTTTTAAAATATAGTTTGTGTTTGTAACAGTAACTTCTGTAATGATGTTGTTAAACAAGCCATTAGCGATATCTTTGTTTTCATATTCATATTTAACTGTGAAATCGCTGTCTGTGAGAGTTTTTTCTACTTTTTTGCCTGTTTCGTCTTTTGCTACAACTGTTACAGGAAGTTTATATTCGCCTGCTTCTGTAAGTGCTTTATTAATAGAAACATCATCCGGTACAGTTACATAATCAGCTTCAACTACCAGTGGTTTGATTAAGAACGGAATAGATACTGTCTGATCTTTGTATGTTCCGCTTGTAATCTTGATGTTAACGTAAGCGTTTGCTACTGGATTGTAATTTCCGTCATATACAGTTGTTGCATTTACGTTGTTTGTATATCCTGTGATTTCGTATCCGTCTGTTCCAAGATCTTCTGTCTTAGGAACACCAGTAGCGTTATAATACTGAATAACTAAATCGCCTAAATCGCTCTTGGAAGGTTTGATCTCATCGCCTGTATAAGGTGTTGTATACTGTGTTTTTGCAGATACAGCATTTAATGCAGCTGCAGTAGCAACAACAGTAAATGTCTGCTCACCTGTGCAGTTTCCACCGTCTTTTGCACGTACTGTAACAGTATATGTACTTCCGTTTTTAAATTCTGTAGCGTCTGTACCATCAGCGTTCTTTACGATGAGTGTATATTCTTTGTTGGAGTTTTTAATTGCAGAAAGGTCTGAGCCTTCTACACCTGTAAATGCCAGATAATTAGCTAAATCTTTTACAGCAATGCTTGTTGGAATCTGTCCGCTTAAAGTTTTCACTGAAATTTTTGTTCCTGCTGTAGAGAGATCACGTTTTGCAACGTTAACAGTTTCATTTGTTGTATAATACTCATCTGCATCAGTGAAGTTCTTTAATTTTGTTTTGTCAACATATACAACAACGGGGTAATCACCTACTTTTGTATATTCAACCTGAGCAGTTGTAACTGCAGCAGATAAATCAGCACCGCTTAATTTTCCATCAGCGCCTTTATTACTGGAAGCAGATTCTTTTAATGTAATGTTATCTTTGGAAATCTTAATAGCCTTACCTGTATACTGATAGGACTGTCCTTTTGTTGCTGTTGCAAGGATATCTCCTTTTGCATATGCTTTTGCTGTAACCTTACCGATTACAAGTTCAGCACTGCCTGTGTAAGCAGAGTCTTCTTTTGCTGTTACAGTAAGTTTGAATTCTTCTTTATTATTAGTTGCATTAGTTACAGATGTTTCATAAGCATCAGCAGCTACATTTGCTTTTTCAGAATCCAGAACAGTAAGTGCAACGCCGTCAGCTTCAGTAATAGTCTGAGCAAAACCGTTGTATGCTTTTGTTGTGGTTGCAGGTGTAGCAGTCACAGAATTTAAAGATCTCTTTTCTACAGCTACAGAAATACCTGTGTTAATGTCATAAAGAGTCTGCTGATTGCTGTCTACATCGTAAACATAAAGGGTTAATGTTTTTCCAGCCATGTCAGCTGTTGTATTTAAACTCATATCAGCTGCATCGTCTACTTTTCCGTTAGAAGATGCATATGCAATACCTTTTTCGTCAACCCAACGATACTGCCATCCACCTTCTACTTCTGATCCGTCAGTTTTAGTTACAGTACCACTGATAACAGATGCTCCTCCCCAAACAACTTTTTTGCTGTCTGCAGATAAGTTAAGAGTAATATCAGCTTCATTTACCATTACAGATGCTGGAGCTGCGTCTTCTGTATCGTCAACAACAGGAGCTTCTGCAGCGAACGCATCTGCTTCAGTAGCTACGGAAGCGTCAGTACCATCGCTGAACTCAGCAGCCCATACCGGCACATTAGAAGTAGCAAGCATTGCAACAACAAGTGACATACTTAATGTCTTTTTTGCCATGCCCTTCTTTGTGTTTTTAATCTTTGTCATGATTATAGTTCCCCTTTCCTTAATATAACTATTTCTTTTTTGGGTAAAGATTCCTAGACATAATCTGTCTGTTATGGTTAATAATAGTGCTTTCACCACTTTTTGTCAAGGGTAATGCTCAAGAATTTTACGATTTTTTTAAATTTCATACACTTCAAAAGCATTTATTTTCCTTGATTTTTCAGGTTTAAAATCTATAACTTGTTACAAATGTGGTGAGTTTTTCTTGTTTATCACAAGATGATGTAGTATTCTCTTTTTTACCGATTCTAACAGTTAATCCTGATCTGTTCTGGAAGCTGGCTTACAATCTTTCTTTCTCCGAATAATTTATGATAGAATTCATATCCTGAATTAGAGTCTTCTGTTATTACCAGATCTGGTTGGATATCCTCTTTTGCCTGCAAATTATATAACTGATAAGTTTCATTATATATTCTTTTGGCGTTTTGATATTTCTGACTGTCTCGCTCTTGTCTCATGCCGTAAATTTCTTCGATACTATATGGTAAATGTTCCAGACTATCCCTTGTGACCAAAACGAAATAATTGTCACTGCCTTTTACCATTCTGGTAAATTCTTTACTGCGCAAAAATGGTGCTCCTTCATCAATAAATATAATGCATTGCTGCAGGGTGGCAAGCCTTTCTTTCCATGAAGCGTTTTCCATTACTACACATCGTTTTTCACATATTTGGGTAATTCCTGATGATATGCCATTGTTCTCATAATCAGAAATCATTCTAAGAAGTTCTGTTTTTCCTGTTGCAGAATCTCCCTGAATGACTGTGATATTTCTCTTTACTGTAAGATGATAATGAACTCGTTTGTTGTATATTTCAATATCATACTTTCCTGTCATGTTTTATTATCCCCTCAATAATCGGTTTACAATGATTTCGTCATCCAGTTCCAGCATGGAATGAACCGTTTTTCCTGTGTTTACAATATAGATATCAAATGACTGTTTTCCAAAGTCCATGATATAGCCCAGGCGAATTGTGATGTCTTTTTGTTCTGCCAGTTTTAAAATCCATTGTGCACAGTTGTTTCCGCAGGCAGATGCGTTAAATATATGATCTGGATCATTTTGCATCAATATCAGAGTTTTTACTCCTCCTGAGAGGCGTTCCGGTGGAATCGGGCCGAGAAATGGGCTGTCAATCATACATGGACCTTTTACCTCTGATCCATCTATATCTTTGATCATTTTTCTGGAAGTTTCTGATGTGATCCACTCATCTTCATATGTGTTATTGAAAAACACATCAGGATTAAAAATATAATTGTCTCCCGGATTGTCCCCAAAAAATATTTTCAGCATCTTGTATTCCTCCATTCTGTCAAAACTGATTATCTTTTCTTATTTTATCAAAAATATCTTCCTGTTTCCAGCATCACAAAAACAGCAGAGAACTTTTTTATCATTCTCTGCTGTTTCTCTACCATTTGCTTTAAGGTGTTAAAGCAAACATATTATTTCTTTCTGACAATAACCTTATCCAGATGCCAGATATCATCTACATATTCCTGGATGGTTCTGTCGGATGTGAATTTACCGCTGCATGCTGTGTTGAGGAGCGCTTTCTTAGCCCAGCCTTTTTCGTCTCTGTATGCTGCTTCTACGCGTTTCTGTGCGTCTGCATAGGAACGGAAGTCTGCGAGGATGAAGTAGCGGTCTGCTCTGTCTGTGTTCTTTGTGTTGAGAAGTGAATCGTACAGGTCACGGAAGAGTTCTGTATCATTGGAGAAGGTTCCGTTGATGAGCTGCATCAGTACCTGACGGATTTCTTCGTCTGTGTTGTAGATCACGTTTGGATCGTATCCGCCGTTGTTTTCGTAGTTGATTACTTCGTCGGAGCTTAAACCGAAGATGAATGCGTTTTCTGCGCCAACTTCTTCTACGATCTCTACGTTAGCACCGTCCATTGTTCCAAGTGTAGGAGCACCGTTGAGCATGAACTTCATGTTACCTGTACCGGATGCTTCTTTACTTGCTGTGGAAATCTGCTCGGAAACGTCTGCTGCTGCGAAGATCCACTCAGCGTTGGATACTCTGTAGTTTTCGATGAATACAACTTTGATCTTGCCGTTGATGGAAGTGTCGTTGTTTACTACATCTGCTACGGAGTTGATGAGTTTGATAATCTTCTTGGCTGTTGCGTAACCTGCGGATGCTTTTGCACCGAAGATGAATGTTCTTGGATAGAATTCCATTTCCGGATGCATCTTGATCTGGTTGTACAGATAGATAACATGCAGGATGTTCAGGAGCTGACGTTTGTACTCGTGAAGTCTCTTAACCTGTACATCGAAGATGGAGTGCGGGTCTACTTCTACGCCATTGTGCTCAAGGATGTATTTAGCCAGACGCTCTTTGTTCTTGAACTTAATGTTCATGAATTCCTGGAGTGCTTTCTCATCATCAGCATAAACTGCCAGTTTCTTTAACTGTGGAAGGTCTGTAACCCAGTCCGGTCCGATATGCTCTGTGATCCAGTCTGCAAGGAGTGGATTTGCGTGGAGCAGGAAACGTCTCTGAGTGATACCGTTTGTCTTGTTGTTGAATTTCTCAGGCATCATTTCATAGAAGTCTTTTAATTCCTGATTCTTCAGGATCTCTGTATGAAGGCGTGCAACACCGTTTACAGAGTAGCCTGCTGCGATTGCAAGGTGAGCCATCTTAACCTGTCCGTCATAGATGATTGCCATCTTTTTGATCTTCTCATAATTTCCCGGATATTTTGCCTGGATCTCAAGGATGAAACGACGGTTGATCTCTTCGATAATCTGGTATACACGCGGAAGCAGTCTGGAGAAGAGCTCGATCGGCCATTTCTCAAGTGCCTCGGACATGATTGTATGGTTTGTGTAAGCAACAGATTTTCTTGTTACTTCCCATGCTTCATCCCATCCAAGCCCTTCTTCATCCATGAGGATACGCATTAACTCTGCTACTGCTACAGTCGGATGTGTATCGTTCATCTGGAATGTTACTTTTTCATATAATTTATGGATATCGTCATGTTTCTTTTTGTATTTGGCAATTGCTGCCTGGAGGCTTGCAGATACAAAGAAGTACTGCTGTTTCAGTCTCAGCTCTTTACCTGCATAATGATTGTCATTCGGGTAAAGAACTTCTACGATATTGCGGGCAAGGTTCTCCTGCTCTACTGCTTTCTTGTAATCACCCTTGTCAAAGGAATCAAGCTCGAAGTCTACGATCGGCTCTGCATCCCAGATACGAAGTGTGTTTACTACATCATTGTCATATCCTGTAATCGGCATATCATAAGGAATGGCTTTTACTGCCTGATATCCTTCATGGATAAATTTGTTTCCGCCCTTTTCAGGATCGTACTCTACTCTTACATATCCACCGAAGTGTACTTCTTTGGCATATTCCGGACGACGCAGTTCAAATGGGTAGCCGTTCTTTAACCAGTTATCCGGTACCTCGATCTGATAACCGTTCTGGATTTTCTGTTTGAACATTCCGTAGTGGTAACGGATTCCGCAGCCATATGCTGCGTAATTTAAAGTTGCGAGAGAATCAAGGAAGCATGCAGCCAGTCTTCCCAGACCACCGTTTCCAAGTGCCGGATCCGGTTCCTGATCTTCGATACAGTTAAGGTCAAATCCCAGCTCTTCGAGAGCTTCTTTTACTTCACCGTAAGCGCAAAGGTTGATCAGGTTGTTTCCGAGAGCACGTCCCATCAGGAATTCCATGGACATATAGTATACGATCTTCGGATCCTGTTCGTCATAAGCTTTCTGTGTTGCAAGCCAGTTATCAATGATAACGTCTTTTACAGAGTAGCTTACTGCCTGGAAAATCTGCTCCTGTGTAGCTTCTTCAATTGTTTTTCGATAGAGGAATTTTACGTTGTCTTTTACGCTTTTCTTGAATGCCTCTTTCTTGAACATTTCGTTTGTCATTTCATACCTCCCGTAATGGTTTCACTGTTCACTTTATTCTCAGCAATACACCTTGCGGATATTGCCGGTGAACCTCTTCATTCCGTCAACTCTTCTGTTTTCTCATATCAGAGAAATTGGGGGCAAAGAATCTCTGCCTCCAATTTCCTCTCTGAAATCAGACTGTCAAGGATAATGATACTCTTTTTTCGACAGTCTGTCATGTGTATAATTGCCGAATTTTATAACAATTTTTTTTCGTGCATTGCGAAAGTAGTATATTTCCTGTGAAATACCTGTAACTCATCAGTTTCTTGTCAGTAATTGACCGAATGTTGTCTATTACAGTTTCTTAACACCCATAGTTACTGCTTCTTTGTTGATGTTCCACTCTTTCACATAACCATCGGTCTCGCCAAGTACCATTTCGTCCGCAAGTACTTCTGACTTGATCTCATCTTCGTGTGCTTTCATGACATCCTGAATCTTGTCGTTTCCGTGAGCGTATACTACGATCTTGTCCATAACTTCGAAGCCGGCTTCCTTTCTCATGGTCTGGATCTTGCTGATGATCTCACGTACAAATCCCTCTTCGATCAGTTCAGGTGTCAGGTTTGTATCCAGGACTACGGATGTTTCACCGTCAGATTCAGATACATAACCCTCTGTCTGTGCTGTTTCAATAAGAAGGTCTTCTTCTGTAAGCTCTACATCGTTTCCGTTGATATCCAGTTTCAGGACACCGTTGGTTCTCAGTTCGTTCATTGCTGCTGTTCCATTGATGTCTGTGAGAGCCTGTCTGATTCCTCCAAGGAGTTTACCGTATTTCGGTCCTACTGTACGAAGCTGTGGTTTGAAGCTGTAGGAGATAAAGGATTCTACATCATCTGCGAATTTTACTTCTTTGACATTCAGTTCGTCTGCGATGATGTCAGTGTAGAATTCACTCATTTTCTTCTCAGCTTTTACATACATGGTTCCGATCGGCTGACGGTTCTTGATGTTTGCTGTATTTCTGCAGGCACGTCCCAGAACTACGATCTCCAGAAGCTCTTTCATGTCTGCTTCCAGATCTTTGTCGATCCATGCTTCGTTTACAGTTGGGAAGTCGCAGAGATGGATACTCTCCGGAGCATCTTTATCCACGCTTCTTACCAGGTTCTGATAGATATCTTCTGTCATGAACGGAATCATCGGAGCTGCTGTCTTGGCGATGGTTACCAGCGCATGGTACAGGGTCATGTAAGCATTGATCTTATCCTGCTCCATTCCCTTTGCCCAGAAACGTTCACGGCTTCTTCTTACATACCAGTTACTCATCTCATCTACGAATTCCTGAAGTGATCTTGCTGCTTCCGGGATCTTGTAGTTTGCCAGATCATTGTCTACAGCCTGAACAGTTGTGTTTAATCTGCTGAGCAGCCATTTGTCCATTACAGGAAGCTGGTCATAGTTCAGTTCATATTTGGTCGGGTCAAAGTTGTCGATGTCTGCATATAATACGAAGAATGCGTAAGTATTCCACAGTGTGCTCATGAATTTACGCTGTCCTTCCACAACTGCCTTGCCATGGAAACGGTTCGGAAGCCATGGAGCACTGTTGATGTAGAAGTACCATCTGATGGCATCTGCGCCGTATTTGTTCAGTGCATCGAATGGATCAACTGCATTTCCTTTGGACTTACTCATCTTCTGTCCGTTCTCATCCTGGACATGTCCCAGAACGATTACGTTCTTGTATGGTGCTTTATTGAAGAGCAGTGTGGATTCTGCAAGGAGTGAATAGAACCATCCACGAGTCTGGTCTACAGCCTCGGAGATAAAGTTTGCAGGGAACTGCTGCTCAAATAATTCTTTGTTTTCAAATGGATAATGATGCTGTGCGAAAGGCATTGCTCCTGAGTCGAACCAGCAGTCAATAACCTCCGGTACACGATGCATTTCTCCACCGCACTCCGGACACTTCAGTGTAATCTCATCAATGTATGGGCGGTGAAGCTCTACTGTCTTGGCTCTCTCATCACCGCTCATCTCGAATAACTCCTGACGGCTTCCGATGGAATGCATATGTCCACATTCACACTGCCAGATGTTCAGTGGAGTTCCCCAGTAACGGTTACGGCTGATACCCCAGTCCTGAACGTTTTCAAGCCAGTCGCCGAAACGTCCTTTACCGATGCTCTCAGGGATCCAGTTGATTGTATTGTTATTTCTGATCAGGTCATCCTTAACTGCTGTCATCTTGATGAACCAGGATTCTCTTGCATAGTAGATCAGTGGTGTGTCACATCTCCAGCAGTGTGGATAATCATGCTCGAATTTCGGAGCATCGAAGAGCTTGCCTTCTTTGTCCAGATCTGTGAGGACCATAGAATCTGCTTTCTTTACGAAAACGCCTGCGTATGGTGTCTCTTTTGTCAGGTTACCCTGTCCGTCTACGAACTGTACGAATGGCAGTTCATAGTTACGTCCGATTCTGCTGTCGTCTTCACCGAATGCAGGTGCGATGTGAACGATACCTGTACCATCACTCATAGTAACGTAGTTATCACAGGTTACGAAATGAGCTTTCTTTTTCTGTTTTGCTGCTGCCTCTCCTGCACATGCGAAAAGCGGCTCGTATGCTTTGTATTCCAGGTCTGTTCCTTTGTAGGTTTCCAGAACTTCATATGCTTTCTCGCCTTCTTCTTTTACAAGTTTGCCAAGGACTTTGTCAAGGAGTGCTTCTGCCATATAATAGGTATATCCGTCTGCTGCCTTTACTTTGCAGTAAGTCTCATCCGGGTTTACGCAGAGTGCAACGTTGGACGGAAGTGTCCATGGTGTTGTTGTCCATGCAAGGAAGTATGCATCTTCACCAACAACCTTGAATCTTACAACTGCGGAGCGCTCTTTTACAGTTTTGTATCCCTGGGATACTTCCTGTGCGGAAAGAGGGGTACCGCATCTTGGACAGTAAGGAACGATCTTGAAGCCTTTATACAGAAGCTTCTTGTTCCAGATTTCTTTTAATGCCCACCATTCGGATTCAATATAATCGTCATAGTAAGTTACGTATGGATGTTCCATATCAGCCCAGAAACCAACAGTAGAGGAGAAATCCTCCCACATTCCTTTATATTTCCAGACGCTTTCCTTACACTGTTTGATGAATGGCTCCATACCGTATTCTTCGATCTGCTCTTTGCCATCCAGACCAAGTTTCTTCTCTACTTCCAGCTCTACCGGAAGTCCGTGAGTATCCCATCCTGCTTTACGCGGAACCATGTAGCCCTTCATTGTACGGTATCTCGGGATCATATCCTTGATAACGCGGGTAAGTACATGGCCGATGTGCGGTTTACCGTTTGCAGTAGGCGGTCCGTCGTAGAATGTATAGGTTTCTCCCTCTTTTCTGTTCTCCATACTTTTCTCAAAGATATGGTTTTCTTTCCAGAATTCTTCTACTTTTTTCTCACGGTCTACAAAGTTTAAGTTCGTATCAACTTTCTGGTACACAGTAATTTACCTCCTGTTTAAATTATTTGTATCAGACACCTGAAAATATGCAGGACGTTTATATACACTGAAAAATATTTCCGGTGTCCTTTAAGAACGAAAATAAGCCCATAAAAAAATCGCCCTTTTGTAAAAGGACGAAGGTTTATTGACGTTCGCTATACCACCTGTTACATTGTACGGGCATCCTCTGCCGATACATGAATCTTTTAACGGGGATTTCCGTCAGCTCTTACCTGTCTGTACACCCTTCAGAGCTGCAACTCCGGAGTGATCTTCACTGCATTTACTCACCACCGGGCTCACACCCTCCCCGGTTCGCTGTCTGCTTTCCCCTGCAGTTACTCTCTCCATCAACGTTTTTGTGGACATATCATTTATTTAACTATGCGGATTCATTATAAGGTCACAAAATTCACTGTGTCAAGTATTTTTTTGAATATTAGGGTAATCCTGTTACTGTTTAATAACACTGGTTACTGTCAAACTCCCGAACAGTAACACACTGTTAACATACTATCATATAAATTTTACACAGGCATTGTAATTAATGATATAATAAGGTAGAATATTTTGTCCGAACGTCATTTAAAACGATGTACTAGGATATGGAAAGCAACTACTATGTATATTTAATGAAGGGTAATTTCAAATGTTTAAAACAAAATTTCATAAATTAATGAAACGTTTCCTCACCGGAATGCTTTGTGCAGGGATTCTGACCTCCCAGCCTGCAGTCACTTACGCTGCCGAGACCTCTGCCACTCCTGAAGCCGGTCATTCAGAAACCTATTCACAGGCCTCAGATATCGATTCTGTCAAAGGATGGCCCACCGGTCCTAATATCGAGGGACAGTCCGCAGTGCTGATGGATGCAGTCACTGATACTATTCTTTATTCCAAGAATGCCAAAGATAAGCTATATCCCGCCAGTATCACTAAGATCATGACCGCTCTTCTGGCCTGTGAATATCTGAATATGGACGATACGATCACCATGTCGCAAGAAGCGGCTTATGGGATTGAGGCCGGAAGCTCCAGCATTTACGCAGAAACAGGAGAGGTTTTCACAGTAGAGCAGGCCCTGATGGCTCTGATGCTGGAATCCGCCAATGAGATGGCTCTTGCTCTGGCAGAAAAAACAAGCGGTTCTGTAAAGAAGTTTGTTGAACTGATGAACCAGAGGGCAGCTCAGCTTGGCTGTAAGAACACCCATTTTAATAATCCAAATGGTCTTCCGGATGAGACGCATTATACCACCGCAGGTGATATGATGAAGATTGCAAAGGCAGCCTGGTATAATCCCAGATTCCGTAAATTTGTGACCACACAGGTTTATGAGATTCCTCCGACTAATAAGCAGTCTGAAACCCGTTATCTTCTCAATCACCATAAGATGATGCCCGGACAGTCTTATGCATACGATGGGGTTCTGGGAGGAAAGACCGGATACACCGATGCAGCGGGAAGTACGCTTGTCACCTATGCCAAGAGAGGAAATTCCATTCTCATTGCAGTTGTGCTGAATTCTACAAACGGTGCTTTTCCTGACACAACTTCTCTGCTGGATTACGGCTTCGACAATTTTGAAAAAGTAGACTTGAATATAGATACCAATCCGGTACCGGCAGTATTTCTCCCATGCGAAAAGCACCTGTTAAAGGACTGGAATAATCTGTGTTCCTTCTATTATATGAGGCATGTGTACGTAACTGTCCCCACAGGAACCGATGTAAGCCAGCTTGTAAAGAAGCAGAAACTTCTGAACAATTCTGTCGGTCCAAAGCGAATTAAAAGTAAATATTATTTAGACGGCCATATGGTCGGATATGGAATGCAATATGAAAAGGAGATCCTTTCAGATCTCCTTCTCAACGCTTCTTTTTAGTTTTCGCCTGAGGCGGAGGACTTCTTTTCTTTCACGAAGTTCTTCCGCTTCTTCTGTATCTGTGAAACGCAATGTCTTCACAGCGAAATATTTCTCATCTTCTGTTTTTCGGATACGGATCTTGCCTCTTATCAGTCCATGTTCTTCACAATTGGATATGCTGTAATAAACCTTTGGATTATTCATAAACCATCGGAGTTTGCGCTTTGCAGGCAGATGACAGACCGGACATCTGGTGCTGGTCACCTCGCGGTCTTTCATGATTCTCTCTCTTGTGGCAAATTCTCTGGATACATATTTGTCATGATCCGGATAGGAAATATGTATCTCGTCTTTTTTCTTCTTTGGATTCTGGTAAACATCCAGTGACGGATGATTGATGATGATTATGTTATTTATTTTCTCCAGGACTTTCGCTGTATACCAGGCATCTGCAAGCGCCCGGTGAAATCCCCTGGATTTCTCTATTTTCAGCTCATCGATCGCATGCTCCAATGCACACCTGTGTGTACCGTCATCATAACTGATACTGTATAGCTTCTGCACATCATAATAGGTCACAGGTCCGGGAAGCAGATCCAGCAGGCCATAGAACTTCATATTTCTCTGAAGTTCCATCACGTCCTGATTCCCCCAGGTAAAAAAGTACCAGTCTTCTCCGCACCAGTCAATAAATTCCCTGACTGCCTGCTCAAAGGGCACTCCTTTCATAAGATCTTTATAATCTACATGAATTACCTCATGGATGCTGTCATGAATCCATTTATAGACCTGTGGTTTGATCAGTCGGTGAAAATGATCCGTTATTTCTTTTTTGCTGTTTACTTTTACAGCCCCAATCTCGATAATCTCAAATGGAAGCCTGTCGTTACGTGTTTTCTTTCCCGAAGGATTCTGATTCCATTCCAGGTCAAAGACAATATAGTTCATTCATCCGGTCCTTTTTGTTTATTACTTTTTCGCATTTATTTTCCACTGCTGATAAACATATTATTTCACAATCTTCAGTTCATACTGTCTGGTTCCCAGACCAATCTTCTCTGCCTGATCCAGTGTTGCCTGCCATTCAATGTTCGGGTTGGAATCTTTGAAATGGTCGTGGTGGCAATGCCAGTCAGGTTTTGCCAGATGTTCTCCAAGCTGGCTGTTCTCGATCGGAGTTGCTTTCAGACAGGCATCTGCGCAGGCCTGGTCCAGAGCAACCGGGTCAAAGCTTGCAAACATTCCGATATCAGGAAGGATTGGTGCATCATTTTCGCAATGGCAGTCACAGTTCGGGCTGATATCCTGAACAAGTGCTACATGGAAATGCGGACGGCCATGACAGACTGCCTGTGCATATTCTGCCATCTTACGGTCAAGAAGTTCATTCGCACTGCTGTTTGGATTGTATACTGCATCAAAACCGCAGGCTCCGATACAACGGCCGCAGCCTTTACATTTATCATAATCAATGACTGCTTTTTTATTCGGATATGTAATCGCATCACTTCCGCACTCTTTCGCGCAGCGACGGCATCCGCGGCAGAGTTCTTCATTTACTGCAGGTTTTCCGCTGGCATGCTGTTTCATCTTACCAGCGCGGCTTCCGCATCCCATTCCGATGTTCTTGAGAGCACCGCCGAAGCCGGTTGCTTCATGACCTTTGAAGTGGCTTAAGCTGATAAAAATATCTGCATCCATGATCGCATGTCCGATCAGTGCAGTCTGACAATATTCACCGTTAACTACCGGTACTTCTACTTCGTCTGTACCGCGTAAGCCATCACCGATGATGATCTGGCATCCTGTTGAAATGCTGTTAAATCCATTGAGATTTGCGCACTCCAGATGCTCCAGTGCATTCTTGCGGCTTCCCGGATAAAGAGTGTTGCAGTCTGTGAGGAACGGAAGTCCTCCCTGCTCTTTACAGAGATCAGCTACTGCTTTTGCGTAATTTGGGCGCAGGAAAGCCAGATTGCCAAGTTCTCCGAAATGCATTTTAATAGCCACGAATTTTCCATCCATATCAATGTCTTTGATTCCGGCTGTAACGCAGAGTTTCTTCAATTTATCAAGCTGGCTGGTGCCAACCGGACATCTGAAATCAGTAAAATAAACGGTTGATTTTTCCATCGTTTTTTCCTCCTGTTTTTATTGATCAAAATTTGATTTTCTTTTTTATTTTATCACAAGATGCAGGTTCTTTTCGAGATATTTTTTTGCTTACATCTGTTCGTAAAATTTTGTCACCTTTTTGTATTCTGCAGGCAAAGTGATCTGCTCTACCACAACATCTCCATCTTCTGCATTGTGGTAACGGTAAATGTAAACGCCTTCCTGGATCTCATCTCCTTCGATCAGAGAAACTGCCAGATATCCCTGTCCTTCAAATTCAAAGGTATCCATGATCGCAAAATCCCGTTCTGTTCCGTCAGATACCGGGATGCTGATTACTTCATATTCTTCCATCGTATGTTTTCCTTTCATTTATAAGCAGTCTTATTCTAATTTTCGCTGTTTTTTATTGTAGCAAAGAGTGTTAATTATATCAATCCTATTTAATCGAATCAAGTAAGTCGTTACTGTTCACTCCGTTCACAGTAACAGTAAGGCCCCTGCGGGTTACAAAAAGAAAGACTGCACCTCCAATGAGCACAGCCTTTCCGGTTTGGTATATTTTATTCAGTTCTGCTTACAATTGCTTATACCATAATCGGTTTTAATGCTTCTGCAAGCTTCTCTTTCTCAGCTTCTGCCTCTTCCAGGTTCTTGCCGAGAGTTGTGTAATAGATCTTGATCTTTGGTTCTGTACCGGATGGACGTACACACATCCATACCTTGTCGCTCATATCAAAATACAGTACATTCGACTTTGGCAGGCCGGTAGGCTTAACCTCTCCGCTCGCAATGTCTGTGATCGTATCTGCCTGATAATCACGGAAAGACTCTACCTTGTATCCACAGAACTCTTTTGGTGGATTCGTGCGAAGCTCATTCATGATCTCCTGAATCTTCTCCAGTCCTTCGATACCCTTCATTGTCACAGCCTTCACACCGTCTTTGTAGTATCCGTAACGCTCATACATGGCAAGCATAGCATCCCACAAAGTCATATTTTTGGTCTTATAATATGCTGCAGCCTCGCAAAGAGCCATCGTAGCAACGATCGCATCTTTGTCACGCGCATGTGTTCCGATCAGGCAGCCATAGCTTTCCTCAAAACCAAACAGATACTCACCTTTACCGGTTGTCTCAAAACCGAGGATCTGCTGTCCGATATATTTAAATCCGGTCAAAGTCTCAACAACATTCAAGCCGTTTTTCCGTGCAATTTCCGCACCCAAATCATTTGTAACAATCGTTTTAACAAGTGTTGACTTCGGATTTAAGCTTTGTTTCTTAAATTTGAGATAAAAATCCACAAGCAATGCTCCGGTTTGATTGCCGGTAAGCAAAGTATATTCCCCGTTATGTAAAACACCTACACCAACTCGATCACAATCCGGATCGGTTCCTATAACCAAATCGGCATTTGCTCTTTTGGCCTGTTCAAGTGCCATATTAAGCGCATCCTTCTCTTCCGGATTCGGTGATCTGACTGTTGTGAAATTACCGTCGGCAACAGCCTGCTCCTTGACAACGGAGACGTCAAACGACATATCGGACAATACTTTCCTGACGGGAATATTGCCTGTTCCGTGCAAAGGGGTATAAACTATCTTTAAGTCGGACGCTTCTTTGTAAACAGCCATTTTTTCAACTTCCGAAATATAGCTGTTAAGCACTTCATCTCCTATATAGGTCAAATAACCGTTTGACAATGCCATATTTAAATTCATATGCTTTACGGACTTTATATCTTTAACATTGTTGATATACGATATAACCTTATCGGCATATTGCGGAACAAGCTGACAACCGTATTCATCATACACTTTATAACCGTTGTATTCTTTCGGATTATGACTTGCGGTAATAACTATTCCGGCATTACAATTTAAGTATCTTACTGAAAAAGAAAGTACGGGAGTGGGCATAATCTCCTCAAAAAGAAAGGTCTTAATCCCGTTATAGCACAGAACCTCTGCGGCGCATTCCGCAAAAGCCTTCGAATTATTGCGTGAATCATAAGCAATAACAACGCTTTTTTCTCCTGCAAACTCGTTTTTTAAATACTCACAAAGACCTTTTGTAGCTTTGCCGACAGTATACTTGTTCATTCTGTTGGCACCTGCTCCCATAATGCCTCTCAAGCCACCGGTACCAAATTCCAAATCCTTATAGAATCTATCCTCAATCTCTTTTTTATCTGTTATTGATTCCAGTTCATTTTTGGTATTGTCATCAAACGTCAGCCAATACTCGTATTTTTCGTGAATATCCAATGTTGCTCATCTCCGATAGCTTTTTATTGATTTTAACACAAGGACTTTTCCTCGTCAAACAAATTAAAAAAATGATGAATATTATTTTTTGTTATGCTATAATAAAAAAGGTTTAGCATAAGCCGAGCGAGACAACTAAAATTCTCACGGAACACAAAGGAGGAACCCATGGAAAAATTCAAGCTCAATTTGGAATATAAGGTAGGAAAAGCTGTTTTTTCCACCAATCTTTTTGAAACCGAACATTTCAAAATTACTTATAAAGCAACCAAAAGCCATATTTCACTTAAAATGGCAGCTTTTGTCCCATTGGAAATTTTAAATCTGACAGCAAGCATTCCATACAACTTCAAAGCTGACAGCAGAGTTTTTGCCAATGGGTATCAGTCTTGGACTGAATGTCGTGAAATGTTTAAAGATGAGAGACAGTCACACACATTCGGACCTATAAGTTTTGCTTACAGGCGCACCCTCCTCGGAGCGGCGGGAGCTTATACATTCGATGACAATGTAAGTCGACGCGGCGTCTTTCAGGGTTTTTCTTATATGTATGTAAGGAACGGTGAAGAATACGATCTTTTCGCCTCATTGACTGAGAGAACCGGATATACAATATTTACCGCCGATTTCAACAGCAATATGATAACCGTACAAAAAGACCTTGAAGGAGTAATTGTTGACGGTGAATATGAAGTTTTAAATTTCGCAGAATATGTGGGCGACGAGGATTCCGTTTTCGATAGTTGGTTTGACGAGCTTAATATACCCAAGCCTTCTGTGGCCCCCAAAAACGGATATACCACGTGGTATAACTATTACAGCAAAATTAATGAAAAAATAGTATCTGACGACCTCGAGGCGTTATCCAAGGTGAAATCCGATATTGATATATTTCAGATAGACGACGGATATCAATCGGCAACCGGTGATTGGCTCACTATAGACAATAAGAAATTCCCTAACGGTATGAAATCTGTTGCCGACAAGATTCATTCAAAAGGAATGCTTGCAGGCCTTTGGCTGGCTCCTTTCGGCGCAGAGTTCACTTCCAAAACCGCTACGCAGCACCACGATTGGCTCATTCGCAAGAAAAACGGTCATCCGGTAACTTGCGGAATTAACTGGGGAGGCTTTTACGCCCTGGACATTGAAGTTCCGGAGGTTAAAAACTACATCAAACACTTTTTTGATGTCATTCTGAATGATTGGGGGTTTGATTTAGTTAAGCTTGACTTTTTATATGCTGCCGCAATAATACCGAATCACGGCAAAAGCCGCGGCCAGCTTATGTGTGAGGCTATGGATTTTCTACGCAAATGTGTCGGCGAAAAAATGATACTCGGTTGCGGCGTTCCTTTGATGCCGGCATTCGGCAAAGTAGATTATTGCCGTATCGGTGCGGATATGGGGCTTAGATGGAAAGTTCCGTTCTTTTCTAACAGAGAATTCATCTCAACGTACCACACCCTCGGCAATTCCATATTCCGCCGACAGCTTGACGGCAGAGCATTTCTCAACGACCCGGACGTTTTCCTCTTGAGAGATGAAAACATCCATTGCACGTTTGAGCAGCGCAAGATAATAGCAACTGTAAACAAGGTTTTCGGCAGCGTTTTATTTACATCTGATAATGTCGGGAAATATAGCGATGAGCAAATGTCAGTACTTCTCGACACATTTAAAAAGAGCAAAATCGATGTTAAAAGCGCCGAGTTTTTAAATGAGAACAAACGAATAATGAAATTCGTATACACACAGGATGGTATTGAACACACCTTTAAGTTTAATATTGATAAAGGCACAATAGTATAAAAAGGAATCCGCAGAGCCAAGGCTCTGCGGATTTTAAGTA
>OICZ01000280.1_pt1 | contig 25886 bp, 23 predicted proteins | sample 1581461 | NCBI WGS metagenome assembly OICZ01 (sample SAMEA3882548, study PRJEB24775) | human gut metagenome | biome: human-associated habitat; feature: intestine environment; material: feces | place: Netherlands | collected 2009/2010 | reverse complement strand
AAAGTGATGAAGACTATAAAAGCTTTTATGAGTCTGGCAAATTTCAAGAGCAGATATTTGATGCAGATGACGAAATGTATTATATAAAATATTCATTTAGTTTGGATGGGGTACCAGTTTTTGGAGAAGGCGATCCTACAGTTCAAATGTCAGGAGGAGTGGAGCAACCGTTACTTGCGGATCCTATGGGTGCTACATTTTTATTTTCAAATTTGGGAATCTGTGAAATAAGATTAACTGGAATGGTAAATCAATTGAATATAGAAGCTGAAAATCAAGAAATAATACGATTTGATGGAATAAAAAAAGCATTAGTAAAAAAATTTGGAGATGTTATTTTATCTGATAATTATAACCTATCCAATATGTGGTTGGAATATTTTCCTAAAAGAAAAGAGGATTCTTTTGATAAAGTGGAATTGATTCCAGTGTGGTGTTGTAAGTTTGATATAAATGGTGATATCAATGTTGATTATGCACTTCGGTTTAATGCAATTACGGGAGAAGAAATATCATGAAAAAAGTATTTGCTGTTGAAATGAAACGTGCAATAAATATAGGATGGATCATAAGTATTTTAGGTGTTTGTTTTTCTATATGTTTTGATTCCTGGAATGATCTGATGAGAGCTTTAACATCGCATACGGGAAGCATACACTATTTTTTTTGGAATTCATCATGGGGAGGAGTTTGTCGCACTTACTTTTTGCCAATATTTGCCGCTATTCCTTTTGCCACAAGTTTTTGTAAGGAGTATAAAAATCATTCTCTTTCATTTATTGTTTCAAGAGAAGGAAAAAAAAGATATTGTACAGTGAAATATGTAATTAATGCATTATGTGGTGGTGTTACAGTGGCGATTGGTACTGGAGTTCTATTGCTAGCACTTTCTTTTGTTTTGCCTATGGCAGATTCTACCTTTCAAGATGCAGTTGTTTCGGATAGATTCCACGCATGGATTGCATTATATCATCCGTTCGAATATGGAATGTTAGAGGTATGGTCGGGATTCTTGAGAGGTATATTATGGTCCAGTATTGCATTATGTGTCTCGGCTTATATATCGGATCCTTTTGTAGTGCTTGTATCACCTTACTTTGTTAGTTTTTTTATTGTTCAGGCATATCGTATGGGTAATGTTGTTGATAGGTATCGTTTGGATAAACTGTTGACAGGGAATGTAATTATTCAATCAAGCGTACATACTGTTTTAATATGTACAATAGTTGTATTATTAATAGTGATTTTATTTGGAATTCTATTCCGAAGAACAGTTTTAAGGAGGTTGGAAGATGGTGTATTTTATTAAAGCACTTCGCATTTCAATCTATAATTTAAAAAAAACCATATCATCAATACGGGTACTAACAGTTTTACTTATTGTAGCAGGATTTATATTACAAAATTTAGAGGCTGTTTTGAATTTTAGTAATCTTGTTGGGGTAAGAATAACTCCATATGCATTTCCTCATTTAACTAATGATTATATTTGTCAACTTGTAATAATGGCAGGGGTAATTTTCATTTTTTCTAATGCGCCTTATGAAGATGATGGGTATTTTTATATGCTATCACGTTCAGGAAAATTGTCGTGGGCATTAGGACAAATATTTTATAGTATTAGTATTTCGTTAATTTATATTTTATTTTTGTTGTTGGTTTCTGTGCTCCCACTGGTTGGGAATATGGACATAGGATGTGAGTGGGGGAAAATATGGGGAACACTGGCAAAAACAGATGCAGGTATACAGGTAGGGCTTTTGTTTAATGTTTCAGAATATATGGTTAGTCATTATAGTGCATTATTTGCTTTGATGATAAGCGTTATATTAGAGTGGTGCTGTGCAAGCTGGTTGGGATTGTTGATATATTTATTGAATAAATTGACAAGTAAGGCAATAGGGACTTGTGCAGGTGCTTTGTGTGTATTATTTGATGTTTGTATTTCAAATGACTGGATGGCTTGGGCAAATCGTTTTTCTCCGATTACACTAGCGCAAATAAATACATATTCGGGTATTAATTTAAAGTATCATATTACATTGAAATATGGTATCTTATTTTTTATTATAGGAATCTTGGTTTTGAGCATTTTATGTGTTTTAGTAAATTATAAAGAAAATACCGAAATTAGGTTGCAAAAGTTGGAGGTAAAATGGAGAAAGAAGCAATGATATCAATAGAAAATCTTAATAAACAGTTTAAGAATCAGTTAGTACTAAACAATATTAATGTGAAATTTTCAAATGGGCATATCTATGGAATTATTGGAAGAAATGGTTCTGGAAAAACAGTTTTACTAAAATGTATTTGTGGATTTTTAAAACCAACAACAGGCGTAATTTCTGTGAATCATAAAATTGTAGGAAAAGATATTGATTTCCCAGAAAACTTAGGCTTTATTATTGAGACACCTGGATTTTTGTTGAATTATTCTGGATATAAAAATCTTAAATATTTGGCTTCAATACGAGAAAAAATAGACAGTAACGAAATTAAAGAGTCTATGTCATTGGTTGGTTTGGATTCCGCAGACAAAAAACATGTGGGTAAATATTCGATGGGAATGAGACAACGATTAGGTATAGCACAGGCAATTATGGAAAAACCTGATATTCTGGTTCTGGATGAGCCAATGAATGCATTAGATAAAAATGGAGTTGAAGAAATGAGACGATTATTCTTGAAAATGAAATCAGAAGGAAAATTAATTCTGTTGACGAGTCATAATCGTGAAGACATTGAAATATTATGTGATGAAGTTTATGAAATGGAAGAAGGTATACTTAACAAATTAAAAGAGAATACAGTAAATGAGTAATATAATAATCTATGTGGTCAGGCTTGGCTATCAAAAAGTAATAGATATTTCTGTTGACTCATAGTATTGAAAAATGAAGGTATCTTGGATGAATTTAACCGTATCGTATTTGAAAGTATCGTGGAAACTGCAAGGACGGTGTGAATTTTTTTCTGTAAATTCAGATCTTCTATGATAATTGATGCGGCTTAACAGCAGATTTCTGGGTTAAGCCGTTGTTTATTTAATAGCAAAAATAAGCTGGTATGTCAATAGTAAACAATTTTAATAATCAATAAGCCCTAAAATCGGATGGCATTGAATGTCATATGCGATTTTAAGGCTTTTTAGTTTATTTACCTGTATGTACGTTGATTAGTTATGGGGACACTTTGTATAATGCATAGAACTTATTAATGATTTGTCCTGAATTGCATTACATTTTGTACATATTCTTACACTATAACTTTTTACGATACATCCTTTTCCTTTTCTGATATGACTCTTAAAGGTACCATTTTTAAAAGAATGCTTGCAGTTTGAAAACGGTTGTATGGAGGTATCTTTTAATGGAATTATAGTTCCATTGCTTAAAAGAATATATTGCTTACAGATTGAAAAAGTTTTTTCATCTTGGGGAAAAGATAAGGAGGTTTTCGAATCTATAGAAGAATCAACGTCTAACTCTATCCATGTTGATTCTTCTATATTATGTTGAATTTGTGTTGAACTGTTTCTCCAATCAATGGATTCAGGGGAATAAGCAAATACTGGAATCGCACTAAAAATACAAAGAATTACTGTTGCTATGATTATATGTGAAGTTTTGTTAAAATTTGTAATAGCTATTTTTTTAATACGTTTGGTCAAAAAAGTTTTATTATTTTGAGAAAGATAAAGTGCAGGTGCGGTTAAAGCTTTCGCTTTCGAAGAAATTGAGATTAAAATATGTCCATACTTCATACGTTCTTCATGAGTAAATTTAGTAACTAGTTTTTCATCACAATTCATTTCCTGAATCTCCTTTAAATCTTTTAAAAATAAATATGATATTGGATTGAAACAATGTAACAAAACAACAAATAATGCAAATATTCGGAATATGAAATCATGAGATTTTATATGCTGTAATTCGTGCCGTAAAATCATATTTTTAGATTCATTTGTAACAAGTGAAGTAAGCACAATATTAGCTGATTTTATCCCATAGGTAAAAGGTGAGATTTCCATATCACAATAATATAAAGTTACGTCTTTTTTTATATTTAAATCCGCTTTTATAGAGTTTAATTCTTTATCATAGTTAGTAAGTGGTAATAAATATTGTTTGATGCGATGTTTAAAAATAAAAAAATGATAAAGTTGAGAAATTACAATTAATAATATAATACTCAGCCACAAACCAATCAATACTTTTTGATAAGCAAAGAGATTGGGAAAAACAAATCCTGTACTGGTTATGTATAGAAAATGACTACGGTAAAAAAAATATTTGCCATTTGTTATGGTAAAATCTGGATTATGGTGAAAAAACCATGTTTGTATCAGATATTTAACTAGTGGCATTGGAAATAGAAAAAACAAAATATTTAATTTCAACATGGTATACCGAAAAGAAGCTGTAAATGATTCATGTGTGAAAAAGTTAAGCAGCAAATAGATAAGAAAAAAGATGCTGCCCGATGCACTCATGCATAAAAGTAAATAGATTAACATTTTCAATGGAAGCATACCTCCCTGGAATTCCGTTAAGTATTATCATCAGATATATTGGAATGCAGAATATCTATTAACTCATTTACATCGTTTTGGGATAGTTGGGTTCCCTGGGTAAAAGAGACCAGAAAATTTTTAAGAGATCCGCCAAAAGAGTCATCTACAAACTGATGGGCATATTTTTGGGCAAGTTCTTCTTCACTAAGTTGTGCGGAATATAATTTACGATAACGTTTATTGTTGGTTTTTAAGACTCCTTTTAAAACTAAGCGATTAAGATAAGTCTGCGCAGTGCCTACAGCCCAATTAAGTTGTAGTTCTTCGTTACAATATTTTAAAATTTCATTAAAAGGAAGCGGATCGGTGCTTCGCCAAAAAAGCTGCATGATTTGGTATTCAGTATCCGAAAGATTATAATGTTCCTGCATAATGGCATCTCCTTATATTAGTTTTTATTATTATACAATATTATAATCACTGTGGTCAAGACAAAAAAATAGATAATGTCAATATTTACAAGAATGTAGAGAAAAATATTGACAAAAATACATAATTTATATACACTAAAAGTGTGACAACAATGTAGAGATTTGAAACAACAAAAGAATAATTAAATCGAAGAGGGGAGGAGAAGTAGATTAATTCTTTTGAAGAAAGAGAGCTAAAACATGTAAAGAACAAACTTAGTGATTGCATAGTTCTAACGAAAATGAGAATAGCTCAGAGGTGTATTTGAATTGTTGGAAACTTGATACAAATGAACTTCAGAAAGGAGATTCGCTATGATGAAAAAATTAGTAAAAAAGATTAGTGTTGCCATAGTTTCACTTAGTATTTGTATGGGAAGCCTTCCTAATTATGATGTGCAGGCAAGTATATTGTCACAAGAATCTTATATGCTTGCAAAATGTGGAATTCAGCCATCAGACGTTACGGCAATCCGAACAAAAGCCACTTCAAGTGAAGATAATCAGTATATAATTAATTATGATCATTCAGAGGAAATACTTACAGTGGAAGAAACTGGAAACGAATACATAAAATACAGTGCTACAGATGGAAAAATAACAAATGAAATTGTTTATAACAAAGGAAGATTGTTTATAGATGGAACAGAAATAAGAGTTTCATCAGTAGAGAACAGTTTTATGGATTCAGATATATCTACACAGGCAACTATTTGGAAGGGAAAAAAATCATTAAAACCATACGGTAACTTAAAATCATCCAGTTATAACAAACGTCTAGCTTCTGGAAAGCAAAATGTTGCACTTGGAAGAGCCATGGATAAAATAACGGTAGCGGCATTATCGGCGTGCATAAGTCAATTTCATGGATATATAGGAATCGCAGTTTCTCTTGCTGGTATAGCATCGGAGGTAAAAAATGCTATTAAAGCGATTAAACCTAAAACAACATATTTAGGTTGTAGCTATACAACATATACATGTGGAGCCTATGACTATAAGTATATTAATAAATTTTTTGCAAATGCAAATTGTACAGGAAAATCAACTACGAAATTGAGTTATGAACATTTTATCGTATATTGAAACGATAGCAGGGAACATAGGTGATTAAATAAGTATGAAAAAAATATTAGTTACCTTAATAATAGGGGAAGTGCTGGTGCTTATTGGAATAATAATGGGATATCTCAATCATTCACTATTGGAGATTGTATTCCCGATATTAGGAAATTCAGTGACATTGGTTTGTTTTATACTATTAATGCTGTATAAGAAGAAACATTGATTTTTTCTCATGGATGAGAAATGTTCTTCACATGGAAGGTTAGCAACGAAAATAATCGTTAAACTTTTGAAAACAAAAAAACAAACACAGAATACAAAATACAGCAAAAGCACGATTGACGCCAACAATATCTTGTGTTAATATGATTGTGAGATTTGTATTTGTATCTGTAAACACAGATAAGAAACGCTGGTTCCGGATCTGACCGGGAGTAAAACATTAAGGAGCCAAAAGCCTCCTGCCTTTGTAATAAATAAGGTCATTTAGAATGAAAATTTCTAAATGGCCTTTTTTTGTTGCAAAAATATGGCAGACAACAAGTACAGATCAGCAAATAAGGAAAGGAGGATCACAAAAAAACACAAGGAAACTCAGAATGCAAGGAGGGTGTTATGAAACGAAAAAAGATGGAAAAGGAGGTCGTGCACCTTCTTGAATGGATTATCGAATATCCAGGAGTATGGCAGATTGTATGTAATCCAGATGGAAAGGAAACTTCGCCGGAATCTTTTAAGATGGCATATGATATGCTGGTCAAAAAATCTCTGTTTTATCTGATACCGGTATTGTTTGCAACACATCCGGGAGAAGAATCACTGGAGATGGCAAAAAATTTATGTACGGCTGACTCTGCTGCCCGCGAAATCCGAAAAAATGGTATGGGAGCATTAGTCAAATGTATGCGGGAACATCTGGAATGAAACTGGAAAACTTTATAAAGTTATGGAGGACAATTATGAACAAATCAATCATGATGGGACGAGTAGTAAATGAGCCTGATTTACGCTACACACAGACAGAGAATGGAGAACTTGCCATCGCAAACTTTCGCTTGGCGGTAAACCGGAAATTTGTACGAAGAGGAGATCCGGAAGCAGATTTCTTCAGCTGTACGGCTTTTGGCCGAAAAGCAGAGTTCGCGGAAAAATATCTGTTTAAGGGTATCAAGATTCTGGTAGAAGGTCGTATGCAGAATGACAACTACAAGAATCGGGCTGGTGAAAATGTCTACGGCATGCGGCTTATGATAGAAGAGATTTCTTTTGCAGAAAGTAAGAAAGCTTTAGAATCTGGAAATGACGAGCTGGAAGAACCGGAAAGAGAAACGAGGGCATCTTCTAATCGAAACCGTTCTGACCGTGCAGAAAACCAGCGTTCAGCTTCCAGAAGCACCAGAAGTGAAAGAGCAGCAGAAATGGATGACCGTGACTATGACAGGGAACGTGAAGGTGGAAGATACAGAAGCAATACCAGGACAGATGCATCGGATGACAGACGGAAATCAAATTCTGGCGGGACAAGATCCAGAGGAACTTCGGCAAGAAGCCGGGAGCGTAGTCAGGATATTGATGACCGGTACATGGAAACAGATGATGAAAATCTGGATTTTGACTGAGCAAATCATAGGAGGAAATGCTTATGATGGAGGAAATGAACAAATGGTTGTCTGCACATAAAAAGCTGTGCGTGATAACTGGAATTTTTGGTCTGTTAGTATCACCATTTTTATGGCCGGTATTTCTGGCAGTGATCATACAGTCCCTTTCACTGGTCATTCCGGTTGCAGCAGGATTGTTTTTCTATGAAAAATTTATTATGAAAAAGGACAAGGAGGAAACGAATGAGAATGATGATGACAACAAACAGCAAAAGAATGCAGATGCCCGTAAAGTACATGCAGATGCTGAAAAGACCGAGGATTTACCGAAAAATCATGAGAAGGGATCGGAAACGGTAAATTTCGATAATCAGGAGAAGCAGGCAAGATGCAGGGCACAGGCTGCCATATGGTACGAAGATGAAGGCTTTGAGCGGATCCAGGCGATTCGGAAAACTCTGGAATCTGAAAATCGAAACCGTTTTTCAGTAAACAGGGAAGGAATCTGCAGTATTTCCATTGGAAAAAGGAAATATCGAAGGGTTGGAATTTTAAAAGGATATCCTTTTGGACAGACAGAGGTGATCCGGGAAAAACTAAAGAAGGATGGTTTCATCACCAGTATGGGATGCAATAATTATCTCTGGATTTCATGGTAGAGAGGAGCTGGAACATGAGCATTTGCTGTAAAGCCATCCGGCAGATCTATTATAATGCAGGAAGTGGATATACGGTAGTTTCCTACATGACCAATGAAGATTTACCGGAGGAAGTAAAAAAACAAAAGAATGGAAATTATGGAATATTTCAGGCATTTGGAACCGAACTTCCGGCGAACGAAGGCCTGGATGTGGAACTGACGGGAGACTGGAAACCCACAAAATATGGAATGCAGTATAGTGTGAGCAATTTTTCAGTAACCATGCCAACCACAAAAGAAGGTATTCGGACTTATTTGTCGTCATCCCTGATCAAAGGGATCGGACCGGCAATGGCAGCCCGCATCGTAGAAACGTTTGGGGAAGATACACTGAATGTTTTTAATGACAGCCCGGAGAAACTTCTTCGGGTAAAAGGAATTACGCAGAAACGCTTAGATGATATTCTGGAAGGATATCAAAAAAGCAGTTCCATCCGGGAACTGATGATGTATTTGTCCCCTTTTGGGGTGACTCCTGCAAAAGTTTCAAAAATACAGGAGAAATTTGGTCCTGCTGCAGTTATGATCGTGAAGGAGGAGCCTTTCCGGCTCTGTGAGGTTCATGGATTTGGATTTCTGACTGTTGACCAGATTGCAGTAAAGGCAAAACATTTCCGTGCAGATGATCCCCTTCGTATTAAGGCTGCTATTTTGCATATTATGTCAGAAGCAGAAGGCGAAGGACATTTGTATTTAAAAAGAGAGGACATTATAGAACGTGTCGAAAAACTTTTAAATCACAACAAAGATGTTTCACCGGTCTCTGAACGGGCAATCCGGGATACAGGCAATGATATGATCCATATAGATGGAAGCCTGGTCTGCCACGATGGAGGGTTTTATACACGCAAAAGCTTCCAGGCCGAACTGGGAGCTGCTGCCGCATTAGTCAGACTCCATATGCAGACGGGAATGGCTGTAAATGTTGACCGTATTTTAAGAAAGATCCAGAAAGAACAGGATATTATTTTGAATGCGAAACAGCAGGTGGCAGTAAAAAATGTCTTTGAAAACCCGGTATCCATCATTACAGGAGGACCCGGCAGAGGAAAGACTACGGTGATCCGTTTCATCATTGCTGTACAGGAAGCATTGGATAAAAATGCGGTGATCCTTTTATGTGCACCTACAGGCATCGCCAGAAGGCGAATGCGGGAATGTACAGAGTATCCAGCACTGACGATCCATAAATCCATAGGGCTTACCGGAGAAGCTGGAGAGGAAGAATGGAAGAACGAGCAGCCAATTCCAGATGACCTGATCATAGCAGATGAGTTCAGCATGGTCGATATGTATCTGGCGGACAAACTGTTTGCCAGTATTAAATCCGGTGCCAGACTGGTTCTGGTGGGTGATAAAGATCAGATCGAATCCGTAGGGCCTGGAAAAGTATTTCAGGAGATCATTGATTCCGGCGTATTTCCGGTAACTGTCTTAGATGAATGTTTCCGACAGGAAGGGAATTCCACCATCAGCCAGAATGCCATTAAGATCAATAAGAATCAGCTGGATCTGGTGTTTGATGATACCTTTCAGTTTATTCCGGCTTCCACACCGGAGGAGGCTTCGCAAAAGATACAGAAGATCTATCGGAAAGAAGTACTGCAGAGAAACGGTTCTCTGGAAGAAGTGCAGGTGATGTCACCGCTACGAAAAGATACGGAAGCAGGTACGGATGCATTGAATCTGGTATTGCGTGACATTGCGAATCCAAAGCGTTTCGGTTATCCGGAAATCACAAATGGCAGGAATACTTACCGGGAAGGTGACCGGGTCATGCAGACAAAAAACAACGATGAAGTAGCAAATGGCGACATTGGAGAAGTCATAGGGATTTTTCGGAAAGATCAAAAAATGGTCATGCGTGTAGATTTTGGGGATGGCCGGGTCATGGAATATCAGGAGGAAGACTATTGGCCGCTGACACTGGCATATGCGATTACGGTACATAAGGCTCAGGGCAGTGAATATCCGATGGCAATCCTTCCAATGCTTCCATGTTTCCGGTGGATGCTTCGCAGAAACATTTTCTATACGGCAGTAACAAGAGCCAGAGAAAGGTTTATAATTGTGGGAAGCAAACGTGCAATCGCACAGGCTATCCGGACGGATTACATCAGCCGGCGAAACACCATGTTTGGGTACCGTATCCGAAAAATATATGAAGCAATCCTAGAACAGGAAAAGAGCGCATAAAGAATGAATGACAGGCAGACGTTGGAAAAACCCAATGCTCTGCCTGTTTCTTTCCTTCGTATGCAGAAAATCACATAATGAAAGAGGAGGGAACAAAATGCCAGATCTTTGTTTTTATGCACCATGGATTATGAAAGAACCCATTCCGGACCCATTTCGGATGATGTTGGAAAAAGCAGGGAAAAAACGAGTCAGCTATGATGAAGCGGATTGTTCCATGCGAAATATCAGGAAGCAGGGAAAAGTCTCCCGCCTTCATGGACCTACGTTACAGGCACTTCTGACACTGATTCAGATCCGGAAAGAAAAAGACTCTGGGGCTGCCGGTATACAAAGGGGCAGGGATACCATAAATTATTTCTGCATGGAATATCCTGGAAATCAGGGAAAGTATGTAATGACTTATAATTCGAAAAACGGACGTTTCAGTGGGATTTTAAAGACAGAAGAAAAAAATGAGAAGCTTCCGGGAATCCGGGAGGGCAAAAACACAGGCGAGCAGTACCTGGCCCTTTTAGCTTATGCCAATCTGGTCCCGGATAATCCTTTATTTAACGAAGAGTTCCAAAAAAATTTCTACATACTTGAAGAACAGAAAAAAAAGGAATGGGAAGACAAGGAAGCTGCACTGCGGGCGGCATTTATCTGCTGCGATGCCATGTACTGCGAAGTAATAGCAAATCCGCAGCAGGCAATCCCGCTGGAAAAGAGCCAGTTCCGTGCAGAGGAACTGGAGGATGTGCTTCCGGAATATAAAATTGCGGCCGGGGTATATGCACCAAACGATGAAATCTATGGAAAGTTTCATGTGCTTTTGCCTGTAAATGAGAAGACAAAAAGAACACTTTTTGAATTAAAACAGATCTACTCTGGCAGATGGGATGTAAATGAAAGGACAAAAGAAAGGATCCCTTCGCTTCCAGAAGACTATCTGGTAAGTAAGGAAGCTGAAGAAATCCTGCAGATGGTGGATAAGACACCGGCAAGGCTGTTTATGCTGACAGGTGATGCCGGTACTGGAAAGACAACGGATGCCAGAATGATCGCCCAGATATTAGGGCTTCCATATTATGTGTTCACCTGTGGACCTGGAACGGATGAACTGGAACTTTTAGCGACCACCGTGCCAAATATGGGCGGAACAGCACATCTGGAAATGGAATTGCCACGTCTGGAAGACATTGAAATGGATCCGGCCTCAGCTCTTGCAACGGTAAATGGCATTTATGAAGAGGGGATCAGCCGGGAAAAAGCTTTTCAGGAGATCCTGAAAGCAGTTTATGAAAAAGGCTATGAAAAGTCGAAAAATGAAAAAGACTTCCTATTAAAAGAGTCAGAAATCGTAAAGGCATGCAGGGAAGCATCTGTGATTGAAATTCAGGAGCCGGCCATGATTGAAAAACCTGGGACACTTACGAGATTAAACTCCCTGTTTGACGATGGAGCTGTAACCGATCTGGTAAATGGAGAACAGATACGGAGAAATCCGGATACGATTGTGATCATGACCACCAATCTGGATTATGTTGGCTGTCAGAACTTCAACCAGTCAGTTCTTTCCCGAATGAATCTGATTCAGCCAAAGGAAGCCCTGACAGAAGAGGAAATGGCAAAAAGGGTAATGAAAAGAACCGGGTTTAAAAACAAAGAACTTCTGTCCTTTATGGCTGCCACGGTCTGCAAGATCCATGAATATTTGATCGAACAGGACATTACGGATGGCGTATGCGGATACCGGGAATTGGAAAACTGGGTGTTAAGTTACATGGTTTCCAATGATCTCAGGAGGTCAGCATGGACAGCACTGCTCAGTAAAGCATCCATGGACAGGGAAGAACGGGGAACTATGGAACGCATCTTTCTTCTTCCTCATTGTGATGTGGATTAAAAACGGATGGAGGAAACGAATGAAAAAGGCTTTATACCGGAAACGGATATGTGCAGAGAAAGAAAAACTGACACCGGAAAAAGTATTTCATACGCCGCAGTATCGTGATCTTTTGACCTCGATCGGGCATGAAATCACGGGTGGAAAGTTGACCACATTACGGTTATACGATGATAAAAATTCAGGGATTGCAGGATGGAATCAGGGAGAAACAGTTGCCGTAAATCTTGGAAACCAGATTACGTCAAGTTTTCTGACACTGGAATTAAAAAGTGACAGCCTGATCGGGATTCTGGGACATGAATGCGGACATTACCGGTATACGGATTCTGCACTTAGAAAAAGGTATGCCGAGCATATGTTAAACGGCAGCTGGTATCCAAAGGAGCCAGTACCGGAAAATGCACAGGAAAAAGAGGCATTGGATGCGATGAATGTCTACTTTGAAAGAAAAGATAAAGCAATTCTTTCTATCTTTCTGCAGACAGCATCTTATCTCAGCAATCTTTTGAATGATATGTACATAGAAGAGAAGATGTGCGCCCTTTTTCCGGGAAGCATCCGCAGGGGAATCCTTATGAATCGCGACCGAAATGTGGAATGGCTTCCAACACTTAGGGAAATGCTGGAAACGGAGAAAGACAGGTTATCTATTCTTATGAACCTGTGTGCACAGTATGCCTTGTCTTCAAGGGTCAATGCCTGGGATGGTGCGGATTACGAGCTTATTGATACACTAAAACTGCTTATGCCGGTCATTGATGAAGCGGGAAAGGCAGCAGATGACATGGAGAGATATCTTGCCACCAACCATATCCTTCTGATGATCTGGAAATATTTTGCGGAAATCATAGATGAAATAGAGAAGAAAGGTACAGAAAATGAAGAGCAAAAGCCAGAACAGGAAGAGCGTGAAGGGCAAAAGGAAAACCCGAATGAATCCGAAGAAGAACCGGAGGAAGAAAAGCAGGGTAACACAGGGGCACAGACTGAGCAAAATGAAGATAAGATCAGAAAAGAGGATACGGAACAGGAGTCGGAAACAGAAGACAAAACCGAAAGAAACGGAAAGGATCAGGAAACGGAAGACCATGAAAACGGGCGCACGGCAGAGCTTCAGAAGTTTCTACAGCAACTGTGTGAAAATCTTCCGAAATGTGTCAGGGAGTCTGGCGGCTTCGAAGACAAACAGAATGAATGTGGCATCCCTACCTCAGAAACGGAAGCATCCAGTGATAATGCCTTACAAAAAATCCTTTATAAAATGGCGAAAGAGACGCTTGATGAAAAGATACAGAAAGAAATTTTCGAACATATTCAAAAGGAATTGATGGAGATACCGTTTGAAGAAGGCCATGACCTGGTACAGAAAAAACTTTGCCGTAAGACCGAGATATCAGATTTTTTAAAATTACAGACAGAAAAGTATGAGGGGCAGCTTAAACAGGTAAAAAAGAGACTTCGCCTGAAACTGCTTCCTATATTGAAAAATCAGAAAGAACGCACGGAACATAAGCTTTTTCTTGGACGTCGGGTAGATCTTCGAAACATAGCTGCACCGTCTGGGGCAGTATTTAAGAAACAACAGCCAGGAAAAAAGCTGGATATCTGTGTGGCTGTGCTGGTCGATAATTCTTTTTCCATGTGTGGAGAACGGATGGATCATGCCATTCTTGCAGCACTTTGCCTGTATGATTTTTGTATGGAATCAGAAATACCGGTTTTGGTGTGCGGACATCATACAGATGGATACCGGCATGAGAACCTGAAAGACGAAACGGTGTATCTGCATTGCTGCGCAGATTTTGAAACGGATGAAAAGGATCGGTTCCGGATCGCTGGTATGCAGCCTTATGGAAGCAACCGGGATGGAACTGCATTGTGGTATGCTGGCAGCCGGCTTTTAGAACGACCGGAAAAGCAGAAACTGCTGTTTGTGATCAGTGATGGTGCACCTAATGCAAACCAGTATGGAGGCACGGGGGCAAAAAGGGACCTTCAGAAGATTCGGAAAAAGCTGCTGCAGCAGGAAGTATTCTTTCAGGCTGCTGCGATCGGAAGCGACAAGGAAGCAATTCAGGAAATTTATGAAGAATCTTTTCTGGATATTACGGATCTTGAACAGCTTCCAGCTCTTCTGACAAAGAAATTGCTGCGTTTTATCAGGAGGTAAGGATGAACAGGAAAAACAGGAAAGAAAAAGAACAGAATACGGATGTATCAAAACAGATCTGTGTTCATAAGACACAGAATACGTTACTGGAATTTAATAGCTTTTTGCGGATGGCAGAGCCAAAGGATTTCTGGCATTTTCACGAAGACTTTGCCAGCGATTATTCCAGGATCCGCGCTGTCATGGTTGACTACAGCAAAGAAGACAGCATCAGCGTTTATGCAAATCTGAGCCCGGAAATCATAAAATACGTGTATTCCCGTATATGGAATAATGTGCAGGAATTTAAATTCTTCCAGCAAAAGATCTTTTGCGAGGATAAAAATTCCAACATGGGAAGGGTTACAGTATTTTCCATACAGAGGAAGGTTCGCAACAACAAAGGAGAAGTTTTAAATTATCCGTGGGTTGTCAGGATACAGAATGGTACCGGTGTAGCGATGCATAATGCCAATGGCGGGCAGTATTGTAAAAAAGACAGCTACCGGAAAGAAAAAGAGGTTACCATACAGCTGAAAGATGAGGAAATCTTCACTCTGTTTGCAAGAACTTCTGCTGTGATCCGGGCATTTGAACAGGACTGCATGACACGCCGCAGACAGGCTGGAAATTTCCGAAATTTGTACAGAATGATAGAAAAACTCATTGTGGGAACTGAGGAGGAAAAAGATAATGCTGCGTAAAAGAATAAAGAAGAATACATTGAAATGGAAAAAAATCTATGCGGAACAGCTTCTTGATATGATGGACGAGGAAGAAAATGCTTTACAGAAGATTTATCTGACAGGGTATGTACTTGAACTGAAAAAGAACCGGTATTTTGCCGGATGGTACAAAGACCGGATCGTTTGCCGTTCCCTGGAGTATGCACGTTATTTTCCGAGTGCTGAGGCAGCGGAAGAGTATGTACATAAGTATCTGGGATTTGCAGGCATGTCCTGTTATGTCTGCCATGTAAACTGGACGCTGGCTTCCTGCGGGAGTGAAAATATGGAAGATAACGAAGAGAACTTGTTAGAGGAAAATGGTAAGATCCTTTCGTTTACAAATTATGCAGATGTAAAGCAATACCAGAAACAGCGAGGCATGGAACATTCTACAATGGCGATCACTTATGCAAGCCGGAAAAAGAAGATTATCCTGGCAGCATAAGAACAATTTTGGGGGACTGGCGAACAGTCCCCTTTTTATATGGGAAAACAGGAGGAAATCGGATGGAATGGAAGATTTATGAAGAATGGCTTGATATTACCCTGTACCGGCAGATGACGAACCTGATCTATAAGCTGTCATCTAATGAGGAAAAATATAAAATTTATATGCAATTAAAAGAAAATGATATGTTTCTGGAAAAGCCGAAAGTAGACATGGAAACCGCTTATGGACTGCACTATCCGGGAGAAGTCCTGGAGCGCATCGGAGAACATCTGACCTTGACAAAGCAGACATACCGTGCCCTCGGACTTGCCCTGGCAAGGATGATGCCTTTGCAGGAGACCTGTATGTTCAATGGAACTCAAAAGGATCTGTTTTGGAAAAAGATGAAACAGATTCTTGGAGAGAAAGACCTGTTTTTGATCAGTATCAATTATATCTGTGAGGAAAAGGAAAAGAATCGGTGGAAACAGGCCATGCATGCGTATCCATTTGAGCGAGCAGAAGAAATGCTGTTTGCCATGTCCATCCTTCCGGATGATGAAACACTGTGGGAAGGCATAAAACAGAGACTTGCTGACAGCTTTTCAAAGAACCGGAAGATATCCGTATTTACTGAATGGAATCTTTTCGTGTGGATGGTAGGCAAAGTAATGACAAAGCTTAAAGGGTATCGCAAAAAGGATCTGGATATCCTGAAACTGCTGGTAAAGTTAACAGGCACAAATGCTAAAAATGCGGATGCCGTTTTGGAAAAACGTATGCGTATGTTTGGATATTCCGACAAAGAGACCGCTTTTTTAAATTTTGTACTGATGTATTTTGTAGAGAGACCCGATCGGATAAGCCTTTCCGGGTTGACAGCAGAAAAAATTGGTCTGAATGTATTAGAGGCATTTTTGCCCGGAAAAGAGACATATCCAGAAGAAGCTTATGTACTTTGTTCACGGATTTTAAGAACATATGGGAAACTTTCTGTCCGTATCGACGGTAAAGAACGGCTGGAAAAATGTATGAATGAAACGTTCAGGGTGGAAAATGTAAAAACGTTTCTTACGTTGTTTCCATTTAGAAGTAATGAACCGGAAGAGTGGCACTACATTGATCTGACAGAAGAAAAATGGGATCCTCTGGTAAAAGAACTCTCTTCGGAAGAATTTGAAGCGTGTGTTACAGATACTCTGAAAGGCAAAACATACAGTACGAAAAGTTTGCTGAAGTATCTGGAACGTTATGAAAACCTTACAGGAAAAAGATACCAGGATGTTTTTTGGAAAAAGAGTGAGCCGGAACTACATGTGGTTTTCAACCGGCTGATCCTGCATGGGATTTTGGATGGAAAAAAGTATCTGGAAGAGTTTGTAAAGGATTATAAAAATGAAGATCCAGATTTGGAAAAGAAATGGGAATTTATGGCAGGATATTTAAAAAGTGAAATAAAGGGTCTTTGTAATGAGCATTCCTATCCTATGCTGAAATTTCTGATCAATGAGATTGGAATGGATGGATGCGAATTCTTAAGCCCCTGGAGGATTTTAAAGGAAACTTTCTCCTTGGGATACTATGCTATCCGACATAGAGAGTGCGAATTTTTTTCGCCAGTTCTGGGAAAAGAGGAACACCGGGAACTGTTTTCAATGGTAGAAAAGAAGTTTTTTTATGAATATCCGGATATTTATCCAGAATACCTGACGGCCTTACTTTTAAAGGAAAGTACAGCACTTTGGATGGAACAGTCAGAAGCATATGAGCTTTCCAAATTGCTTCTTCCATTTATAAGTGATTCTTATCGAAGAGAAACCCTGTATCAGAGATATATGACAGAAGAGGATCGGAAAAGATATCAGGAACGGAAAGAATGGCTAAAGGAACAGAAAAAACGGATAGATCACTGGAAAACTGAAAAAAACATCAAACAGCAGTTTAATCAGATATTACGGGAAAACAGAAAAACGGATAAGGAGATTCAGTCTATTTATGAGTTTTACAAGAATGGTCGTTATTCATATGGCCATAAAAAGCTCTACTGTAAGATCGTTTCCTCGTATTTAAAAGATAATTTTGCAGGAACAGCGAAAAAGCCTATGGCAAAAAAGGAAGCTCTGTATCTTCTTAAGCTGGCAGAAAATATGTACCAGGACGAATGCATGGAGTTACCGGAGATTACTGAATTAATAGAAAGGGCAGAGGTAGCGTGATGATCGAAAGAATCTTAAAGCACATGAATATTTACAGGGAAATGAAAAATGCAGCAATTCCCCTGAACCTGATAGGAAAGAAAGGGGAAGATTCCTGTATGAATGCGGCCAGACTGGTAAATCAGCAGGAACTTTCCGGTCTGATGGAGGGGTTAAATGAGGAGACGATTTCTTCTTTGATGGACGATCCGGAAATACTCAGCTATTTGGGGAAAATGAACAAAAAGGATTTTCCTATTTTAGAACCAGACCGCATCAGAATGGTCATAGAATGTGCGGGAAATGAAAAGCTGTCCGAATTTCCCTATGAAAAGATTGAGAAAGTACTGGCAGATAAAGAAATCCCGGACCGGATCGTATATGTTTATCTGAAATATTATGCTTTTCTGGAACCGAAAGAAGAGTTAAAGAAACAGCTTGTAGCAAGTCTTGATACCTGCATTGGTGAGTTTGATGTTGCCCGTGCGGGAATAAAGATACGCATGCTTTTGATAAATCCGGTTTTTTCAACAGAGCTTCTTTATGAGCTGCTCAAGGATGAGGAATCATTGGCATTACTTTTGAAGCAGGATCTGATGGAACTCGTAAATTATTTATCCGAGTTTTGTAAAGAAACGGAAAGCTTAAATAAGAAACAGCTGGAAGAACTGAGCCGGCATCCAAAAGAAATTCGGAATGGACTGGAAGTGGTTCTCACTCAGATTCCAAAAGAATGGCAGGCCTCTTTTCTTCACTTGTGGCTTTGGAACGAATCATTATATGCAGATATTCCGAAGCTGATAAGATTTTTGACAGGTCCGGATGCAGATTTTGAAAAGGTTTCAAACGGAAAGGCAGCCTATGTGAACACTCTGTATGGAAATCCGCTTCCAGATATGGATCTTTATGAGCTCACTTTGGAAAAGACAGAGCTTATCCTGTATGCCATTACGAAACGGAAGAAACATTTCCTGGAACTTTTGCGAAAGAATGGAGACTGGCTTATAAACCTTGACAGGAATTCGTTGATTCTGGATGAAGAGGTTTATAAAAGATGCCTGAATCTAAATACTTTAAACGAGCAAAATTTAAGGGATTGTGAATATATGGTAGTTCCCTGGAGAAAGAGTGAAGAATCACTGTTTTCGAAGCCTCGTGTATTTGAAGAATTGAAAGTCCTGTACAATGTGAAAGCAGTCTATATAGACCTGTATGATCGTTTAGCATACTCCAAAAGTGATGATCGTCTTCGGGTGATCCGTGAGTTGATAAAAAGAGACTGCCTGACAGATGCATTAGAGGAAAATCAGGTTGAGCGATTGGCAGAAGCTTTGTCAAAAAAGCCGCTTTCCAGATGGATGCAGGAGGATTTTAAAAACATTCTGGATCTTCGGCATGAAACAGCCATATGGATTCTGATATTTTTAATGAATTTTACTGAACTTTTAAAAGAGCTTACAAGGGATAATCAGGTTTACTTCCTTTTACATAATCAGAATCTTTTAAATGGCTGTTCCGGATTACCTGCATTGATGGACAAACTGTTGGCCCAGGATCCTTCCTGGAAGAATTTAAAGACAGAATTGAATATTTCGGATGCTTTTGTCGTGGAAAATAAATCCAATATCCAGAAGTTCATTTATGAAGGCGGCGCTGAGATCATGACTTCCTTTCTGAACAGGCAGCCGAAAAAGAAGGAAGAAATCCGAAGAATCGTAAATGCTGAGTTATTAGGCAAATTCATGGAGCTGAAATACCATGGAGGAGATCTGGGACGGGAAATTGCTTTTCCAATAAAAAGAGATACAGAAGAAATCTGGAAAGAAAAGCTGCTGCGCGTGGATTGTGGATGGGAAATCTGGGAAGAGGACAGCCTGCTTCCGGTCATGCAGATAGGAGAAGTACCGCTGCGCAGCTGCATTTCCTATCGGAATGGTCCAAATTGTGATTGTCTGTTATCCTGTTTTGATGCAAATAAAAAAATTATATTTATCAAACACAATGGTAAAATTGTATTTCGTGCAATCCTCCGTCTGACAAAGGGATCTTTTGTAGCTGCGGATGAAAGGAAGACGATTGAGTTTGTTGATGTGACTGTCAAAAGCGAACCACATGAAAATAAAGCAGAAGAACTGGTTTTGTTTTTGGAACGTTATTATCAAAGCGGACTTAGCGAACAGGAAATACGAAAAGCAGTAAATTTAACTGCTATGCTGGTAAAAGAAAAAGCAGAAAAACTTGGAGCAAGGCTTGTGCTTAGCAGCAGTTATAAGAATGTTCTGGAAAATAAAAACTATGTTTTGACAAACTTTTATATGTATATTTCCGCATCTAAAAATGGAAGCCAGTATCTGGACAGCCTTGGAGGGGTCGCTGGTGTCAGTGCTTCCGGAAGCTATACCTGTAATACATTTTTGCTGGAAGCAGAAGAGAGGAGAGAAGAGAGCTTATGAATATACGAAGAGCAGGAAGAAAAGTAGTAAAAAAACTACATAAAGGGTATGGCATATATCGGATCGGTTTTGTAAATATTTATGGTGAGGAAGATGAAACAGAATTGGATGCTATGAATATCAGTGATCTGGAAAGATTATGGCTGTCCCTTTGCCCGGAGTTTGAGTGTAAGGGAAACAGTGTACGCTATGTGGAACGAATAGGCTAAAAACACCTGATGCAATTTGAGAAAAAAGTGTCTTGTAAAGGTTATTTATTGATGCTAAGATAAAATAAACAAAAGTTTTTTCGAAAATTTCTTTATAACATAAAAAAATAGCACGGGAGGTGACAGCGAACGTGGCAAATGAGAAAAATATGCCAGAGAATGGATTGGAAGTACGTTATGAAAGGTATAAAGGTATTATAAAAAATTTTACACTCATGAGTGACATATTTATGAGAAACGTTTTCAAACAGAAAGAATGTCTGGAATACGTCCTGCAGGTTATTATGGAAAAACAGGATTTGCGAGTGATCGAACAGATCATCCAGAAGGATTATAAAAATCTTCAGGGACGATCCGCAATCATGGACTGTGTTGCCAGAGATTCAGAAGGCAAACAGTTTGACGTGGAAATCCAGCAGGATAATGAAGGGGCATCACCTAAGAGAGCACGTTACCATAGTGGTTTGATGGACATGAACACTTTAAATCCAGGTCAGGATTTTGATGAATTACCGGAAAACTATGTGATCTTTATTACCAGGGATGACATCCTTGGGTATGGCTTTCCTATTTACCATATTGACAGGCAAATCAAAGAAGTTAGTGAAGGCTTTCAGGACGAATCACATATTATATATGTAAATTCAAAGAAGCAGGAAGACACAGAACTTGGAAGACTCATGCATGATCTGTATTGTAAAAATGCGGATGAAATGCACAGTCCGGTTCTTGCGAAGCGGGTACATGAATTGAAGGAGACACAGAAAGGGGTTGAGCTTATGTGCCATGAAATGGAGAAAATCTACAGCGAGGGAATGGAAAGCGGAGAGAAGCGCGGCATAGAGAAAGGTGAACTCAAAAAAGCAAAAGAAACAGCTCTTTCTATGGCAGAAGAGGGAATGGATATTAAAATGATTGCCCGTCTGGTTAAAATAAGTGAAGACGACATCCGGAAATGGATTGATGAAAGCATGTGTGCAGTAAAGTAAATAAAAATGATGTTGTAATGGGTAAGTCGATTTTTGACTTACCCATTTATAAATTAATGGTCATGAATTTGGGGGAGACTGTTCAACAATTCGTCTAAATAGCAATATACAATAAAAGCAGATACATAAGCTGTTCCTTTAAGGAAAAATGCAACAATCCGGGTTGCTCCCATGCTTTTGTCGGATATGCTTTTTCAAAAAAATCTCCATCTTTCATTGGAAAATGTAAGAGATGTGAAATTTCCCGAAGATTTGCTGATATTACATGAAATTATGGATTTGTGGGAATCGTTGCATAGGAAGGTTACGACAGAGACGGATAGGAGTGAAGTAATACGCCTGGATGGAGGGTATTATTTGCATTTTGAGAAGCAGCAGGAAATTGTTGAAAAGGTAAATGAATGGATTTTAAATTAACGGATATTTACAGAAAAATATGCTGAGTAGTGTTGAACAGAGACCTGACTCCTTTTGGGGTGGGCTTATCGATATTTCTTTGTATTTTTGTACTGTAATATAGATTATATGAATAGGAGGTACAACTGAATCTTATGAAGTTCATATACTCAGACAGAAGTAAGATACTGGAAACGTTTGAACTTCCGTTAGCAAAGAGAAGATAGCGTTTCGACGGCCATGACGAGCGAGTGACTTCAATGGAGAGTTATACTGGATCGGCATTAGCGGGTTAGTTGAGAGGGAAGAAGATGTTTTTCTTAGTAAATGATATCTATGCGATAAAGCAGTGGATATATCTGCTAGGAATCTTTTGTGACAAAACAGAAAATATAACAGAAAGAGTACCATTAATTTTTCCGGATACAGCAGAAATAATGGAATATTTGCCAGACGAAATTTATTTGAGTGCGGAATATAGTAGAATTGATGAATTGCATTGGTACAATGTACAAACGAATTCAGAATATAGGAATATAATACAAGAAGCACTCTTGAAGTTAATGATTAGTCAAGAATATGAGTATGTCAATAGGCTTGCTGAAAATGTAAAAAGAAAACTAGAAAACAAAAGAGAAGAGAGCAAAACGTGGTATAGAATTTGGCTAGAGATAGAAGCTGTTAATGAGAAAAAGAATTATGGATATGAGGCTTTGGACTCGTATAAAATTAATGGAAGAATCGCAGCATTTTGTGCTGAAGCATTATATTCGGGAATATGTCAAAAAGGCATATATTGGCCATTTGAAATATTGGATGCAGAAATAGTCATGAATTCGTTGATAAATGAGGAAATACTAATTGGATTAAAGGAAAATGATAAAAATATGCAAGAGCATGATTTGAATTACGAGGAGGGCGAATTGTAAATGGAAAAGAGACTTCGGATAATTGTTTGTGGGGTTGGATTCGGACAATTCTATATTAGAGCAATAGATAAAATAAAATGTAAATATAAACTTGTAGGGATTTTATCGAGAGGAAGCGAATGGTCGAAACAATAGACAAAAAAATATGGAGTAATTCTATATACAGATATTGATGAGATTACGAAAGAAAATGTGGATGTAGTCTGCGTTGTGATAAAATCAACTGTAGTAAATGGAGAAGGAAGCACAATAGTGCATTCATTACTTGAGAAAGGTATAAATGTGATACAGGAACATCCAATTGATATAGATGATTACATAATGTGTATTAAGATTGCTCAGAAGAACTGCTGCATGTATAGACTAAATACTTTTTATCCGCAACTTTCCAATGTAAAACAATTTATTTTTCTTGCAGGAAAATTGAGGAAAAAAACGACGTACAATATATTAATGCGGAATGTAGTGTGCATGTGCTTTTCCCGCTTATAGATATTTTGGGAAGAGCGATAGGCGGGTTAAGACCATGGAAATTTGAGAGAGTAGAAGAAACGTACAAGAATTCCCCATTTTGTATAATATATGGTTCGATATATAATATACCAATCTGTATAAATGTTCAAAATCAATTGGATCCAAGTGATCCGGAAAACAGTGTACTTTTATTTCATAAAATATCGTTATACACGGAATGTGGAAATTTAACTATGATTGGAACGAATAGTGATATTATGTGGGAACCACGTATACGAAAATATATTGCTGCAGATGGTGGGTTTCATTTAGAAGCAGACGATGAATATTTAGATCTCCCAGTATATGAAGAAATGCACAATGACGAAGGAAAATGTTTTAGGGAACTGTTCAGTGATACATGGCCTGATAGTATAAAACTATTTTTGGAAGATTTTTATAGAGACTTCTATCTTGGCAAAAAAACGGACAGCAATGCCCAATTTTTGATATCTGTTTGTCAGGCATGGAAAGATTTGGGAAACAGTATAGGATCTGCTAATATTATACATGCATACACGACCAAACCTATTAAAATATCGGAGATTGTAAAATAAATAATTCAGATGTAATGATATTTATGAATCAAGAAGTCCCCTCAAAAGTGTTAAACGGATTTGAGGGGACTTCATTATTATGGTGCATAACAACAGAGATAATACAATGGTTATGAGATGGAAATGAAATTATATCTGTACTGTTATCGATGAGCCATTTTTCGATACTCAATGGGCAGGAGTCCCGTACTCTTACGAAACAATTCCGCAAACCGGCTAGAAGTAGAGTAGCCAATCATTTCTGCAATCTGTCCTATCGTGAAATCCGTATCAATCAGCAAATGCTCTGCCTGGCTCATGCGGCGCTGTTGAATATACTCTGTGATTGTGCAGCCCTGCAGCTGCTTAAAAGATGTTTTCAGCTTGGTGGTTCCCATACAGGCGATTTTTGCAAGCCGCTCCAATGGGATATCAAACGCATAGTGGTCATTGAGATAAGCAGTCGCATTTTCCAATTGTGCTATATCCTGGTCGGATAGATGTTTCTCCTTGCGGGAGAGAATTTTTTTCTGTTCTTCCACCACAAGGGATACGGCCTCGGACACTTTCGCTTCATAAAATAGTCCTGCGGCAATCCCATCCCCACGGTAGACCTTTACCTCATGGAGCAGCTTTGCCATAGCCGGGAAGTCTGTGGTCTGATCAACCTGCCGGAAAGCTGCAAGTGGGCTGATATAGTCCCCCGGATATTGTTTTTGCAAATAATCCTCATAGTATGCAGGCATGACTTCGATACCAATAGACCGGATGGGGATTTTTTTATGGATGATTGCCTTGTATGGCTTATAGCCGCCAATAAAGGCTTTGATACATCCGGCAGACATCCGCCGGTAGGGATTTAATTCTTCGCCGGAGATGGATTCATACTGAGTAATACTCAGAGCTTCCGGCAAATGAAATTCCATGAAGAAATCCTCATGGAAATAAAAATCATGGATTTTAATGTCGTACAGGTCTTTCTTCGCATAGACCCAGTAAAAGCCTTCTCCAAATTCAGGCGATAACTGCCAGCATTGTCCGGCAGAATTGAAGTGGTTATTGCTATCTACCGGGATAAAATGGTTATCTGTTAAAAGCGGCTCATAGTAATCCGCAATAATGTTATTGTTCAAATGACGGCCTCCTTTGCAACGATTGGACGGAGTTTTGCAACGAAAAGACGAATGTGTCTGTAATGTATTGCAGCCCGCCCGTAAAGTTAGTATGATATAGACCGTGGTTAGCAGCAACTAATCATAATATAACAGATTTCAGACGGTAGGTCAACCGTTCTTGAAAGCAGGAGGAAAAAATATGAGTAATCAAGTAAATGCAAAGGCAGGATTGTCTGTCAAGGACTTAGTAACAACGGGAATTTTTACTGCGCTTCTGTTCGTATTCATCATGGTAGGAGGCGTCTTTTTTGCTACCAACCCGGTGCTGACCTTTTTCATGCCCGCCGGGAGTGCTTTGCTTGCCGGACCAATTTATCTGCTGATGATCGCAAAAGTACATAAACGCTGGAGCGTCACGATTATGGGCGTTATCATGGCCATCATCTGGTTTGTCACTGGTATGCACTGGGCGTTTGCGTTGGGCTATCTCATTATGGCTGTCGTAGCTGATTTTGTTGCCGGTATAAAGCAGTACAAGAGCAAGAAGATCAACAGTCTGTCCTATATCCTTTTCTCCCTGGGCGGAACAGGGTCGTACCTTGTTTTCTTCGCTGATCCCCAGGGGTGGGCGCAGACCATGTTGGGAAATGGAACCGAGCAAAGCTATATCGACACCATGCAGACGACCGCAAATGCGGGAATCTTTATTGCCATGTTTGCCGCTCTCCTTGTAACAGCTTCTATCAGTGCATTTGTGGTCTGCAAAATGCTGAAGAAGCAGTTTGAAAAAGCAGGTATTACAGCATGA
>OICZ01000269.1_pt1 | contig 26317 bp, 16 predicted proteins | sample 1581461 | NCBI WGS metagenome assembly OICZ01 (sample SAMEA3882548, study PRJEB24775) | human gut metagenome | biome: human-associated habitat; feature: intestine environment; material: feces | place: Netherlands | collected 2009/2010 | reverse complement strand
TTGCCTTGCAGAATGAATTTTCCCTTGAGGAAAACATCGCTCTTGCAAGGCAATTTTTGTTGGAGAACTTTGTGAGCCGTGGCATGGTGGTTGACTTCGCCGTACACCAGCCAGACCGTGAGGACGGCGGCATACCCAATCCACATTTTCATGTACTTTGCCCCATCCGCCCCATCGAGCAGAACGGCAAATGGGGACTAAAGCAACGCCGGGTGTATGAGCTGGACGAGGACGGCAACCGTATCCGAGACCAGAACGGCGAGTTTGTTTTCAACGCCGTTCCCACTACCGACTGGGGCAGTCCCGAAACGCTGGAATACTGGCGGCAGACATGGGCGGAGCTATGCAACGCCAAGTTTGCGGAAAAGGGGCTTGACGTTCGTATCGACCACCGAAGCTATGAGCGTCAGGGCGTGGAGCTTCTTCCCACCGTCCACGAGGGCGCAACCGTCCGGGCAATGGAGAAGAAAGGCATACGCACCGAGAAAGGCGAGTTCAACCGCTGGATCAAAGCCACCAATGCCGTTATCCGGGACATTAAGAAGAAAATCGCTCTCCTGTTTGATTGGATTGCCGAAGCAAAAGCGGAGCTTGCCAAGCCGCAGGCACCCGACCTTGTTTCTCTGCTGAACGCCTATTACACCCAGCGCAGAGCCGGGGCTTATTCGCAGAAAGGCAAGGTCAGCAACCTAAAGGAGATGAACGAAACTTTCAATTATCTCCGGGCAAACGGCATTTATTCCCTTGAAGATTTGGAACACCGTGTCAGCGAACACAGTGCTGCCACAGAGAGCTTGAAGAAAACGCTGGACGAACAGACCGCCCGAATGAAAGCAATTAAGCAGCTCTATGACAGCTCCGCTGCTTTCCAGAGCTTGAAGCCTGTCTATGACGGCTTGCAGAAAATCAAGTTTGAGAAGCCCAGAGCCAAGTACAAGGCAGAGCATGAAACGGAACTGAAACAGTTCTACGCCGCCAGACGAAAGCTGACCGGGGAGTTCCCAGACGGCAAGGTGGATATGAAAAAGCTGTCCGACGAGTATGACGAGCTGGAACAGGCGCACAACACCACCTATGGCGAGTTTAAGACCGTCAGAGACGATTTACACCGTCTTTGGAAGGTCAAGTCATGTGTAGATACTGCCGCCCGATTTAACGAGCGTACAGAGGAACAAAAGCTCCAAAATCGACCCCAAACACGACAGAAAAAGGAGGATATGACACGATGAAAAAATACGACTGGAAGAACGAGTACAACCCCATCCGCAGAACGGCAAAACGCCTTTTGAGCGGAGAAGCTTTGACCGATGGCAGACCGCTTTCCGACCTGATCGAGCTGGACGAACACACCCGGAAATGCCTTGCCTTTGAAGCCACCCTCACCGACCGCCAGATTGATATGTTGCAGGAGCTGGGCTATCTGCCTGTTATCATGAGACAGTACGGCGAGGAATGTGCGAACTGCCCCTACACGCTGGACGAGCGTGAGCATGGCATTTGCAGACGATGCGCTGTTTTCAAGAAGTAAGGAGGACGCCCATGCAGTACACCCAAGCACAGATCGACCGGGCAAACGCCGTCAGTCTGGAAGATTTTCTCCGCACACAGGGAGAGACGCTAATCAAAAGCGGACGAGAATACCGCTGGAAAGAACATGACAGCTTGACCGTCCGTGGAAACAAGTGGTTTCGACACAGCCAGAGCAAGGGCGGCTATCCCATTGATTTTGTCATGGAGTTTTACGGCAAGTCCTTTCCCGAAGCCGTCCAGCTCCTGACCGGCGAAAGCGGCGAGGGGCAGACCGAAGCCACCACAGCACCGCCCACAGCGTTTCACTTGCCCTTGCACAACAGAACAGCCGACAGAGCAATTCAATATCTTTGCGAAAGCCGAGGTCTCAACAAAACGCTTGTTGAGGCTTTTCTTCTTTCCGGGGATATTTACGAGGACGCAAAGCGGCACAATGTTGTGTTTGTCGGCAGAGACCGAAGCGGTACGCCGAGATACGCCCATGTGCGAGGAACGGCAGACCCATTCAGACAGGACATTGCCGGGTCTGACAAGTCCTATCCGTTCCGCTATGAGGGAAACGGCAACCAGCTCTTTGTCTTTGAAGCACCGATTGACCTTTTGTCCTTTATCTGCCTTTATCCGCAGGACTGGCAGACAAGGAGCTACCTTGCCCTGGGCGGCGTTTCAGGCAAAGCCCTTGACCGTTTTCTTTCTGAACGCAAGGACACCCAAAAAGTGTTCCTCTGCCTTGACAGCGACACCGCAGGAAGCGAAGCCTGTACCCGACTGGCACAGTCCATTCCCAGCGAGATCGCCGTCATTCGCCTTGTCCCGGCAAGGAAAGACTGGAACGATGTTCTCCGTCAGCAAGGGGACATTCCCAGCCGCAAATTCATAGCCGAGACAATCACGCTGCGAGAGCTGCCCACCGCCCAGCCTGTTCCCATGCTCCGCATGGCAGATGTGGAGCTGACGAGCGTGGATTGGCTATGGTTTCCGTATATCCCCTTTGGAAAGCTGACGATCATACAGGGCAACCCCGGCGAGGGCAAGACCTACTTTGCCATGCGTCTTGCGGCGGCTTGCACCAACCGAAAGCCCTTGCCCGGTATGGAAACCCTTGAACCGTTCAATATCATTTACCAGACTGCCGAGGACGGTCTGGGTGATACGGTCAAGCCCCGACTGATGGAAGCAGACGCAGACCTTGAAAAAGTGCTTGTCATTGACGATAGAGACACACCACTGACCCTTGCCGATGAACGCATCGCAAGGGCAATCCCGGAAAACAACGCAAGGCTGGTTATCATTGACCCGGTACAGGCGTTTCTGGGCGCAGATGTGGACATGAACCGGGCAAACGAGGTGCGCCCGATATTCCGCAGTCTGGGAGACATTGCACAGGCTACCGGGTGCGCTATCGTGCTGATCGGACACCTCAACAAAGCCGCAGGAACGCAAAGCACCTACCGGGGATTGGGGTCTATCGACATTACGGCGGCAGTCCGCAGTCTGCTCTTTATCGGCAAGCTGAAGGACAGCCCCACAACGAGGGTGCTTATCCATGAGAAAAGCTCCCTTGCGCCGCCCGGACAGTCCCTTGCCTTTTCTCTGGGAGACGAGAAAGGCTTTGAGTGGATAGGGGCTTATGACATTACCGCTGACGAGCTTCTTGCCGGGACGGACACCGCCAAGACCGAGAGCAAGACCGCACAGGCGCAAATGCTCATTCTGGAACTGCTTGCGGACGGAAAGCGTATGCCGAGCGCAGAGCTGGAAAAGGCAGTCAATGAGCGTGGGATTTCCTCACGCACCATGAGAACGGCAAAGAGCCGTATCGGGGACAGACTTGTGACCGAGAAAGACGGCACAGCATGGGTCTGCTATCTCCGAGACTGACAACAGGAACACGGCAAGCGTGGCAAAGACGGCAAGGTTTTTATAGATACCTTAATGTTGCCGCCTTGCCTTGTTCCCTCATACCGACACCGCCCGATGATGAACAGTCACCGGGCATTTTTCATTTACAGGAGGATTTTGAATGAACAATACCGCAACCAACACCGCCACTTGCCCGACTGTCAGAAAGCAGATTGGCAAGACCACCTATATCGTCCGTGTCCATTTCAGCGAGACCGCAAAAGAGACGATGGAGGACAAAATCAAGCGTCTGCTCCGTGAGGAAGTCCGCAAAATGTGACTTCTTTTTGAATTTGATGAAAAAGTCCTTGACTTTTCGTCTCTGGCAAAACCGCTAAGTCGATTTTGATTTCCTGCGGTGCGCGTCTGGCCGTATTTGATATTGCGGAGCTGCGCGAGGTTACATCCTACGATGAGTTGGAACTGGATACGCTGGGAGACAGAAAAACGGCTCTGTTCCTCATTATGAGTGATACGGATGACAGTTTTAACTTTCTCATTTCCATGTGCTACACCCAGTTATTCAACCTGCTTTGTGAAAAGGCCGACGATGTGTATGGCGGCAGGCTTCCGGTTCATGTGCGCTGTCTGATTGATGAGTGTGCCAACATCGGGCAGATTCCGAAGCTGGAAAAGCTGGTGGCCACCATCCGAAGCCGTGAAATCTCTGCCTGTCTGGTGTTGCAGGCACAGAGCCAGCTCAAGGCAATTTACAAAGATAATGCCGATACCATCATCGGCAATATGGATACTTCCATCTTCCTGGGTGGCAAAGAACCAACAACGCTGAAAGAGTTGGCGGCTGTTCTGGGAAAGGAGACCATAGACACTTACAACACCGGAGAGAGCCGGGGACGGGAGACCTCCCACTCGCTCAACTATCAGAAATTGGGAAAAGAGCTGATGAGCCAGGACGAGCTGGCAGTTATGGATGGCGGCAAGTGCATCTTGCAGTTGCGCGGTGTGCGTCCGTTTCTTTCAGACAAGTATGACATTACCAGACACCCTAATTTCAAATACACAGCTGATGCGGACAAGCGAAATACCTTTGATATTGAAGCATTTTTGTCTGCCAGACTAAAACTCAAGCCTGATGAGGTCTGCGATGTATATGAAGTAGACACGGAGGGCGTGTAATACGGTTCCGCTGAGAAAGGAGTGATCGTATCTATTTGCCGCAACTGCCTCTGTTGAGGCTATTGGCGTACAAAGCGGACAATCGCAAGAAAAATAATGAAAAAGGAGGACAGCCGGAATCATGCCCCCCGGAAACCGGGCGGCAGATTGTTCCGGCTTTTGTATGCCTATGAAACATGACAAACCTATTTTTTAATCAGATTCCGGCTAACAAACTATATGGCATTTTTTGAACAGGCAATTACCGTTCTTCAGACTCTCGTTATCGCTCTGGGCGCTGGTCTTGGTATCTGGGGTGTCATCAACCTGCTGGAAGGTTACGGCAACGACAACCCTGGCGCTAAATCTCAGGGCATGAAGCAGCTTATGGCCGGTGCTGGTGTAGCCGTAGTCGGCATGGTCCTTGTACCTCTGCTCTCCGGGCTTTTCTCTGTCTAAGCGTCTCCGTATGAAATCCTTGCCGCTCCCGCAGCTTTGCGGGGGCGGCGGAAAGGAGGTTGACACCGTATGGATTTCTTACTTGAAGCCCTGACAAATTGGCTGAAAGAAATGCTGGTGGGCGGTATTATGAGCAACCTTTCGGGGATGTTTGACAGCGTAAACCAACAGGTCGCGGATATATCCGTACAGGTAGGACAGACCCCACAGGGATGGAATGGCAGTATTTTCAATATGATTGAGAATCTGTCCAACTCCATCATGGTGCCGATTGCAGGTGTGATCCTGGCTATCGTTATGACCGTAGACCTGATCCAGATGATTGCAGACAAGAACAACCTGCATGATGTGGATACCTGGATGATTTTCAAGTGGGTGTTCAAATCAGCTGCCGCCATCCTCATTGTCACAAACACATGGAATATCGTGATGGGCGTCTTTGATATGGCGCAGAGCGTGGTGGCGCAGGCGGCAGGGATTATCAATTCGGATGCGTCCATTGACATTTCCTCAGTTATGACCGATCTGGAACCGAGGCTGATGGAAATGGATTTGGGACCGCTGTTCGGACTGTGGTTCCAATCCCTCTTTATTGGCATTACCATGTGGGCGTTGTATATCTGTATCTTTATCGTTATTTATGGCCGTATGATCGAGATCTACCTTGTAACTTCGGTGGCTCCCGTTCCAATGGCTGCAATGATGGGCAAAGAATGGGGCGGTATGGGACAGAATTACCTCCGATCCCTGCTGGCACTGGGCTTTCAGGCGTTTCTCATTATCGTCTGCGTGGCAATTTATGCTGTGCTGGTGCAGAACATCGCTCTGGAAGATGACATCATCATGGCAATCTGGAGCTGCGTGGGCTACACCGTACTGCTATGTTTTACGCTGTTCAAAACCGGCAGTCTCGCCAAATCAGTCTTTCAGGCACACTAAAACGGAAGGAGGTTTCCACATTGGCTTATGTACCCGTACCCAAGGACTTAACAAAAGTCAAAACAAAGGTCATGTTCAATCTGACCAAGCGGCAGCTTATCTGCTTTACGGGCGGAGCGCTTATTGGCGTACCGCTTTTCTTTTTGCTCAGAAAACCTACCGGAAACAGTGTAGCGGCTATGTGTATGATGCTGGTTATGCTGCCCTTCTTTATGCTGGCTATGTACGAAAAGCATGGACAGCCCCTGGAAAAGATCGTGGGCAACATTCTCAAAGTAGCTGTGATCCGTCCCAAGCAGCGTCCCTACCAGACCAATAACTTTTATGCCGTATTAAAGCGGCAGGAAATGCTCGATAAGGAGGTGTATGACATTGTTCACCGCAATAAAAAAATGGCTGCATCGGATGTTCGGAAAAACCGAGGAAAAAACTGTGCAGCCGGTAAAGACAAAGAAAAAGCTGTCCCGCGCCGATAAGAAGCAGATCGAAGCGGCCATTGCCCGCGCTAACCGCACGGACAAAAAAGGAAAATCTGCGCAGGACAGTATCCCTTATGAACGGATGTGGCCGGATGGAATCTGCCGCGTATCGGACAGTCACTACACAAAGACCATCCAGTTTCAGGACATCAACTATCAGCTCTCCCAAAACGAAGATAAGACGGCAATCTTTGAGGGTTGGTGTGATTTCCTCAATTATTTTGACAGCTCGATTCATTTCCAGCTGTCTTTTTTGAACCTTGCGGCATCGGAGGAGACCTTTGCTAACTCCATTTCCATCCCGCCCCAGAGGGACGCCTTTGACAGTATCCGCGAGGAATACACCACAATGCTGCAAAATCAGCTGGCCAGAGGTAACAACGGTCTCATCAAGACCAAATACCTGACCTTTGGTATCGACGCGGACAGCATCAAAGCCGCCAAGCCCCGTCTGGAGCGTATTGAGACCGATATACTTAATAACTTCAAGCGTCTTGGTGTAGCTGCCAGAACGCTGGACGGTAAAGAAAGGCTTTTTCAGCTTCATGCGGTATTCCACATGGATGAACAACTCCCGTTTCAGTTTGAATGGGACTGGCTGGCTCCTTCCGGTCTGTCCACAAAGGATTTTATTGCACCAAGCTCCTTTGAGTTCCGCACCGGCAAGCAGTTCCGTATGGGTAAGAAATACGGGACTGTTTCTTTTTTGCAGATTCTCGCACCGGAACTGAATGACCGTTTGCTGGCTGATTTTCTGGATATGGAAAGCTCGCTCATTGTGAGTATGCACATTCAGTCGGTGGATCAGGTGAAAGCCATCAAAACGGTAAAGCGGAAGATTACCGACCTGGACCGCAGCAAGATCGAGGAACAGAAAAAAGCAGTCCGTGCCGGATACGACATGGACATCATTCCATCTGACCTTGCTACCTACGGCAGTGAAGCGAAAAAACTCTTGCAGGATTTGCAGAGCCGCAACGAGAGAATGTTCCTTTTGACCTTTCTGGTGCTGAACACAGCGGACAATCCCCGTCAGCTTGGCAACAACATCTTTCAGGCAGGCTCTATTGCCCAGAAGTATAACTGTCAGCTGACCAGGCTGGACTTCCAGCAGGAAGAAGGGCTGATGAGCTGTCTGCCTCTGGGTCTCAATCAGATTGAGATTCAGCGAGGACTGACCACCAGTTCCACAGCTATCTTTGTGCCCTTTACTACGCAGGAACTGTTCCAGAACGGGAAAGAAGCTCTGTACTACGGCATCAATGCTCTGTCCAACAACCTCATCATGGTGGACAGAAAGCTGCTGAAAAACCCCAACGGCCTGATTCTGGGTACGCCGGGTTCCGGTAAGTCCTTCAGCGCAAAACGAGAAATTGCCAACTGCTTTTTGCTTACCAGTGATGATGTTATTATCTGTGACCCGGAAGCGGAGTACGCACCTCTTGTTGAGCGTCTGCATGGGCAGGTCATCAAGATCTCACCTACTTCAACCAACTATATCAATCCGATGGATCTGAATCTGGACTATTCGGATGATGAAAGCCCGCTGTCACTCAAGTCTGACTTTATCCTCAGCTTGTGTGAGCTGATCGTGGGCGGTAAGGAGGGCTTGCAGCCGGTGCAGAAAACCATTATTGACCGTTGTGTACGGCTGGTTTACAACGAATATCTCAATGACCCAAAGCCGGAGAATATGCCGATTTTGGAGGACCTTTATAACTTGCTGCGGGAGCAGGAAGAAAAAGAAGCTCAGTACATTGCAACGGCATTGGAAATCTATGTAACGGGTTCTTTGAATGTGTTCAATCATCAGAGCAATGTGGACATTGATAACCGGATTGTCTGCTATGACATCAAGGAACTGGGCAAGCAGCTCAAGAAAATCGGTATGCTGGTGGTACAGGATCAGGTGTGGAACCGCGTTACCATTAACCGTGCCGCCCACAAGTCCACCCGTTACTACATCGACGAGATGCACCTGCTTTTGAAGGAGGAGCAGACCGCCGCCTATACGGTGGAAATCTGGAAGCGATTCAGAAAATGGGGCGGTATTCCGACAGGTATCACCCAGAATGTCAAAGACCTTTTGAGCAGCCGCGAGGTGGAAAATATCTTTGAAAATTCCGACTTCGTGTATATGCTCAACCAGGCAGGCGGAGACCGTCAGATTTTGGCGAAGCAACTGGGGATTTCCACACACCAATTATCTTATGTGACCCACTCCGGTGAGGGCGAGGGCCTGCTGTTTTATGGCTATACAATCCTGCCTTTCGTGGATCACTTCCCGAAGAATACCGAGCTTTACCGCATTATGACCACCAAACCTCAAGAATTGAAAAAGGAGGATGAATGATTATGAACCCCAACATTTTGAATAAAAACCCGCTGATGTTTTTTGACAGGGCGGTAAATGCCCAGCGCAGCCAGCTGCTTACGGTCATGGCCGATGCGGTAAGTGAGTGCCGCACGGCGGCAGATCAGGCAGCCGAACTGAATGAGACCGGTCAGGTGGGGCTTCTCCGTCTGGCAGAGGTCTGGAGCGCCATTCGTGCTAAAGAAGGTATGGGCGGCCTGATTCTGGAAGGAACAGAGGCGAAGATCCTGTCCGATGTGGTGGCACAGTTTTATGCCTACCTGTCCGGCTGTATGTTCAACGATCCTGTGGGAATGGCCATTTATGCAGAGCTGCACTACATGATGTCCTCCCTCATGCTGGGAGAATGGTTTGAATAAAGAGCCGCGCCTGCGCTTTACTGATGAGGAACGGTCTGATCCTGCACTGGAAAAGCCGATCCGTAAAGCGGAGAAAGCTGCGGCCAGAGCAGATAAGGCGCAGGCCAATATCCCAAAGAAAAAGGTCAGGCAGACGGTCATTGACCCGGATACCGGAAAAAAGACCTCGAAGCTGACCTTTGAGGACAAGAAAAAGCCACCTTCCAAAGTTTCTCAAGGAGTCAGGGAAGCTCCCATCCATCTGGTTGCGGGCAAGCTCTACAAAGAGATCCGGGAAACAGAGCAGGACAATGTGGGCGTGGAAAGCGCCCACAAGTCCGAGGAGGCGGTGGAGACCGGCGCTTATCTGGTGCGGGAGGGCTATCGCAGCCACAAGCTGAAGCCGTACCGCAAAGCAGCACAGGCAGAGCGCCAACTGGAAAAGGCAAATGTAAATGTTCTGTACCAGAAATCTTTGCAGGAAAATCCCCAGTTTGCCAGCAATCCGCTTTCCCGCTGGCAGCAAAAGCAGGCCATCAAAAGGCAGTATGCCGCCGCCAAACACGCCGGTCAGACTGCCGGAAATACCGCCCAGGCTGCGTCCAAAACCGGAAAAGCCGCAAGGACGGTGAAAGAAAAGGCACAGCAGGCAGGGGCGTTCGTCGTGCGCCACAAGAAGGGTTTCCTGATGGCAGGGGTTTTGTTCCTCATTACCTGTATGCTGATGAATACCATGTCCTCCTGCTCCATGATGGCGCAGAGCATTGGTTCCGTTCTCTCCGGCACCACTTATCCGTCGGATGACCCGGAAATGCTGGCAGTGGAGGCAGATTATGCAGCCAGAGAAGTCCAGTTGCAGGAGGAAATCGACAACATTGAAAGCAGCCACCCAGGGTATGACGAGTATCGCTATGACCTTGGTATGATCGGCCATGACCCTCATGAGCTGGCAGCATTTCTGTCTGCCGTCTTGCAAGGTTACACCCAGCAGAGCGCTCAGGCAGAGCTGGCGCGTGTGTTTGCAGCACAGTATCAGCTGACGCTTACTGAGGAAGTGGAGATTCGCTACCGCACGGAGACCTCCACCGACCCGGAGACCGGCGAGACCACCTCAGAAGAAGTCCCCTATGAGTATTACATTTTGAATGTGAAACTCACCAGCAAGCCCATTTCCGCTGTGGCGTCGGAGTTACTGACCCCGGAGCAGATGGAAATGTATCAGGTTTACCGGCAGACCATGGGCAATAAGCCGTTGTTGTTTGGCGGCGGTTCCCCTGATACCAGCGGCTCGGAAGATCTGTCCGGTGTGCAGTTCGTCAATGGCACTCGTCCCGGCAACCCGCAGCTGGTAGAACTGGCGAAAAGTCAGGTGGGAAATGTGGGCGGTTATCCCTACTGGAGCTGGTATGGCTTTGACAGCCGCGTGGAGTGGTGCGCCTGCTTTGTATCCTGGTGTTATAACCAGGCTGGAAAAAGTGAACCGCGCTTTGCAGGCTGTGAGTGGCAGGGCGTTCCGTGGTTCCAGTCTCATGGACAATGGGGTGCAAGAGGCTATAACAATCTGGCTCCCGGAGATGCAATTTTCTTTGATTGGGATTTGGATGGGACAGCAGACCATGTGGGTATCGTGATCGGTACGGATGGCAGCCGTGTTTATACGGTGGAGGGAAATTCCGGCGATGCCTGCAAGATCAAAAGTTATGACCTGAATTATCAAAGTATTAAGGGCTACGGCCTGATGAACTGGTAACAGACTTTGTGGAAAGGAGTGAACGGTTATGGCAAAAAACAAAATTGAACGTATCGACCAGGAAATTGAGAAAACCCGTGAGAAGATTGCGGAATATCAGGAAAAGCTCAAGACCCTGGAAGCACAGAAAACGGAGGCAGAGAATCTGGAAATCGTTCAGATGGTTCGTGCGTTACGCATGACTCCAGCACAGCTGAACGCTATGCTTTCCGGTGGAATGAACCACGGCAGAGATACAGCACTGTCGGAATCAAATAATCAGGAGGTTACCGCTTATGAAGAATAAAAGAATTTGCAAAACACTTTCCGCCCTTTGCCTGACAATGGTTGTGGCATTTGGCTTTACGATCCCTGCTTTCGCACAGGGGTCAGAACCGGCACCGGCGGCACCGGCAGAGGATTCTACCAATGACAGCAATGTGATTGTGGAAGAAACAGAACCAGCACCGGCACTTACACCGGAGGGGAATGCGGCATTGGTGGATGATTTTGGAGGCAATAAGCAGCTTATTACTGTTACGACCAAAGCTGGAAATTACTTTTACATCCTGATTGATAGGGCGAATGAGGACAAGGAGACTGCTGTTCACTTTCTGAACCAGGTGGATGAAGCGGATTTGATGGCACTGATGGAAGATGGAAAACCCAAAGAGGAGATGCCTGCGGTATGCAGCTGTTCAACAAAATGTGAAGCAGGGGCAGTCAATACGGCCTGCCCGGTCTGCGCAACTGATAAGAGTAAATGTACGGGCAAAGCACCGGAACCTCCGGCAGAAACATCGGAGCCGGAAAAAGAGAAGCCTGCCGGATTGAACCCGGCTGCGCTGGCCCTTTTGCTGGCTCTGCTTGGTGGCGGTGGCGTATTTGCCTACTTGAAGCTCGTTAAGAATAAGCCTAAGACCAAGGGCAATGACAGTCTGGACGATTATGATTATGGCGAGGAAGATTCCGAGGAATGGGAAACCGAGGATGAGGAGTCGGACGAACCGGACGCTGATGGGGGCAGCACAGAAGAAGATGATGAGGACAGTGTGAAATGACCCGTTTCACAGACAGTCCCTATGAACGCATGATGACACGCAGGCCGGAGGGCGGGAAGGAAACTTCCCGTCCTCCTTCTTTACCCCACAGCCACCCCTGCTATGGTTGCGGGAATTATGGAAGACCCTGCGTAGGTATCTGTCACCGGGAAATGTCCCGATGGCTCAAAGAGAGGAGGAACCATCATGGCTCAACATAAATTGGTAATTGCCGAAAAACCATCAGTTGCCCAGAGTTTGGCGGCGGTGATCGGCGCAACCGTCCGTAAGGACGGGTATCTGGAGGGCAACGGCTGGCGTGTCAGCTGGTGCGTGGGCCACCTGGCCGGTCTTGCGGATGCAGACAGCTATGACCCAAAGTATGCCAAGTGGCGATATGATGATCTGCCTATCCTGCCGGAACATTGGCAGATGGTGGTGGGAAAAGATAAGAAAAAGCAGTTTGATATTCTCAAAAAGCTGATGAATGCCCCGGATGTGACGGAGGTGGTAAATGCCTGCGATGCCGGACGCGAGGGTGAGCTGATCTTCCGCAGCGTCTATGAGCTGGCAGACTGTCAAAAGCCTATGAAAAGGCTCTGGATTTCTTCGATGGAGGACTCTGCCATAAGGGAAGGCTTTGCAAACCTACGCCCCGGTGCGGATTATGACGGACTTCGGGATGCTGCCCTCTGCCGTGCCAAGGCCGACTGGCTGGTGGGGATCAATGCGACAAGGCTTTTTTCCGTGCTGTATCACCGAACCCTCAACATCGGGCGCGTGATGTCCCCGACGCTGGCGCTTATTGTTCAGCGAGAAGCTGAGATCGACACCTTTCAGCCGATTCCCTTTTATACCGTGGCGCTGGAGCTGCCCGGTCTTACCGTATCTGGGGAGCGCATGGCGGATAAGGCCGCTGCTGAGCAGCTGAAAGAAACCTGTCAGGGTGCAGCTGTCACGATCAAAAAGGTGGAGTGCAAGGAAAAGTCTGAAAAGCCGCCTGCCCTCTATGACCTGACTACTCTGCAAAGAGATGCCAACCGCCTGCTTGGATTTACAGCCCAGCAGACCCTGGACTATCTGCAAAGTCTGTATGAAAAGAAGCTTTGCACCTATCCCCGTACTGACAGCCGCTATCTGACCGGTGATATGGCAGACAGCCTGCCGGTGCTGGTGAACCTGGTTGCCAACGCCATGCCGTTTTGCAAAGAAATCGCCATTACCTGTGATCCGCATACGGTCATCAACGATAAGAAAGTAACTGACCACCACGCAGTAATCCCTACCAGAAATTTCAAGGATGCAGACCTTTCTGCCCTTCCTGCGGGAGAAAAGGCGGTGCTGGAGCTGGTATCCCTGCGTCTGCTGTGTGCCGTGGCCCAGCCCCATATCTATTCGGAAACCGTTGTGATTGCAGCGTGTGCCGGTGGGGAGTTTACCACAAAAGGAAAAACGGTGAAGCACCCCGGATGGAAAGCACTGGAGGACGCTTACCGTGCCAAAATGAAGGATGCAGAGCCGAAAAAAGAGGGCGCAGAGAAAGCCCTGCCGGAGCTGACCGAAGGACAGACCCTTTCGGTTGCTACTGTAATCGTCAAAGAAGGCAAAAGCAGTCCGCCCCAGCACTTTACGGAGGACACCCTATTGTCCGCGATGGAGACTGCAGGAAAAGAGGATATGCCGGAGGATGGCGAACGAAAAGGTCTGGGGACACCGGCCACCCGTGCCGGTATTTTGGAAAAGCTGGTATCTGCCGGTTTTCTGGAACGAAAAAAGAGCAGGAAAACGGTGCAGCTTCTCCCTTCCCACGATGCAGTTTCCCTGATCACCGTTCTGCCGGAACAACTGCAATCGCCGCTTCTGACTGCCGAGTGGGAGTACCGCCTGGGCGAGATCGAGCGCGGGCAGCTTGCCCCGGAGGAGTTTTTAGACGGCATCAGTGCCATGCTGAAAGATCTGGTGGGAACTTATCAGGTCATCAAGGGAACCGAGTACCTGTTCACTCCGCCCCGTGAGGTGGTGGGCAAATGCCCTCGCTGCGGCGGTGAAGTTGCAGAACTGCAAAAAGGCTTCTTCTGTCAGAATGATTCTTGCAGATTTGCAATCTGGAAAAACAACAAATGGTGGGCTGCCAAGAAAAAAGAGCCGACCAAAGCTGTGGTGTCTGCGCTGCTGAACGATGGCTGTGTCCGTGTGACGGGGCTATATTCGGAGAAAACCGGCAAGACCTACGATGCCACTGTGGTTTTGGAGGACGATGGACAGTATGCCAACTTCAAGCTGGAATTTGACCAGCGGAAAGGAGGCAGCCGATGAAGCTCTCTTTAGTGGAACGGGAAACCATTCTCCTCTATAACCAGGCAGAACCAATGGCTGAGGTCTACACCCACGATCCCCATCTGATGGAGAAGCTGGAACTGCTGGCAAAAAAGCACCCCGACCAGATCACCCGAAAGGACGCCCATAACTTTACCGTCCCCAAGCGATGTGTATCAGTCAGGGAGCCATACAGCGCAGAACGCCGCAAAGCTGCCAGTGAGCGTGCGAAAGCTGCCGGATACCAGCCCCCTGTGAGAAAGTCCAGCAGTTAAAGGCACATGGCAGAGAATGTATTTGAAGCAGTCAAGCAGTCGGTCAGCACCAGAGAAGCGGCAGCGTTTTATGGGATCGAGGTCAAACGAAATGGTATGGCCTGCTGTCCCTTTCACGATGATAAGAACCCCAGCATGAAGGTAGACCAGCGGTTCCACTGCTTTGGTTGCGGTGCAGATGGGGATGTGATCGACTTTACCGCAAAGCTCTTTAACCTCTCCCCAAAAGAAGCGGCGGAGAAACTGGCACAGGACTTTGGCCTGATCTATGACAGTCAGGCCCCGCCCCGCAGGAGATATGTCCGGCAAAAAACCGAGGCACAGAAGTTTCGGGAGGATCGACAGCGCTGTTATCGCGTACTGTCCGATTACTACTATCTGCTGAAAAAATGGGAAGCCGACCGTTCTCCCAGGACACCGGAGGAAGAACCGCACCCCCGCTTTGTGGAAGCAATCCAGAAGAAAACCTATGTAGAGTACCTGCTGGACCTTTTTCTTTATGAAAGTGAAGAAGAACAAAAGGCATGGATTGCAGAACACACAGCAGAAATCACACACTTGGAAAGGAGATTGAAAATCATGGCTGAGAACAAACCCACCAACCGAGAACGGCTAAGGGAAATCACAGATGGCATCGAGCAGGGTATCAAAGAACTGTTTGAAAGCGAAAAGTATATGCGTTATCTGTCCGTCATGTCCCGATTTCACCGCTATTCGGTAAACAACACCATGCTCATCTATATGCAGAAGCCGGACGCCACTTTGGTAGCCGGATACAATAAGTGGAAAGACCAGTTTGAGCGTCATGTAAAAAAGGGCGAGCATGGCATTACCATCATTGCCCCGACACCGTATAAGAAGAAAATCGAGGAGCAGAAGCTGGACCCGGATACCAAGGCTCCGATTTTGGATAAAGACGGAAAGATCGTTACAGAGGAAAAAGAAATCGAGATCCCCATGTTTCGCCCGGTCAAGGTTTTTGATGTGAGTCAGACCGACGGGAAACCTTTGCCGGAGCTTGCTTCCTCCCTTTCCGGCAATGTGCCAAATTATGAGGCATTCATGGAGGCCCTGCGCCGCAGCGCACCGGTGCCGATTACTTTTGAAGCAATGGCCGCCGATACGGACGGCTATTTTTCTGCCGATCATCAGAAAATTGCCATTCGTCAGGGCATGAGCGAGGTGCAGACGGTTTCGGCCACGGTTCATGAGATTGCCCACAGCAAGCTCCATGACCCTAAAAAATATGAAATGCTACCGTCATGGAAGGTTGTGCAGGAGAGTGAAGGTGGAACCAAACATGATTTCAAGTTGGATTTTGCCACAGAAAAAGAAGCCGAACAGTTTGCTTCTGATATGGATTGGCGTTATGTGGACGAAAATCAGTTTGAATGGCGTCTTGCAGTTGAGGAAGATGCAACCGCAGAAAAACAGGCAATCAAAAACCGTCACACGGAAGAAGTGGAGGCTGAAAGCATCTCCTATGCAGTCTGCAAGTATTTTGGCATCGAGACCGGAGAAAACAGCTTCGGCTATATTGCCAGCTGGAGTCAGGGCAAGGAACTGAAAGAGTTGAGAGCCAGTTTGGAGACCATCAACAAAACCTCCGGCACTTTGATCTCCGACATTGAGCGCCACTATAAGGAAATCTGCAAAGAGCGTGGAATCGACCCTCATGCAAAGGTAGAGCCGGAAACCGCCCCGATAGAGCAGCCAGCAGATGCCATTAAGGTATCTGATAGGCTGCCGACCGGCGATCTGACCTACTATGTAGCAGAGTGCATGGAATTTCCAAACCTCGGAGAATACCACGATAACCTGTCTTTGGAGGAAGCTGTCCGCATTTATCAGGAGATTCCAGCAGAGCGAATGAACGGGATAAAGGGCATTGGTTTTGAGCTGAAAGACGGAAGCGACTATGAAGGACCTTTTCCGATTTTGACCGGCCAGACCATTGACCTGGACACCATCCAGGCAATCGACTATTACCGTGATAATCCTCTGGTGCAAAAAGCGGTAAAGGAACTGGCTGCGGCAATGCCGGAAATGGAAGTGCTGGGGGCGGATGCCAACCAGCAGGAGGCTTTGTTTCTGATTGACGATGCCACCTATCTTCATATCCAGTCCTGTGACAGCGGCTGGGACTATACCCTTTACGATGCCGCGTCCATGAAAGAGCTGGATGGTGGTCAGCTGGATATGCCGGAGATTTCCCGCATGAAGGCAGTTCTCCAGATTTGTGATGACAACGATTTGGGCAGAGACTCGGTAAAATACGCACCGTTGTCCATGATTGAGACCTTGCAGGAAGCTGCCTACCAGCAGATGCAGGCAGAGGCCAGTCAGATGGCTGCTTCTTCTCAGCTGCCGGAAGCACAAGAGCAGGCGCTGGATGAATACCCTATGCCTGATGAGCAGGTATCCACACCGGATATGCAGGAATACGGCTACTTCTATGATGGGATGCTCCCTGTCACCAGAGAACGGGCGCTGGAACTGGATGCCGCCGGTTTGACCGTTTATGTGCTGCATGAGGACAATACGGAGAGCATGGTGTTTGACCCGCAGGAAATCATGGATCATGGCGGTCTTTTTGGCGTGGACCGTGAGGAATGGGAGAAAAGCCCTCAGTTCCACGAAAAGGTCATGGAGCGTCAGGAACATCAGCAGGAACGCGAACAGGCATTTCTATCCCAGAACAGAGATTGCTTTGCTATCTACCAGGTGAGCCGTGACGATCCGCAGAATGTGCGCTTTATGAATCTGGATTGGTTAAAGTCCCATGACATTTCCATAGACCGCAGCAATTATGACCTCATTTACACAGCTCCGCTGAGGGAGTCTGGCACGGTACCGGAGCAGCTGGAAAAACTATATGAGCAGTTTAATCTGCAAAAGCCGGCGGATTTTCACAGTCCTTCTATGAGTGTCAGTGACATCGTTGCGATCAAGCAGGACGGTAAGGTATCCTGTCATTACTGTGACAGTGTTGGTTTTACCCAGATCCCCGGATTCCTGCCGGAAAATCCGCTGAAAAATGCGGAGATGGCCGTGGAGGACGATTACGGCATGATCGACGGTATCATCAACAATGGCGCAAAAGAGCCTACGGTGGCAGAGCTGGAACAGCAGGCCCGCAACGGTCAGCCCATTTCCCTCATGGATTTGGCTGCCGCTGCCCATCGGGAGGAACGGGAAAAGAAAAAGTCCGTCATGGAGCAGCTGAAAAGCCAGCCCAAGGCAGAACACAAAAAGATAGCGCCAAAAAAGAGTGCGGAAAGGGAGATTTGATATGGGAAACTTTACTTTTGAGGAAATGAACCTGATGTGCATTTACAATACCGGCAGCCGCACCGGACTGATCGACAGCCTGCGTGAGATGCGCGGCGAGCTGGCCCCGGAGGAAACCGAGCTGCGGGAGTTGACAGACAGCGCACTGGGCAAGCTCCAGGCCATGAGTGATGCCGAGTTTGCCGAGCTGGAGTTGTATCCGGATTTTGACCAGTAAACACCATAATCGCAGGGATGGGGTGGCAATATGCCACCCCACCTTTTTACCCCAAAACTGAAAGGAGGACAGAACACTATGCCAACCAAAGCTGAACTATATGCACAGATGGCGGAGAAGGTGACAACGCAGCTCACGGGGAGCTGGCAGGAATGGGCAGGGTTTCTCACCACTGCTTCCCGCCTTTACAAGTACCCGTTCCATGAGCAGTTGATGATCTACGCCCAGCGTCCGGACGCCACCGCCTGTGCAGAGTACGATTTGTGGAATGAAAAGATGGGCCGGTATGTAAGGCGCGGCTCCAAGGGAATTGCTCTGGTGGACGATTCCGGGGACAGGCCCCGCCTGCGCTATGTTTTTGATATTTCCGACACCGGAACCCGTGAACATTCCCGCACTCCCTGGCTGTGGCAGCTGGAGGAGCGCCATTTGGATTCGGTGCAGGCCATGCTTGAGCGCACCTATGATGTTTCCGGTGATGACCTTGCCGGACAGCTCACCGAGGTAGCCGGAAAACTGGCTGAGGAATACTGGACGGAGCATCAGCAGGACTTCTTCTATATCGTTGACGGTTCCTTTTTGGAGGAATATGATGAGTTTAACATCGGAGTACAGTTCAAGGCAGCAGCCACCGTCAGTATCACTTATGCTTTGATGTCCCGCTGTGGACTGGAACCGGAACGCTACTTCGACCACGAAGATTTCATGGCGATCTTTGATTTCAATACTCCGGCAACCATCGGAGCGCTGGGAACAGCGGTCAGCCAGATCAACCAGCAGGTGCTGCGGCAGATCGGCGTTACCGTCCGAAATGCAGAGCGCGAAGCCAACCAAGAAAGGAGCAAACAAGATGAACAATCCCATGACCTATATCCAGAACGGAGACTATCTGATTCCCGACCTGAAGCTGAGCCAGCAGCCGGAGAAACCCCTGGGCAAGTACGGCAGGATGAGGAAAACCTACCTGAAGGAACACCGTCCCATCCTCTACAACCAGATGTTGCTGAGCGAGAAGCTGTACCCGCACCTTCTGGAGATCGACGAGACCGCCCAGAGCAGACTGGAGCAGATGATGCCCCAGCTGGCGAAGGAAGCGGGAGCCACCGAGGAACTGAAAGCCAGCGATCCCATGAAGTGGGTGGGGCTGATGAACACCTGCAAAGCCCAGGCCGAGGAAATCCTGATGGCGGAGCTTATCAACAGCTGACCCTAAACCTGTTCCTCTCCGAAGCGGAACAGATCCAATCCATAGATGAAGCAGAGAATGTAGCGCATACATCCTCTGCTTTTTCTTTTGCCCAAAATGACATCGACCATGTGCTGCGTTTGGGCGGCAATACAGACCGTCAAAGGGAGCGTGTGGTTGCAGCCTTTGAAAAGCAGAAAACCACCGCTGAGATTGCCGAGATACTGAAAACGCTGTACCACGGCGGCAATGGCCTTGGCAGTGTGAGCGCATGGTATGCCGAGGATGGTATCCATCTTTCCCACGGGAAGTCTGTCCGTTATGACAGGTCTGCCCAGGTCATTTCCTGGGAGAGCGCCGCAGAGCGTATCGGGGAGCTTTTGGAGAGCGGCCAGTTTGCCTCCAATGTGGAGCTTGCAGAAGTGGCAGGCTATGAACGATCCCTCCTTGCAGAAAAGCTCTGGTATCTGTATCACGATCTCAGTGAGGATGCCAGAGAAGCCGGATATTTGTCCTGCCTGTCAGAGATCAAAGGCAATGGTTTCCCGGAGGAGACCCGCCACCTGATGGAGCAGCTGAGTGAACCGGCTTTCCGCCAGACCCTCAAGGAAGAATACGCTGCCTTCTGGACTGCCTATCAGCAGGACCGTGACCTGTTGCGTTTTCACTATCATAGACCGAGGGAGATCTGGGAGAACCTGAAGGACCTTGACCTGCCCCGCAGGACCTTTTCTTCAGAGCTTTCCCAAGTGCCAACCGTCCAGCACTTTATTACCGAGGATGAGATCGACGCCGCCATGACCGGCGGAAGCAGTTTCGCCGGTGGAAAAGGCCGTATCTATGCGTTTTTCATGGCAAACCATACGGATAAGGAGAAAGTGAGATTCCTCAAAGACGAGTATGGCATTGGCGGACGCTCTCATGCCTTGTCCGGTGCAACACACAGCGGCGAAGATCACGATGGGAAAGGACTGCACTATAAAAAGCAGGACTGCCCGGATGTTCACTTGAACTGGGAAAAGGTTGCCAAGCGCATTACCTCACTTGTCCAGAAAGACCGCTATCTTACCGAACAGGAACAGGCGCAGTATGACAAAATCCAGTCTGAAAAGGAACTGGCCGAAGAAGATGCCATTCAAACACAGCAGCCGGAGGTGGAGAAAGAAACGCCAAAGCCTATCCTTCGGGAGCAGTTTGAGCAGTATAAGCCTGTGGTGACTGCCGCTATTTCCGAGGATGCCGCATACCGCAATGCCTGCGGGCATTCTGACCGTGAAAATGCTGTCATCGAGGGCAATGCCGCTGTGCGCCGTGCGGTTCTTGGTTCTAAGGATATGGAGCTGATCCGACTCTATTCGGATGTGCCGGAGTTCCGTCAGCGTCTGCACCGGGAAGTGATCGACGAGACCTATCCAAAGCTCCATGAGCTTCTGCGCCCTCTTTCTCAGGAAGATATTGATACTGTCCTTTGTGCATGGAACGGCAATATCGAGAGTAAACACGCTGTTGTCCGCTATATGAAAGACCATGCAAGAGAAAAAGATACCGCCGCATGGCTGGCTCAGGAATACGGCGGCAGTAACAGCAACAGCCTGTTCGTTGTCCGTGCCGGCAGCCCGGAGGAAACGCAGCTGCCCTGGCCGAAGGTACAGCGCAGGCTTGCCCAGCTCATTCAGGAGGAACGGTTTTATACCGAAGAAGAACAGGATCGTTTTGACAACATCGACCCAATCGCCATCCGGGAAGCTCTGGAGGAAAGAGGGATTGTCAACGGCCAGGTGGCAGACCCGGAAAAACTGGACAATGATCCGTTTATCCAACAGGTGAGGTCAGATGCAGAGCAGATTGCAGATGCCGAGACAGAGCAGACTTCCGAAGTTTCCATTTCCGATGAGGAATATGACGCAGTTCGCCGCCCAATTCCGCAAAGAACCTCCTATGACCCAGCCGCCCCGGTCTATGCCGTGGGCGATACCGTGTATATCGAGGATGACGCCTATCAGATCACCGAGCTGCGGGAGGACACCGTACAGCTTCTGCCCACCGGGATGGTATATCCCATCTACCGGGCAGAGCGCAAAGAACAGTTCGAGCAGCTGCTTCGGGCAGACCGCCGCAATGCTTACTATACCGAGTTTCTTCCTATTGACCCGGACAAGGCAGAACAAGACTTGCGGGATGTATTGGCTCATGGACTGATGGATGAAGCGGATAAAAAGCAGATTTCCACGCTGCTGCAATCCGGCAGGAGCAACAGCGAGATCGCCTACTGGCTGAGCAGAGCCTATTCCGGTGAGATTGAGACACTGAATCTGGAGACCGGCGATATTGTCGATTACCGTACCACGGCACAGGGCATAGAACTGGAAGTCATGGATGCAGAGGAAAAGCGTCTGGCTATGCTGTATTTCCGCTGGGATGAGGTTGCGCCTTTGCTGCGCGGGATGTATGCCCGTCAGCAGGACGGTTTTGGACAGGAACAGCCCCAACCGGCTACCGAATCCCCGACCTTCCATTCCGAGACCATGGCCGTCTATCCGGGCGATAAGAACAATCTGCCTTATGATGTGGTGGTGGAACGACTGCATATCGAGGAGCCGGAGCCGCCAGCCCCTGTGACTGAGCCGGAGAAAACCTTTGAGGAAGTGCTGGACGAACACCCGGTTTCCATTCAGGTCAATGGCCAGTGGCAGACCTTTCCCAATGCCAAAGCTGCCGAGGAAGCATCTTATGAGGAATACAAGGCTAACCTGCGCCGCAATGCAAAAAACTTCCGCATTACAGATGAGCATTTGGGTGAGGGCGGTCCGAAAGCCAAGTTCCAGGCAAATGTCAATGCGATTCGTTTGCTGAAAGAGCTGGAAGCTGCCGGACAGCAGGCAAGCCCCGAACAGCAGGAGGTTCTTTCTCGATATGTGGGCTGGGGCGGTCTCTCTGATGCGTTTGACCCGGAGAAACCGGCATGGGCTTTAGAGTATGCCCAGCTAAAAGAACTGCTGACCCCGGAGGAATATGCCGCCGCCAGAAGCTCTACCCTCAACGCCCATTACACCAGCCCTACGGTCATTCAGGCCATCTATGAAGCGGTGGACCGTATGGGATTTGAGACCGGAAATATTCTGGAGCCGTCTATGGGTGTGGGCAATTTCTTTGGTATGCTGCCGGAGAAAATGCGAAACAGCCGTCTGTACGGCGTGGAGCTGGACCCTGTTTCCGGGCGCATCGCAAAGCAGCTCTATCCCAAGGCGGACATCACAGTAGGTGGCTTTGAGACCACCGATAGGCGTGACTTCTTTGACCTTGCCATCGGCAATGTACCTTTCGGTCAGTATCAGGTCAATGACAAAGCCTACAACAAGCTGAATTTCAGTATTCACAACTACTTTTTCGCCAAAGCACTGGACCAGGTGCGTCCCGGCGGCGTGGTGGCTTTTGTAACCTCCCGATATACTATGGACGCCAAGGATTCCACCGTGCGCCGCTATCTTGCCCAGCGTGCCGAGATGCTGGGAGCTATCCGTCTGCCTAATGACGCGTTCAAAAAGAATGCCGGTGCCGAGGTGGTATCGGACATCATCTTCCTCCAAAAGCGGGACCGCCCGCTGGACATCGTGCCGGAATGGACTCAAACCGGACAGACGGAGGACGGATTTGCCATCAACCGGTATTTTATCGACCACCCGGAAATGGTGCTGGGCAGACAGGAGCCGGTAAGCACTGCTCATGGTATGGACTACACCGTGAACCCTATCGAGGGACTGGAGCTTTCCGACCAGCTGCATGATGCGGTGAAGTATATTCATGGCACTTATCAGGAGGCAGAGCTGCCGGAGCTGGGCGAAGGCGAAGCTATTGACACCTCCATTCCTGCCGACCCCAATGTGAAGAACTATTCCTATGCCATTGTAGACGGGCAGGTGTACTACCGGGAAAACAGCCGTATGGTGCGCCCTGACCTCAACGCCACCGCCGAAGCCCGTGTAAAAGGTCTTGTGGGACTGCGTGATTGTGTGCAGGAACTGATCGACCTTCAGATGGATGCAGCGGTTCCGGACAGCACCATTCGGGAGAAGCAGGCGGAACTGAACAGCCTCTATGACAGCTTTTCTTCCAAATACGGTCTCATCAATGACCGTGCAAACCGTCTGGCCTATGCAGACGATTCTTCCTATTACCTGCTCTGTGCGTTGGAAGTCATCGACGAGGACGGAAAGCTGGAACGCAAGGCAGATATGTTCACCAAGCGGACCATCAAGCCCCATCAGGCGGTGGCTGTGGTGGATACGGCAAGTGAAGCACTGGCGGTGTCCATCTCGGAAAAAGCCTGCGTGGATATGGACTATATGAGCCAGCTTACCGGAAAAACAAAAGAAGAACTGGCCGGAGAGCTGCAAGGCGTAATCTTCCGTGTACCGGGACAGCTGGAGAAAGACGGCACACCCCATTATGTGACTGCTGATGAATACCTCTCCGGCAATGTACGCCGCAAACTGCGTCAGGCGCAGCGGGCCGCACAGCAGGACCCGGTTTATGCAGTCAATGTGGAAGCTCTTACCGCCGCCCAGCCCAAAGACCTGGATGCGTCGGAGATCGAGGTGCGTCTGGGCGCTACCTGGATTGACAAGGAATATATCCAGCAGTTTATGTATGAGACCTTTAATACCCCGTTTTATCTCCAGCGCAGTATCGGGGTCAACTATTCGTCCTTTACCGCTGAATGGCAGATCAAGGGGAAATCTTCTGTATCCTACAACGATGTGGCAGCTTATACCACCTACGGAACCAGCCGTGCCAATGCCTACAAGATTTTGGAGGACAGCCTGAACCTGCGGGATGTCCGTATCTATGACACCATAGAGGACGCAGACGGAAAAGAGCGCCGCGTACTGAACGCCAAGGAGACCACCCTGGCGGCTCAAAAACAGCAGGCGATCCGGGAAGCCTTTAGGGACTGGATCTGGAGAGACCCGGAGCGCCGCCAGACTTTGGTGCGCCAGTACAACGAAGAAATGAACTCTACCCGTCCCCGCGAATATGATGGCAGCCATATCACTTTTGGGGGCATGAACCCGGCCATTACCCTGCGGGAACACCAGAAAAGCGCCATTGCCCATGTGCTGTATGGAGGAAATACCCTGTTGGCACATGAAGTAGGCGCAGGCAAAACTTTTGAGATGGTAGCTGCTTCGATGGAAGCCAAACGCCTGGGCTTGTGCCAGAAATCTCTCTTTGTGGTTCCAAACCATCTGACCGAGCAGTGGGCGTCGGAGTTTCTGCGTCTCTATCCTTCCGCCAATATCTTAGTCACCACAAAAAAGGACTTTGAAACCCATAACCGAAAGAAGTTCTGCGCTCGTATTGCGACGGGTGATTATGATGCCATTATCATGGGACACAGCCAGTTTGAGCGTATCCCCATCAGCCGGGAGCGTCAGGAACGGCTTCTCTATGAACAGATCGACGAGATCACTGAGGGGATTGCAGAGGTACAGGCCAGTGGCGGCGAGCGTTTTACCGTCAAGCAGCTGGAGCGTACCAGAAAGTCTCTGGAAGCCAGACTGGAAAAGCTGCAAGCCGAGGGGCGAAAAGACGATGTGGTAACCTTCGAGCAGCTGGGTGTGGACCGTTTGTTTGTGGACGAGGCCCACAACTATAAAAACCTGTTTCTATACACAAAAATGCGGAATGTGGCTGGTCTTTCCACATCGGACGCGCAGAAATCCTCCGATATGTTTGCCAAGTGCCGCTATATGGATGAGATCACCGGAAACCGTGGCGTGATTTTTGCCACCGGCACCCCGGTCAGCAACTCCATGACCGAGCTTTACACCATGCAGCGTTACCTTCAGTATGAACGCCTGCAAGAACTGAACATGACCCACTTCGACTGCTGGGCTTCCAGATTTGGGGAGACCGTCACAGCATTGGAGCTGGCACCGGAAGGCACCGGCTACCGGGCAAGAACGAGATTCAGCAAGTTCTTTAATCTGCCGGAGCTGATGAACCTGTTCAAAGAAGTGGCCGACATTAAGACTGCCGATCAGCTGAACCTGCCCACCCCGGAGGTGGAATACCACAACATCGTGGCGCAGCCTACCGAACATCAGCAGGAAATGGTCAAGGCTCTTTCGGAGCGCGCATCGCTGGTACACAGCGGAACCGTTGACCCGTCCCAGGATAATATGCTCAAGATTACCTCGGATGGCCGCAAGCTGGGACTGGACCAGAGGATCGTCAACCAGATGTTGCCGGATGAACCTGGCACAAAGGTCAATCAGTGCGTGGACAACATCATGCAGATCTGGCGGGATGGCGAAGCTGACAAGCTGACCCAGCTGGTGTTCTGCGACATTTCTACACCGCAGGCAAAAGCTACTGCAAGCAAGGCGGCGAAAACGCTGGATAATCCACTGCTTCACGCACTGGAAGGTGCCGTGCCTCTGCCGGAGCAGGAACCGGCCTTTACGGTATATGACGATATTCGTCAGAAACTCATTGCTCAGGGGATGCCTGCCGACCAGATCGCTTTTATCCATGAAGCCAACACCGAAGTGCGGAAAAAGGAGTTGTTCTCTAAAGTCCGTACCGGTCAGGTGCGTGTCCTTTTGGGCAGCACCGCCAAGATGGGCGCAGGCACCAATGTGCAGGACCGTCTGGTGGCACTTCATGACCTGGACTGTCCGTGGAGACCGGGAGATGTAGGACGGATTTTGCGGACATTCAAAATAAAAAAGAATGTGGAGGTAACAGACAATGGCAAAGACAATTTTTGAGGAAATGGGCGGCAAATACGAAAGGCAAGGCGATTATTTAATACCGTGCTTAACTGTACCCGCCGAAGAAGAACAGCCGATAGGCATCTGGGGACAGCGGCATTTGGATTATCTGAAGCATCACTGCAAAGTTACATACACCAATCTTCTTACAAGCGGCAGACTTAACGCTTACCTTGCCGACATTGACAGACAGGCACAGGAACGCTTTGAAAGGCTCATAGAGGGTATGAAACAGGCACAGGGCATAACGGAACAGCTAAAGGCAGAAAACGCCTTAGAATGGACAGGATGCCTCAATAACATAAGGGCTTGTGCGAGGGAGATTGTGGAAAAGGAAATTATTTTTGCAT
>OICZ01000260.1_pt1 | contig 26591 bp, 18 predicted proteins | sample 1581461 | NCBI WGS metagenome assembly OICZ01 (sample SAMEA3882548, study PRJEB24775) | human gut metagenome | biome: human-associated habitat; feature: intestine environment; material: feces | place: Netherlands | collected 2009/2010 | reverse complement strand
ATCGTGAGCGAAGGCGAGCTGGCGCTCGATCGCGCCCGCGCCATGGAGGCCCGCGAGGAGGCGGCGGTGCTCGCCAAAAACGAACAGTTGCGCGCCAACCTGCTGCGCTCCATCTCGCACGACCTGCGCACGCCGCTCACCAGTATTTCGGGTAATGCCGATGTGCTGCTCGACCAGGGCTCGACCGGCACCGCCGTGCTCGACGCCCAAACGCGCCGCGGCCTGCTCTTGTCCATTCGCTCGGATGCGCAATGGCTCAACGCCACCGTCGAGAACCTGCTCGCCATCACCAAGCTCGAGGGCGGCGGTATGCGCCTGTCGACCACGCTCGAGCTCATGGACGATATCGTCGAGGAGGCGCTGCGCCACGTGAACCCTGCCGTGCGCGAGCACGACCTTAAGGTGGTGGCGTGCGATGAGCCGGCGCTCGTCAACGTCGATGCGCGCCTGATGGTGCAGCTGGTGGTCAATCTGGTGAACAACGCCATCACCTATACGCCCGCAGGCTCGCATATCATGATTTCGATTAGCGTCGACGATGGACGCGTGGCGTGCTCGGTGGCCGATGATGGTCCGGGCATTGCGCCCGAGGACCGCGAGCGGATCTTTGAGTCGTTCTACACCGCCAACCACGGTCTTGCCGACAGCCATCGCAGCGTGGGTCTGGGTCTTTCGCTCTGCCGCTCCATTGCGCTGGCGCATGGCGGTAGCATAGAGGTTGCCGCGGCGGACCCGCACGGCTCGGTCTTTACGATTGAGCTTCCCGTCGCCGACGTTTCGTTTGATAAGGAGTAGCACTGTGCCGAACTCTGCCGTAAAACCGCTCATCTTGGTCGTTGAGGACGACCCCGCCGTTCGCAACCTTATCGTTGCCGCGCTCGAGGCGCACGGCTTGCGTCATATGGCCGTGGAGACCGCCCATGCCGCCATCGCCGCCGCCTCATCGCAGGCACCGAGCATTGTGCTGCTCGATCTGGGCCTGCCCGATATGGACGGCGTCAAGGTGGTGGAGTCGGTGCGCGCATGGTCGGGCATGCCGATCATCGTGGTCTCGGCGCGCAGCGAGGATGCGGACAAGATCCGCGCGCTCGATGCCGGCGCCGACGATTACCTGACCAAGCCGTTTTCGGTCGAGGAGCTGCTCGCGCGCATTCGCACGACGCTCAGGCGCCTTTCGTATGCGCAGATTGGCATGGGTGCGTCCGAGGGCTCGTTCGATACCGGTGAGCTGCATATCGATTTTGATGCCGGCATCGCCACGATGGATGGCGAGGAGCTGCATCTGACGCCGATCGAGTACAAGCTCTTGTGCCTGCTGGCGCATAACGCCGACAAGGTGCTGACGCACCAGTCTATCCTGCACGAGATTTGGGGCACGGCAACCAAGAGCGACCTGGCGAGCCTGCGTGTCTTTATGGGCACGTTGCGCAAGAAGATCGAGTCCGACCCCGCGCATCCGCGCTATATCCAAACGCACGTGGGCATCGGCTACCGATTGGTTACCCAAGGCTAGATCGTCAACCACCATCCAATATGAGTTGCGGTGAAATAGTTCCTGTTTAGTCCTTTACCAGGCATTTTAGGAACTATTCCACCGCAACTTTGTTATTTGCCCTTGGGCTTGCTGGCGTAGAACTTCTTCTTTTTGGACTTGCCGGCAGGGGAGGGTTTGCCGGCAAAGTTGGACTTGCCGTTGCCGGTCTGCGCGTGCGCGGGCACTGCCGCGCGAGGCTTGCGGGCCTCGGGGTTGCGCAGCCCCTCGACACGCTCGGCAATTTCCTCGGCGCTAAAGCCGACCTCGGCCATGGCGTCCTCGATGGGCAGGCGGCGCACGATGTAGCAGTGGTGCACCTTCTGGTTGCGCGCGAAGTCCTCGGGGATGGTCTGCGCCGTAATGTCCTCCAACACGACGCCCGCGCGCGCGAGCTTGCGCGTCTCGGGGCGGAAGCCACGCAGGTTGCAGCTAAAGATGGCATGTCCGCCCTGTGCGAGCAGGCGCGATACGCCGGCCAAAAGCTCAACATGGTCGCGCTGGACATCCCAGGTGCGGCGGCCCATCTTGGATGAGTTCGAAAACGTGGGCGGATCGACAAAAATCAGGTCCCAGCGGTTGCGCGTCTGGCGCTGGTCGCGAATCCAGGCGAGCACGTCGTCGCGCACAAAATGATGCTGCGGACCAACAAAGCCGTTCTGGCGCATATTGCGCTCGGCCCAGTCCAGGTAGGTGTTGGAAAGGTCGACTGTCACGGTTTCCTCGACGCCGCCGTCGGCCGCATAGCAGGTGGCGGTGCCGGTGTAGGCGAACAGGTTGAGGAAGCGGCGCGCCTGTTTGGCGTGCTCGCGCACCAGGTTGCGGGTGACGCGGTGATCCAAGAAGATGCCCACATCCAGGTAGTCATCAAAGTTGACGGCAAAGGTGAGTCCACCCTCTTCGATGAGCGGCAGGCGACGGCGTGCGATGTTGGCGCGCTCGCCCGAGCCGCCCTTGCCGGCGCCCTGCTTGCCGTACTGCGAGCCGCCGCGCGAACGCATGCGGGCCTTGGCGTGCACGTGCTCGGCCGGAACATCAAGGATGCGCGGTGCGATGGCGAAGATGTCGAGCATGCGGGCCTGGGCCAGTGCGGGGTCGATGGTCTTGGGCGCGGCGTATTCGGCGATGACGAGCCAGCGGCCCGGCGTCTGCGGGCAGCCCTCGTACAGGTCGATGGCGGCGGAGTAGTCGGGCAGGTCGGCATCGTAGACGCGGTAGCAGCTCACGCCCTCGCGCTTTGCCCACTTGCGACGCAGACGGGCATTCTTGCGCAGGCGGTTGGCGAACTGCTCGGACTCCGGGATGAGCACGGGCAGCGGCTTGCCGTCGCCCAGGTCGAGCGTGGCAGCAGGTTCGGGCATGGCGGAAGCGGCGGCTTCATCGTTGGTTTCGTTGGCATCCGTAACCTCGGCCTCGGTATCCGCGCTGGTCGCAGCCTCAAACGCTGCGGCGGCGTGGTCGAGCGAAGGCCAGACTTCAAGAGCCGCCTCCTCGTTATTGGGCATGACGGCGATGGAGCGCACGGGCTCGGCGCGGAGCGCGCGGGCCAGCAATCCGTCGCGGGTAAGCGCGGCGACCGGTGCCGCGGCAAGCTCGGGCGCGCGGCGCAGCTCACCGACCAGCGTCATGGCGTCGTGCATGAGCGAAAGCGGGGTCTCGGTGGTGTCTGCGACCACGGCGGCACCGGCGACGGCGCCCGCATGGTCCAGCACGGTGGCGGGCTTGGCGGCGCAAAAGTCGACAAAACGCTTGTAGCCAGCGCTCTTGACCATGCGCTCGGCGGTCTTGCGGGCGGCGGGGTCGATGTCTGCGGCCACGATGCGCGCCTGGCGCTCGCGCGCTGCCGCCTCGCGCGAGCGCGCCTCGGCAAGCAGCTGCTCCCACAGGGCGGCGTCGTGCAGCTGCCAGCCCTCAAAGCCCCAGCGCTCGCGTGCGGCGCCCGGGGCGCGGTCGGTCAGAATGTTCACGGCTTCCAGCAACAGGCCGCCGCCGGCGCACGAGGCATCGATTAGCGTGGGCAGGGCTTCGTTCTCGTAATCGTCGGCCGTCAGCTCGCGCTCGCATAGCGCGGTCCAGCCAACCTGCGCCAGCACCAGGGCGGCGTAGTCGGGGCGCAGCACGTGCGCGCCCTCGCCGGCGCGGGTCGCTGCGGGCGGCAGGCGTTTGAACAGCGGGTCGCCCGAAAGGTCCAGGCTGATGCTCGCGCGGCGCTGGCGCAGCGAAAGCAACAGGTGAACGTCGGGATCGGCGGCGTCGACATCGGCGCGACGGCCCGTGGTCTCGGCCAGACGGTCGCACAGCGCGTCCTTGGCGCGCAGGGCCGAGAAACGCGTGTTGCGCAGCTGCTCGGTCACGCCGCGGGCGGTGATGGCGATGGTGGCGCCGGGGCGGATGATGGTCTCCCAGGTGATGTCGTAAACGCTATCGTACAGTTCATCGGCATCCTGCGCCTCAAAGCGCCCGAGTACCACGAACACACGGCTCGCCAGGCGCGACCACAGGCACGCGCGATAGCCTTCTTCGAGCTCGCCCTCAAACGTGGCGCGGCCCTTCAGGCGGCGGACATGCGAAAGCCCGAGGCGTTTAAGCTCATCGGCGAGTGCGGACTCAAAGCCCTCGGGGCAGCTTGCGTAAAATTCCATGGGTGACCTCTCTGGTTGCGTCGCTCCATTATATGATGGATACTTCGTTTACTCTCGCCCCCGAAAGGAACCCATATGATTGATGCGTGCCCCGATTCTGCCGTGCTCTTTTTTGACGTGGACGGCACGCTGACGTCGTTCGATCCCGACAACATGACCGACAAGGACTTTTCGGCGGTTCGCCCCTCGCAGGCGGTGATCGAGGCGTTTCATCGTCTGCGCGACGCAGGGCACAAGGCGTTTATCTGCACGGGTCGTCCCTTGTGGCTGATTGCCGATGGCCTGCGTGCTTTGGAGCCTGCGGGTGTCGTTGCCATGGCGGGCGCCACGCTCGAGGTCGAGGGTCGCGTGGTGCATGAGGACTGCTTTGACGAGGACGTTATCGAGGAGCTTGCGCGCCGTATGGCCGCGGCAGGGATTGAGGCCTTTTTCGAGACCAACGTGGCTACTTTTGCCCTGGAACCCGCGGGTGTTGAGCAGTCGTCTCTGATCGGCCCTTCTGTGGTGCACAGCGCCGAGGAGATGCGCGTCGACGGCAGTCTGCGCGTGGGCAAGGTATGCCTCAATGTGCCCAGTTTGGCTCGCGTAGCCAACGATGACGGCTTTATCGATTGCGAGTTTGAGCTGTGTAACACCGGTGGCCAGAATCGCGAGCTGAGCCCCAAGGGCATTGACAAGGGCGTGGGCGTGGCGCGAGCGCTGGCGTATCTGGGCCGCACTGGCAACGCGCGCACCTTTGGCTTTGGTGATTCGGGTAACGACCTGGGCATGCTCGCCGCTGTCGAGACGGCCGTGGCCATGGGCAACGCCATGCCTGAGGTCAAGGCGGTCGCCGACTACGTGACCGACGATGTCGCATACGACGGTACCGTCACAGCGATGCAGCATTTCGGCCTCATCTAATGAATCCCGCGTTCTGACGTTTGCCCAAACTGTGACTCTTTGCTTTTGCATGCTCAATCGATTTATCAATCCAAACACTGAGGTGTTTATACCGTTCGCCGAGAAGATAAAAAACCGCAGCTCACGCCTTGATAAACGTAGGTAAAGTGTTTAGCAGTTTAACGCCCATGTGCAAGCGAAAGGAATCAGGCAGATGGCAATCAAGGTGTTCGCTGACGGTGCAAACCTCGAGGGCATGCTCGACATGTACGAGAACGGCAACGTTCAGGGTTTCACGACCAACCCGTCCCTTATGAAGAAGGGCGGCGTGACGGATTACCGCGCGTTTGCCAAGGAGGTCCTGGCCCACATCACCGATGTGTCCGTCTCGTTTGAGGTCTTTGCCGACGACGTCGAGACCATGGAGGTCGAGGCGCGCGAGATCGCTACCTGGGCCGAGAACGTCTACGTCAAGATTCCGTGCGTGACTACCAAGGGCGAGTCCACCGCCGAGCTGGTGCGCAAGCTTTCGGCCGACGGCATCAAGGTCAACGTCACCACCATCTTTACGCCTACGCAGGTCGACGAGATGGTCGAGGCCGTTGACGCCGAGACGCCGTCCATTATCTCGCTCTTTGCCGGCCGTATCGCCGATACCGGCGTCGACCCCATTCCGTTTATGACGGAGTCGGTCAAGAAGGCCGCCGCCAAGCCCAACTGTGAGGTCCTGTGGGCGTCCACGCGCGAACTTATCAACATTTACCAGGCAGAAGCCTGCGGTTGCCAGATCATTACAGTGCCCAACAGCATCCTGGCCAAGCGCAAGAACATCGGTCGCGACCCGTACGAGGTCTCGCTCGACACCGTGCGCGGCTTTGCCAAGGATATCGCGGCGCTCGGTTTCCATATCCTGCCGTAGCGCGAACACCGACTGTACCGTGGGCTGTTCGCCCCGGCCTTTCCTTTCCCTATCGCTCACGCGCTCCGCGAGGGTCGCGCTAGGCAAAGGAAAGGCCGGGGCTGCCGGCACGAGCTTGCCAGCAAGTTGGCGATTGGCTTCCATATCCTGCCGTGGGCAAAGGTACCCCCGCCTGCGCCGTGCAAAATTGAGAGTATTCAGCAAGGTAAAGGTCTTTATCAGTTGACCGAAGCATGGAACGGCCCCCGTTTTGGCTCTGACGACGCTAAAACGGGGGCTGTTTTTTGCTTTTTCGTCTCTGAGGGGCATCCGGAACGGTGGAATTTGCAGAATACTCGCGATTTTGCACATCGCTACAGGGGGTACCTTTGCTTTGGCGGTTTACTTTCCCTGCACCATGGTGAGCGAGATCTTCTTGCGGTCGCGATCGACCTTTTCGACCCACACCTTGACCGTGTCACCGACGCGCACGACGTCGCTGGGGTGCTTGACAAAGCGGTTGGCCAGCTTAGAGATATGTACGAGGCCGTCCTGGTGCACTCCCACGTCGACGAAGGCGCCAAAGTCGACGACGTTGCGCACCGTGCCCTTGAGCTCCATGCCGGGTTCCAGGTCGTCGATGGAAAGTGCCGAGCGGCTAAAGACCACCTCGGGCGCGTCGTCGCGCGGGTCGCGGCCGGGCTTCTTGAGCTCGTTGACGATGTCGATGAGCGTGAGGGTGCCGCAGTCCAGGTCGCTTGCCAGCGTCGAGATGCTGCCCAGACGGCGCTCGATGTCGGGTACGCCGCCGCGGCTAAGCTCGCTTGCCGCCACGCCTGCGCGCTCAAGGACGGCCGTGGCTACCTCGTAGCTCTCGGGGTGGACGCTCGTCGCGTCGAGCGGGTTCTTACCGCCGCTGATGCGCAGGAAGCCCGCGGCGTTGAGATATGCCTTGGGCCCCAGCTTGGGGACCTTCTTAAGCTGGCGGCGATCGGTAAAGGCGCCGTTTTCCTCGCGGTAGGCCACGATGTTCTTGGCCACGCTCGGCGTGATGCCCGATACGTATCCCAGCAGGCTCGCGCTCGCGGTGTTGACGTCGACGCCCACACGGTTGACGACGTCTTCCACCACGTGGCCCAGGGTGCACGAAAGCTCGGCCTGGTCAAGGTCGTGCTGGTACTGACCCACGCCGATGGACTGAGGCGGAATCTTAACGAGCTCTGCCAACGGATCCTGCAGGCGGCGGCCCAGGCTCATGGCGCCACGCACGGTGACGTCTAGGTCGGGGTATTCCTGGCTGGCGAGCTCGGAGGCGGAGTACACCGACGCGCCGGCCTCATTGACGATGGTGTAGCGAAGGCTGGGCGCCTGCTCGGCAATGAACTCCGAGACGACTTCCTCGGTCTCGCGGCTGGCGGTGCCGTTGCCGATGACGATGGTGTTGACGCCGTCCTTCTTGACGAGGCGAGCGAGCTCGCGCTTGGTGCCGGCGACGTCGTGGCGCGGCTTGGTGGGGTAGACCACGCTGTGGTCGAGCAGCTTGCCGGTCTCGTCCATGACGGCGACTTTGCAGCCGGTGCGGTAGCCCGGATCGAGCGCGAGCACGCGGGCGCCGCGCACGGGGCGCGCTGAGAGCAGGCCCTCGAGATTCTTGGCAAAGACGTTGATGGCCTCGGTCTGGGCGCGAACGGTGAGTTTGGCGCGGGCCTCGCGCTCCAGCGAGGGGGCCATGAGGCGCTTGTAACCGTCGGCGATGGCGGCGTCAAAGATGGGGGCGAAGACACCCTGGCGTCGGGGCCAACGGCTGCCAAGGCGTGCCGTGGCAGCGGCGCCGTCGACGTTCACGCGCACACGGAGCTTGCCCTCGCGCTCACCGCGGTCGATAGCCAGCACGCGGTGGTTGGGTATACGGCGCAGCGGCTCGTCAAAGTTGTAGTAGGGCTCGTAGGGAGTTTTCTCCGCGGGATCGGTGGCCTCGACGACGATATCGGCGGTGTTTTGCGTAAAGGCGCGCAGGTCAGCGACGTTCTCAGGGTCTTCGGCCACCGTCTCGGCCACGATGTCGGCGGCGCCGGCGAGCGCCTTCTCGGGCGTGTCGAAGCCGGCCTCCTCGTTGACGTATGCCGCGGCGGCGTCGAGTGCGCTGCCCTTGGCCGACGCCTGCATGATGATCATGTTGGCAAGCGGTTCCAGACCTGCCTCGCGGGCCTTCTGCGCGCGGGTCATGCGCTTTTTGCGGTAGGGCTTGTAGAGGTCCTCGACACGCTGGAGCTGCGTGGCCTCGCGAATCTGCTGCTCGAGCTCGGGCGTGAGCTTGCCCTGGGCGTCGATGAGCAGAATGACGTCCTCTTTGCGCTGCTCAAGATTGCGCAGGTAGGACAGGCGCTCGTCGAGCGCACGCAGGGCGACGTCGTCCATGCCGCCCGTGGCTTCCTTGCGGTAGCGCGAGATAAAGGGGATGGTGTTGCCCTCGTCGATGAGCTTGACGGCTGCCTCGATGTTGGCGGCCTTAAGGTTGAGCTCGCGGGCGAGCTGGGCGATAAGATCCATGGGACTCCTTGCGTTTAAGGTGCGTTTGCAGCACAGGGCTACCAAGGATACCACCCGTCCCAAAAGGCTGTTTTGGGGCCGCGCCATGAAAACGGCCTATCTACTACGTTTTACCTGCAGGGGCTGACCATACCTGGGTTTTCCGAAAATCGGCAAGCTGTTTACCTGCGGTTTTTATTTCGCGAAATTCGGTATGGTTGAGGGCGATCGGTTAAACGTAGTAGATAGACGCATTTCGTGGCGAACGAATCAAGCCGGGGTGCAAAATTGCCCCCGCCCCAGAAAATCGTCGGCAAGGTAGCAAAATGCCCCGCGGGCAGGAGGCTGCTCGCGGGGCAAAGAAGAGGGGCTTGTTGGTGGCGGACCGAGGGGCTCGACATGGGGTTTCTGTCGCGGCCGCTCTTAAGGCGTTACAGCTCGACGAGCTGGCCGGTCTCGGCGGCCTCCTTGATGGCGTTGAGAAGCGTGAGCGTCTTGACGTTATCGGCGGGGGTCACGACGGGCTCGACCTCGCGGCGGACAACCTTCACAAAGTGCTTGAGCTGCATCTTGTGGGGAAGCGCCGGGTCGACGGCCGGGATCTCCATCTGCAGCGGTTTGTGCCAGTTAGAGGCGCCGTCGTAGGAGAACTGGTGCAGGCGGGGCAGCGACAGGGCGCCCTTAGTGCCGCCGATAAAGTAGGCATCGGCGTCGAAGGGGCGATACTGCGGATCCTCGCGAGCGGTTGCCTCCCAGTTCCAGGGGCTGGCGGTGGCGTCGGAGATGGTCATGCTCGCGAGCGCGCCATCGGCAAAACGGACGTTGACCACGGCGGAGTCCTCGGTCTCAAAACCGCGGGCGGCGCTGGACTGCATGCCCTGGACGGCAACGGGCTCGCCCAGCAGGTAGCGGAGCAGGTCGACGTCGTGCACCAGGTTGACCAGGATCGGGCCGGCACCCTTCTTGCGGCGCCACTCGACATCGAAGTACTCGTCGTTCTTATAGATCATGTAGTGGAAGCTCGACACGGTGAGCTTGCCCAGCTCGCCGGACTCGATGATCTCCTTGGCCTTGTTGACGAAGGGGTTGTGGCGACGGTGCTGACCCACGAGCACGGGCACGCCGGCGGTCTCGGCCTCGGCGGCGAAGGCCTGGGCATCCTCGAGATCGTTGGAGATCGGCTTTTCGACCAGCGGCACGATGTTGCGCTTGATGGCCTCGCGGGCAACGCCCAGGTGCAGGTCGTTGGGGGTGGCGATGATGACGGCCTCGGGCTTGACCTCGTCCATCATCTGGGCGGGATCGGTAAAGAACGGCACGCCGGCGGCCTCGGCCGTGGCGCGGGCGCCCTCAAAGGCGTCAGCGATGGCGACGAGCTCGGCCTCGGGCTCCTCGGTGACAAAGCGGATGTGGTTGCGGCCCATGGCGCCGGCGCCGATAACGGCAATGCGGACGGGGTTGAGCTCAGACATTTCGACTCCTTAATACTGGTGGCTGGCGGAATGCGGCAAAGGGACAGTCCCTTTGCCGCATCGATAAAACTAGGCGGACTGCTTCTTGCTGTCGGAGACCATCATGTAGACGGTGAGCACGACGGCGATGGCGGCGATCACGATGGCGCCGTAGAAGGACTGCTGGTAGGCGGCGCTGCCGGCCTCGGCGTGATACAGCACGGCAGTGATGGGCTGGCTGATCCAGGTGGAGGCGGCGTAACCCAAAAACATGATGCCGTAGTTGACGCCGATGTTGCTGGTGCCGAAGGCGCCACCGGTGAGCGGCGGGTAGATGACAAGCAGGGCTCCAAAGCTAAAGCCGAGCAGGGCGAGCGCCACGAAGAACGTGCTCTGCGTAAAGCTCATCGACATGATGACGAGCGCGACGATGGTGACGACAAGGCTGATGAGCAGCGACTTGTAGGCGCCGAGCTTGTCGATGATCTGGCCAAAGGACAGGCGGCCAACCAGGTTGGCGCAGGTGTTGACGGAGACGACCACACCGCCGAGGGCGACGGCAGCGGCGCTCGTGGGGTCGGCGAAGAGTTGGACGGCGGCGATGGAAGCAACTTTGCCCACGAGCAGGGTGCCGGCGGTGGCGGCAAAGGCGAAGGTGACGATGAGGATCCAGAAGCGCGGGGTCTTGACCATCTCGCCCGGGGTGAGGTCGCCGAAGGTGCCGGCGTGCGCGCCGCCCTTGGGGGCCTCGAAGCCCTCGGGCAGCCAACCGGCCTCGGGGGCCTTCAGGAACAGGGCGGAGGCGGTGATCATCACAAAGAAGATGACGCCGAGCGCCTTAAGGGCGCCAAAGATGCCCAGGCTCGGGATGAGCAGCGAGGCGAGCACCGGGGACAGCACGGCGGGGCCGGCGGTCGAAGCGGCCAGGGTGATGCCGGAGGCGAGGCCCTTCTTGTCGATGAACCACTTTTGGCCGGTGGTGAGCGCCGGGTTGTAGCCCAGGCCGTTGCCGATGGCGGCGACGAGCGAGAACCACAGGTAGAACTGCCACGGCTCGGTGACGGTGCCGGACATGAACCAGCCCACGCCGTAGCACACGGCGGCGGCGATCACGACGTTGCGCGGGCCGATCTTATCGGAGATGCGGCCGGCGAAGATGCCCGTCACGGCCATGATGGTCTGAAAGACCGGGAACGCCCAGGTAAGGGCGCTGGACCACTCGGGGTAGACGGCGAGCAGGTTCTTGCTCACGACGGAATACAGCGCGATGGAGCTGATGAAGAACATGGTGACGCACGCGGCGGAAAGCACGACGGCGCGACCCTTGTTGGAGTTGGTGGAAGCCATTGGACTCTTTCTAATCGATACGGGGGAGGAGCGGGCGTGTCCGCGGGGCCTCCCTGTCAGGTTGGTTTACTGGTCAGTCGGCTTGGCGACGCCGGACTCATCGGACCAGAGCTCGACACCCTTGTTCTTAAGGTAGTTGTCGGCATAGGCGCGACGGCCGCCGGGCTTGGCGGTGAGGTCGCCCATCATGTTGGAGAAGCCGCCATCGACCTTGATGGCGTCGCCGGTGGTAAAGTCCGAGCGCTTGGACGCCAGGAACATGACGGCGTTGGCGATATCGCTGACCTCGCCGATGCGGCGCGTGGCGATGAGGCGGCTGCGGCTCTTCTCGACCTCGGGGTCGGCGTAAAAGCTCGCCGACATGGGGGTCTTAACAAAGCAGGGCTCGACGCAGTTGGAGCGCACGCCGTAAGGGCCCCACTCGGCTGCCAGCATCTTGGACATCATGTTGACGCCGGCCTTGGTGGAGCTGTACACGCCCGAGAACGTCTCGGGGGAGTGGCTGGCGACGGTCGAGATGTGCACCAGGCGGCCCTGGCCGGCCTTGATCATCTCGCGACCAAAGCGCTGCGAGGTGATGAAGTAGCCGGTGAGGTTGACGTTGATGACCTCGTTCCAGTCGGAGAGCGGCAGGTCCTCCATGGCGGCGAAGCGCAGGATACCGGCGGTGTTGACGAGGACGTCGACACGGCCGAAGTCGGCGATGGTGGCATCGACGGCGGCCTGAACCTCGGCCTCGTCGGTGGCGTTCATCTTGTAGCCCTCGGCGTGGATGCCAAACTCGGCGGCGAGGTCGGCAGCTGCGGCCTTGACCTTTTCCTCGTCCAGATCGAGCAGGACGACGTTGGCGCCGTTGCGGGCGAACTCGCGGCAAATCTCGACGCCCATACCGCCGAGTGCGCCGGTCACGGCGCAGACATCGCCCTCGAGCTTAAGCCAGTTGCTCATAGGAACTTCCCTTCTTGTGCCTCCCTGTGGGTCGTTCCCATTAATCGACCCACGTGGTTTTCGCAGGTTATCGTATGCTTTGCATTTGCGCAGGTGAATTGCATATTTGTTAGAATGGCGTTAACTGTAGGTTTACACTGTGCGATGCAGTTTATTCTCAATTGAGCGCATGACCTGCGAAAACAACCCCCTGTGGCACCATGTGGCCACAGGCGCGAAAACGGGAGATTGACGTGTACGATCGACGACTTGAGGCCATATCGGCCGCCGCGGAGCTGGGAAGTTTCTCGCGTGCCGCGGCAAAGCTGCGCGTGTCGACCCCGGCGCTCGTCAAACAGGTGTCGGGGTTCGAGGCCGAGTTTGGCATCACGTTGTTCGAGCGCTCGCACTCGGGCGTCAAGGTGACGCCGGCGGGCGCGCTGTTGGTGGACGACGCGCGCTCGATCATGCGCCAATCCGAGGATGCGTTGCGCCGCGCCCGGCGAGCGGCGGGCGATGGCGGTGCGGTGCGCCTGGGCGTATCGATGATGTGCCCGGGGCGCCACACGCTGTCGATGTGGTCGGGCATCCACGATCTGGAACCGTCTCTGCGATTTGAGATCGTGCCGGTAAGCGATCTCTATGACGAGCGCGAATCCGTCATGCGCAGCTTGGGCCGCGAGGTCGATGTGGTGCAGTCGAGTTTTTCGACCCCGCGCTGGGGCGACGCCTGCCAAAAGCTCCGCATTGTCAACGTGCCGTTTTATATCGACCTGCCGCGCACGAGTCCGCTGGCGCGCAAGAATCGTATTTCGATCGCCGACTTGGAGGGTATGCGTCTGCGCGTACTGCGCCACGGCAACGACGCCATGGACAGCCTGCGCATCGACCTGTTGGCCGATGGCGGCGTGGACGTGATCGATGTGGATAGCTTCGACTTTGCGCTCTTTAACGAAGCCGAGGAAAAGGGTGACGCGGTGCTCACCTGCGGCGCGTGGTCGGGGGTACACCCGGCCTTTGTGGGCGTGCCGTTCCTGTGCGGCCGCGAGGTGCCGGTCTTTCTGCACTACCCGCTCGAGCCCACCCTCCAAGTACAAAAATTCGTCAACGCCATGGTCCAACTCCTCAGTAGCTAATTTAGGACGGGGCTTTTTTAGCTACTTTCGCCGCACTACCAGCACAATGCGAAAAATGATGCGAAAAATGACTGCAAATCGGTCACGCATGATTTTGCTTTTGCCCTGGGCTGGTTGTAGAATCAAAAAGCTTAAACGAACTACTTGTGCAGCTTGCGCGAAAGCTCGGGCTGCGGCTGGGGGGGGGATGCGCCCGTGCAGGGTCCTTTCGGTCATATTGCGTCGATGCGCCGTACCTTTATGATGTTGGCAGCGGCCTTATGCGTGTTCGTTATGGCCGGGGGGGGTTGCCCTCGCGCGCGTACGGTGACGATGGCAACCTTATAACAAACCCAAACTTTCTTAACCAAGCTACTGGCTGGTCGACGACCTCTCCGAATGAGAGAATCGGCGAGACGATGAAGCTCGAGCTTTCCACGCAGCTCCTCAAGCCCCAAACGAACACCAAACAAGCTAACGGCGATCGCTTTGCGCTTGCGTGGAATTTTAGGCCACAGGGCACCAATCTTTATTTTGAACCTGGATCAACCTACACCACCTTTTCCACCCAGAGCGGCGCCACGTACGAGTGGGGCCTAAACCATCGCGCCGCAACCGACCACGACGTGCTGATGCTCACGATGGGTCCTCAACAGGAGAATCTGTCGATTAACAGCGCGGGCCAAGACCAGCTCATGCAGCTGCGGGCTTGGCTTAAGGCGCAGGTCAAGATGCCCCAGGGAAATACCGTTGAGCGGTACACCGTCTACAGCGATCCCTTTGCCGAAAATGGCGGCTTTGCTGGTAACAGCGCTGATGGGTCCCACTTCTCGTTTGAGCGGAGCGACGGCCGCATCGCGCTTTCGGTGTGGCTCGTAAGCTCTAACGGACAGGGTTGGTTCTCCTTTGGCACCAACAGCACGCATTATTATCGAGATCTTCCCGAGGAAGACGATGAGTTTGCCTATCAGGCTGACTATACCGCAGCGTCCGACAAAACGATGCTTGCGCTGACTTGCTACGATTCAAATCTTACGGGGGAGAACGAACAATACCGGGAGTGGTTTGGTAATCTGGTCAACGACGTTCACGTGGAAAAGCAGGGCACACGCGACATCTATAGCGACTTTGCCAAGGTGTATCAGGAAAATTCGTCCGAGAACATGACAACGCTCACAAACTATGCGTTCTCGACCTCGAATCTTAAGAACGAGAATACGAACATTGCTAACGGCAGCTTTGAAGAGGATATACATCTAGGGAACCAGAGGCCCAGCAAGTTTACGTTGTGCTCGCCCCATTGGCGTACGACCGAGACAGACCATCGTATCGAGATCGTTGCCCAGAACGACTACTATATCGACCCAGCTGGGCATTCTGTTACGTTTACGCCCTCCGATGGTGACTATGCAGCCGAGCTCAACGCACACGAGGCGAGTTCGCTCTACCAATATGTGACGACCGAGCCGGGAAAACAGTACGAGTGGGGGCTCGACCACCGCGGCCGCTCGGGTCGAGACGCCATGGCCCTTATCATCGGTCCGCGACAAGAAAACGAGCCGTACAATGACAATCAAAAGGCACTCGATCAGTACCAGCAAATTGTTCAATGGATTCAAATGAGCGTCGATAACTATGTCGGCTTGGATGTGGTCAATTTTTCCCAATCAGGCTGCAGCAAAAAGATCATTCTGTATTCAACTAAGTTTGACAAAGTGGGCGGATTTGCCAATGCGTCCAGCGGAAGCGCGTTCTCATGGACGGCCGATGCGGAGCATACCGAAAAATGGTGCGTATGGATTATGGCGTCCGAAAACGACGCTTGGGCTTCCTACGGTTCCAACGCGCTCGAGCAGAACAAAAAGGTTGACTACGACTATACCTACACCATTCCGGATGGCCAAAACCAGAGCGTCTTTGCTTTTGTGGCCTACAACACGGCCAACGGGAGCAATTCGATCGGCAACTTCCTCGACAATATCTCGTTTAGGGAGTTCTATCGCATCGAGACGTACACGACGCCCAACGGAAGCGGAACGTATTTTTATAAAGCCGATACCAAGACGGCGGACTTTACCTATGCCAAAAACTACGTAGGTAAACAGGAGAAGAACTCCTACTTTATGGTCGACGCCAAGCGCGATGACGGGGCAGTCTTTATCGGTGCTTTTGTCAACGGCGAGTTCTATTCCGCAGACGACGTGGCGCACTGGACCGAATTGGACGATGACACCTATCGCTTTAAGGTCGACAAGGTCACAAAGCACTACAAAGTGCACCTCGTGTTTTCCAAGGCAGGCGTTCAATACGATGTGAACGGCGGCAAAGCGTATCACTATGATCCGTCCGTTGAATCCACGGGCGATTTCGTGCAGCTTTCTGGTGCGGGAGCGAGCTATACCTCCCATGCTGCCGAAGGGCAAAACGACGGCTGGAAGTTTATGGGCTGGGAGTACGCGGGCTCGGGAAAATCCATTCGTTTTGACGGAGAGCACACAGTGACCCATACGGCTCCCGAGGGCACCACGGATTCCGGCACTCTTACCATTAAGGGCAAGAAGGTCGATTCGGATACCGGTGCTGCGGGCGATGCGGTAACGGTCAAAAACATTCCCGAGAGCCAAGGTGCGACATTCGTGGCGCAATGGAAGTATCGCCAGGCCTTTGTTGCCCAGCTTAAAAATGCCGATGGCACGTGGAGCAACGTAACGACGGGCGGCACGGTCAGCTCCAAGCTTAAGGGGGCAAAGGGCTCCATTGATGCGGGGGATCGCTCGGGCAAGGACGCCGACGCGTACAAAACCTCGGGTATCGCCTACTTTGTGGACGACGGCACGTTTGTGGAGGCGGTGGCCGCTCCCAAGGAGGGCTATCACTTTGAGGGTTGGTACGACCTATCGAATCCGGACGCCCCGGAGCTGCTGTCGTCTTCACCCACCTATACGTACAACGTAAAAGACCGCATTACGGGATGCGTATACGCACGATTCACCCCGCGCACCTACACACTCAAGGTTTCCAAGAGCGTTACGGGCAATATGGGCGACAAGCGTGCCTACTTTAAGATGACGGCGACCTTTACGGGTCTCAAGGCTGGTCAGACCTACGCCATCGAGTATTCGGATGCGTCTGCCCAGGGCAGCCATGTGCTCGTGGCGCGACCGAATGATCAGGCTGAGACCGTGGAAAACAAGACGGCCTTTACGGCCGACGACCAGGGCAAGGCGACCGTGCCGTTTGCCGTTAAGGACGGCCTGATCGTTTCGATTAAAACGCTGGATTACAACGCGACCTATACCGTGAGCGAAGACGATTACTCTTCGTTGGGGTACCAAGCCGAGCTTGCAGGTGCGAGCGGCACCCTCAACGGTCCGCGTGTGACTGTTGCCGTTGAAGCTAAGGCCACCAATTCTCGACAGGTCGCGGTGCCTACGGGCATTACGCGCAACCCCATCTATGCCCTGGCGATTTTGGCCGCCGGCGTGCTGTTGGCTACGGGCATGGTTGCGCTGCGTTTACACCGCGGCTCCAAGAGGGGCGGGCGCCTATGAGAAGACATGGCGCCAGCAATGCTGGTGATGGGCCAGCCGCACGAGCGGCCCCGCAGGGAAGACCCCGGGGCTCGCGGTATTCGGCCGCGTCGAACGTGAGGTTGGGCGCCCATGCGGCGCCAGGCCTGGGGAAAGCGGACGACCGGCGCGATATCGTGGGCTTTCTGGCGCGCTTGGCATTTTTTGTCGTGACGCTCTGGCTGCTCTTTGGCGTGGTCTTGGGCGTGGGCGCAGTCACAACTGGCGAGATGGCCCCGCGTATCTGTTCGGGTGACGTCATGCTCTACTGGAGGCTCAGCCAGGGCTTCAACGAGGGTGACGTGGTGGTATACACCGCGGATGGCGAAGAGCGCCTGGGCCGCGTGGTTGCCCGTCCCGGTGATGAGGTCACGATTACCGAGGCAGGCGAGCTCATGGTTAACGGGGCCGTTGTGGTGGAAAGCGATATCTCTACGCCGACGCCGCGCTATGAGTCCGCTGTGGACTATCCCGTGCATCTGGGAACAGATGAGTTCTTTGTGCTGGCAGATCTGCGTGAGGGCGGGCACGACAGCCGCCTGTACGGCCCGATTGCCCGTTCGCAGATCAAAGGCAACGTGATCAGCGTGCTGCGCAGGTCGAACCTGTAGGCACAAAGATTGGTTTTATTAAGTGCATATGCCCGAGAGGAAGGATGCAAAATGAAAACTGGAAAGAGGCGGCTGGCAGCATTTGCAGTCGTGGCTGCCACGATGCTGCTGGCTTTGGTGGGAGTTGCTGCGCCTGCGTGGGCGGAGGAGGGCTCCAAACTGCCGGTAACTGACAACAGGGTCACGATCACCTCGACGCTTACCATGAATGAGAATGCCGTGGTGCCTAATGCGACGTTTAACTATTCGATCGCGCCTGAGACGAGTGAGCGCACGAGTACGAGTGGTATGCCCGTTACTCCTGGTGTGGAAGATGCCGTCACGCTTTCGCCGACTTCCGTTAATTTTTCCAACAAAGGCCTTACAAGCACAGAGAATACCGGTGAGAAGACTAAGACAATAACCGCCAAGCTGAGTGCCGAAATTAAAACCTCTCTATTCAAGGCTCCGGGCATCTATCAATACAAAATTACGCAGACGCCGTCAGAGCTGGACGGTCTCAACGTTACATACAAGGAACTCTTCCTGGATGTTTACGTAGAAAACGAAGAGAATGGCGGTTCGGGCTATGTTGTTAATGGTTGTACTCTTAGCGACAAACCAAGCTCGGGTAGGAAGGCCGCAGGCTTTGAGAACGAATATGCCACCTATAAGTTGACCATCAAAAAGATCGTTGCCGGTAACCAGGGTGAGAAGGATAAGGACTTTGACTTTACCTTCACGATTAAAGGCGCTGACGGGGAGAGCTATGAGTACGCCACTGTGAAAAACGGTGCTACCGCCATGAGCCAAACTCCAGCTACGTCGGGAACTGCGGTTACCGTAAGCCTTAAGCACGAAGAATCCGTCATCGTTTACGGTCTCTCATCGAACGATACATATGCCATAAATGAGACAGATTACAGTAGCGCCGGTTATAAGACGTCGTATAAGATCGGTGAATCCGGCACCGAGGTAGAGGGTAAAGTTATTGAAGCGACGCCTATCGGCGCTTCCAACACCCTTGTGGCCTTTACCAACACCAAGGATGTTACCGTTCCGACCGATGTTATTCGGACGGTCGTTCCCTATGCGGCAATCGTCGCGTTTGCTGCTGTGATGGGCGTGGTCTTCTTCCGTCCTCGTCGTAACCGCCGTTAAAACAGCGAGGATTACAGCCGATGGAGCTTAAACGCATAGCTCGGCTGGCGAGAGCCGGCGACCGCGTACTTACGTGGTTTGCCGGCTTTCTCGTGCTGCTCATGCTGCTGTACGGTGGCTATTCGCTGTGGGATACAAACAACGTTATGAACGGTGGGTTCATCAGCGACGAGCTACTGCGCTACAAACCCACCGGGACCAACGATTGCGCACGCCTGCAGGATCTGATGGCCAAAAATCCCGACGTGGTCGGATGGGTCACCATCGATGGCACCAACATCGACTATCCCTTTGTTCAGGGAAAAGATAACCAGGAATACCTCAACAAAAACGTGTTGGGGGAGTCCGCGGTTTCGGGAGCGGTGTTTTTGGATGCGCGCAACAGCCGTGCGATGACCGATTCCTACAATCTGCTCTATGCACACCACATGGATAACGGTGCAATGTTTGGCGATGTCGACCGGTTTTTAGACAGGGGCTTCTTTGAGGTGCACCGCACGGGCACGCTCTACACAAAGGATGGGGCGTTCCGCCTGCGCATCGTTGCCGTGTGCTCGTTTGCTGCGAGTGATGACATTATCTTTGGGCCGGGAAACCTGGACCAAGCTTCGATGCAGACGTTGCTCACGCATATCTCGCAGACGGCGGTGCACGCGGATATGGATGACGTTGGCCCTGATTCGCGCATCGTCGCGCTTTCTACCTGCAGTGATAAAACAAACGGGCGCCGAGCACTTATAGCAGAGGTCTTGTAGCTCATTGAATATCCCGATTAAGCTGCGCCCCATAGGCTGCATCAAGTTTGAGGCTCTCGATCCATCATGGTAGAGTTGTCCGCGCGTGAATTTCGGCACACTGCGCGCTATCTGCGCTTTCACCGTTTGGAGGAGTGGGCTTGTGAAAACATCTGTCGCTAAGAAGGCCAGCCGGGCGGTGCGTCTGCTCATGATGGTGCTCACGGCAGTTCTCATCTTCTTCTTCATCAATGTCATGCTGCTCGTCTCCGACATCCAGGGCACGGCGCGCGTGGTCAACTACGCCGGTCTGGTGCGCGGCACCACGCAGCGAATCGTTAAGCTCGAGGACGCGGGCCAGCCACAAGACGACCTGCTCGAGGCTGTGGATTCATACATTAATGGCTTGCGCTATGGAGGCGAGGACCTCAATCTCGTCCGTCTCGATGACGACGAATATCAGGCAAAAATGACTGAGCTTGCTGACTATTTTGGCGAGCTTCGCACCGAGATTGCCCGTGTGCGCGAAGTCGGCTACGAGAACACCGACATCATTGCCATGAGCGAGGAGTTCTTTGGCATTTGCGACGATGCCACGAGGCTCGCGGAGGACTACTCCCAGGAGAAGGCGACGGCGCTCAATCGTCTTGAGGGCTTGGTGATCATCGATATCGTAGGCTTGGTGGCGACCTTTGCGGTCGAACTTGCTCGCGCGGTGCGCACCGCCGCACTCAATCGCGAGCTGCAGAACAAAGTCTATCTCGATGAAGCCACGGGACTGCCCAACAAGAACAAGTGCGAGGAAATCTTGGGGCAGGGGCATCCCGTTTCTGCTGGAGCGCCCGTTGCGCTGTGCGTCTTCGATCTTAACAACCTGCATACGGTCAATAACCGCTTTGGTCACGAGAAAGGTGACGAATACATTCGTTCTTTTGCCCATCAGCTGGGGCGCGTGGCGTCAGAGACCTGCTTTGTTGGCCGCGACGGCGGCGATGAGTTTATCGCGGTGCTGCGGGATGCCGATCGAGCTGCCGTGGAGTCCTGTCTCGCTCGGATTCGCGTGAACGTGAACGAGTATTCCGAGACTCACCCCGACATGCCTATCAGCTATGCGGTGGGTTATGCGCTTTCCAGTGATTATGATGAACCGCCCACGATGCGCGAGCTCTTTTCCCAGGCCGACAAAAACATGTACATAGACAAGAGCCGCATAAAGACGGCCGAGGCAGCCGGGCCGCAACGCGAGGACCGGTAGGCTGGCAACAGAGAACATGGGAAAGCCCCCGCAGCTCGTGTGAACTGCGGAGGCTTTATTCGTTGTGGCGTTGTTCTGAGTTGGCAGATTTATGCGAGCTCAAACGCTCTGGTGTAGAGCTTTTTATTTGGCAAGCAATATCTGCAGGTAATCGCGCTTTCCGTGGAGGACGCGGTCGATATAGACCTTCTGGTGGAAACGGTAAAACGCGAGATAGTTGTCACAGGCCACGAACCGGTAATCGGAGCGCAGGGGATAGATTGAAGATAGCGGCGTACCCGACTCTGGGAAGCTGGATAGCAGGTCTATCCGAGCGAGGATGCCCTCTACGATTCTCTCCGCTGCTGCGGGATTGTCCTGTTCGACGGCAATGTAGCCCCAGATGTCGTCGAGATCTTGTAGAGCCAGCGGAGAGTAGACGACCTCGCAGCTATGCATGGCTTGCGGCCTTGCGGCGGAAGTGCTCGGCGACGTTGTCCGACGAGACCCATCCGCTCTCGTCACCCGAGCTGCGCCCGCGCTCAAGCTCCGACATCAGCGTGCTGATGGCGCAAAACCGGTCGTAATCTTTCATGTCGAGCACCGCGTAGCAACCGTGCCCGTTTTTGGTCAGGAACACCGGGGAGCCCTCGTGGACATCGGAGAGCACCTCGTTGTAATTGCGCAAATCGGAAACAGGCTTAATGGCAGGCATATAAGGCTCCAATCGATGTACGGGAACTTACGATAAATTATACGAATAATATGCAGCACCCGCCAGCCAAAACATCCCCACACAAAACGAGGCCCTGGCCAGTTGGCCAGGGCCTCACAAACTTTTATTCCATTCAAATGACGGGCTGATTGCGCGCAGGAGGGTGCCCCGGGGGCGGCGGGGTATTTCCTCCGCGCGCAGTTTCGCAGCGCAGCGAGAATGTTTGAGCACGGAGGAATTACCCCGCCGCCCCCGGGGCACCCTACGTGGAACAAACCTGCCTACTCGAGCTCAAACGCTCCGGTGTACAGCTGGTAGTAGTACCCGCGCTTGGCGATCAGCTCATCATGGTTGCCGCGCTCGATGATGCGGCCGTGGTCCAGGCAGATAATCGCGTCGGAGTTGCGCACGGTGGAGAGGCGGTGCGCGATGACAAACGTCGTGCGGCCCTCCATGAGCTTATCCATGCCCGCCTGCACGATGGCTTCGGTGCGGGTGTCGATGGAGCTCGTGGCCTCGTCCAGGATCATTGCCGGCGGATCGGCGACGGCAGCGCGTGCGATCGAGATCAGCTGGCGCTGACCCTGCGACAGCTGTGCGCCGTTGCCGGTGAGCATCGTGTCGTAGCCATCGGGCAGGCGGGTGATAAAGTCGTCCGCGCCCGCGAGCTTGGCCGCCGCGATGCACTCCTCGTCGGTCGCATCCAGGTTGCCGTAGCGGATGTTATCCATCACGGTGCCGGTGAACAGGTTCACGTCCTGCAGCACGCCGCCCAGGCTTCGGCGCAGGTCGGCCTTGCGGATCTTGTTGACGTTGATGCCGTCGTAGCGAATCTTGCCGTCGGCGATGTCATAGAAGCGGTTGATGAGGTTGGTGATGGTCGTCTTACCGGCACCGGTGGCGCCGACAAACGCGACCTTCTGGCCCGGCTTGGCAAACACGGACACGCCGTGCAGCACCTCGTGGTCGGGCGTGTAGCCAAAGTCGACGTTGTCCATGACCAGGTCGCCGCGCAGCGGCACGTACTCGATCTCGCCGGTTGCGCGGTGCGGATGTTTCCATGCCCACATGCCGGTGCGGTGGTCGGCCTCCTCGAACTCCCAGGTCTCGGGGTTCACCTGCGCGTTGACGAGCGTCACGTAGCCTTCGTCGGCCTCGGGCTTCTCGTCGATGAGCTCAAAGATGCGGTCGGCGCCGGCGAGGCCCATGACCACGGCGTTGATCTGCTGCGAGATCTGGCCGATCTGTCCGCAGAACTGCTTGGTCATGTTGAGGAACGGCACCACGACGGCGATGGACAGCGCCATGCCCGAGATGCTCAGGTTGGGCACGCCCAGCGCCAGGAAAATGCCGCCTGCCAGTGCGACCAGCACGTAGAGCAGGTTGCCCAGGTTCATCAGGATTGGCATGAGGATGTTGGCGTACATGTTGGCCTTCTGCGAGACCTCGAAGAGCTTTTCGTTGCGCTCGTCAAAATCGGCCTCGGCGGCAGACTCGTGGCAGAATGCCTTGACGACCTTCTGGCCGTTCATGACTTCCTCGATATGGCCCTCGACCACGCCGAGCTCGGTCTGCTGCGCAATGAAGAAACGCGCGGAGTTGGAGCCGAGCAGCTTGGTCATAAAGGTCATAAAGGCGACGCCGGCCACAATGACCAGGCACATCCACACGCTGTAGTACAGCATGATAAAGAACACCGTGACGATGACGATGGTCGTCATGAGCAGGTTGGGCAGCGACTGGCTGATCATCTGGCGCAGCGTGTCGATGTCGTTGGTGTAGTGGCTCATGATGTCGCCGCGCTGGTGCGTGTCGAAGTAGCGAATCGGCAGGTCCTGCATGCGGTTGAACATCTTCTCGCGCAGCTTCTCGAGCGAGCCCTGCGTGACGATGGCCATGGCGCGGTTCCAGAACAGCGAGGACAGGATGCCGACGCCGTAGATGCAGGCGAGGGTGGTCACGAGCTTCAGAATCTTGGGCTGCGCGGTCGTCCAGTTGCCCGACTGCCACGATTCGCTAATAATCTGCAGGGCGCTCTGAAGGAAGGTCGCGCCGATGGAGTTGATGATGGCGCAGAGCACCACGCCGACGACGACGAGGGGCAAAAGCACGGGGTAGAAGCCAAAGAGCGTCTTGATGAGGCGCGACATGGTGCCGCCCTTGCGGTTGAGCGCGCGCTCGGCAGTAGTTGCCTTACTCATGTGCCTCGCCTCCTTCCTGGGTCTGGGCTTGCGTTGCGGATGCCTCGGTGTCAGCCTCGACGGTCCCTTCGCCCTCGGCAGACATCTTGTTTTGCGAGGTAAAGGTCTCGCGGTAGATCTCGCTCGTCTTAAGCAGCTCATCATGGTTGCCGATCTGCGCGATGTGGCCACCCTCCATGACGATGATGCGGTCTGCGTCCTGCACGGAGCTAATGCGCTGGGCGATGATGAGCTTGGTCGTGTTGGGCAGATAGCTTGCCAGTCCTGCGCGGATCTTGGCGTCGGTCTTGGTGTCGACGGCGCTGGTGGAGTCGTCCAGGATCAAGATCTTGGGGCGACGCAGCAGAGCACGCGCAATGCACAGGCGCTGCTTCTGACCGCCGGAAACATTGGAGCCGCCCTGCTCGATCCAGGTGTCGTAGCCCTTGGGGAAGCCGTCGACAAACTCATCGGCGCAGGCCAGATGTGCCGCCTCGCGGACTTCCTCGTCGGTGGCGTTCGGGTCGCCCCAGCGCAGATTCTCGGCGATGGTGCCGCTAAACAGCACGTTTTTCTGCAGCACCATGGCGACCTGGTGGCGCAGTGCGTCCAGGTCGTAGTCGCGCACGTCCATGCCGCCCACGCGCACGGTGCCTTCGGTGGCGTCGTACAGGCGGGCAATGAGGTTTACGAGCGTGGACTTGGCCGAGCCGGTGCCGCCGATGATGCCGATGGTCTCGCCGCTCGTAATGTGCAGGTCGATATCGTCGAGCGCCTGGCGTTTCGCATGCGCGGAATACTTAAAGCTCACGTGGTCAAAGTCGATGGAGCCGTCGGCCACCTCGAGCACGGGCTCGGCGGGATCGGCGATCGTAGGCTCGGCGGCCAACACCTCGGTAATGCGGTGCGCCGATTCGTCGGCCATGGTCACCATGACAAAGATCATCGACAGCTGCATCAGGCTCATAAGGATCTGGAAGCCATAGGTAAAGATCGAGGAGAGCTGGCCCACGTCGAACAGCGTGCCCTGGCTCGTGATGATGAGCTTGGAGCCCAGGTAGATGATGACGACAAACGCGCCGTTGACGCAGATGTTCATCATGGGGTTGTTAAAGGCGAGCAGCTTCTCGGCGCGGGTGAAGTCCATCTGGACGTCGCGCGCGGCGGTCGCGAACTTCTCCTTCTCAAAGTCTTCGCGCACGTAGCTCTTAACCACGCGCATGCCGGTGACGTTTTCCTCGACGGACTCGTTAAGGGCATCGTACTTGTGGAACACGCGCGAGAAGATGGGGCGCACCTTAAAGATGATAAAGAACAGTCCAAAGCCCAGCAGCGGAATGATGACCAGGTAGACCATGGCGACGCTGCCGCCCATGATAAACGCCATGATAAAGGCGAAGATCAATACCAGCGGCGCGCGCACGGCGATACGGATGATCATCATAAAGGCCTGCTGCACGTTGTTGATATCGGTGGTCAGGCGCGTGACGAGCGAGGAGCTCGAGAACTCATCGATGTTGGCAAAGCTGAACGTCTGGATCTTGTAGAACAAGTCGTGACGCAGGTTCTTGGCGAAGCCGCAGCTCGCATGGCTGCAGGTGACGCCGGCCGCGGCGCCAAAAGCAAGCGATGTTAGCGCGATGAGCACCAAAAAGCCTGCGGTGGGAATCATCTCGGCTACGGTGGCGCCGTCTTTGATGGCGTCGATCAGGTTGGCGGTGATAAATGGAATCAGCATCTCGCAGAGCACCTCGCCAAGCACGAGCAACGGCGTGGCAACGGTGACTTTTATATAGTCGCGGATGCTGCCCATGAGGGTTTTAATCATCCAGTTCCTCCCAGGTTACGCGGATTTTCTCGAGCATTTCGGCGAGCTGCTCGCGCTCGTCGTGAGTGAGGGCACTAAAGGCCTGCTCTCTAAAGCGAATGCGGGCTGCCTGCTCAACGCGGGCCTTTTCCCAACCCGCATCGGTCAGGCGGATGGTGAGCTGCCGACGGTCTTTGGGATTGCGGCTGCGCTCGATAAGACCGCCCAGTTCGAGCTTGGACAGAATCTCGGAAAGGGACCCTGGCTTGAGGTCGAAGTGCATGCCGAGTTCCTGTTGGGACAGCTCGCCGGTCGTCTGCTTGGCGAGCAGGCAGACGATGGGCGCCTTGCCGGACACGCCCCCGCCATGAAAGTGCATGTAATGGCCGCAAAAGCCCAGGCCGCCTAGAATGCGCTTGGCGAGTTTGTCCTCGGCGCTGACCGCTTCGGGTATGTCTACCGGTTGCGACGGGTCACCGCCGGGCTCATGCGGAAGGAAGAGTGGTTCATCACACATATCTAAGCTTCGCTCCTTTCTTTAGTTAGGTAGAGGGATTGTTTTGTGCCTAACTAATCTAGGAGCATAAGAAATCAATGTCAAGGTACCAAACTTATTAAGTTACGGCGTTTTACCAAACGCCGTAACCGCTCGACGCTGCAAACGCTCCTAAGCGGCAATCTGGCGTTCAATCGTCGGGCATGGCCACAAGGCCTATGCCCTCATCTTTCATGCCACCTTGCTCGCCTAGGAACGCTTTCGCTGTCCGTCCTCAATCTGAAGCGCTGCCTCGGTTGGCATTTGAGTGATCCGTGGGGGACGGAGGAAAACGAATCATTTTGGGCTGCGGTGACACCCTTTCGAAGTTGCTTTGTCCAAAACTATGCCGGATTACTACGATGAATTCGAAATATCAGACCTCGGCATTGTTTTTCGTAAAATCACAAGCTGTCTACCTGCGGTTTTGCCGGAGTGCAATTCGTTGTGGTTGGAGGCTGACGGTTTATCGTAGTAATCCGGCATAGTTTTGGAATGGTAGTAAATAGATGGCAGCTACTGTGCCGCTACCGCCGCGATTTTGCCTCCCATTTCCGTAACCTTTCCGCAACAATTTGCCCGTCGCGCCGCTCGCCTCCGCTCGCAACGCCTCCTGCGCTACACTTAGTCGCACTGTGGCGCTGCCGCGCCGCGCCCGACTCAAGGGGGACACTCATGAAGAACACTCAGCTGCTGCTGATCAACGATATGTGCGGCTACGGCAAGGTCGCGCTTTCCGCCATG
>OICZ01000201.1_pt1 | contig 32075 bp, 10 predicted proteins | sample 1581461 | NCBI WGS metagenome assembly OICZ01 (sample SAMEA3882548, study PRJEB24775) | human gut metagenome | biome: human-associated habitat; feature: intestine environment; material: feces | place: Netherlands | collected 2009/2010 | reverse complement strand
GAACTTTATGGCGCCTATAAGTACATCCGGAGAAAATGTTGTAGATATAGGAACAAAAACCGATGCAAGAGCGCTTTTCGTTCCGTTTTCGAACGATGGATATACGGCTTATAATCCTGAAACACTTAACGGAGCACATACAAGCTATTTTGTTACGGCAATTTTTGATAACAATTCAAGAAACAGTGTAATTGCGGGTTCGGTGGATCATGATACATGGAAAACAGGTACAAGCACCTGGGCAACAGCAGATAACGGGAATATTAACTTTTTTGGTGCATTTGCCGGTATAAATTCAAAGGAATTTACATATGATTTCCAACCACACGGCTCAATTAAGGGAACAAAGGTATCATCACCAAAGATGTTTTTAGGATATTTTGATGATTGGCGTGACGGAATGGAAACATATGGTGACGCAAATAAACGAAATAACGGCAAACTCAGCTGGGGCAGTGGCTCGATATTCGGTTTCAGTTCATGGAATGCTCATCAGGACAAGGTGACTCTCGAAAATATGAAAAACGCATCCGATGAAATGGCAACTCTTAATGCGGGTGGATTCTGTGACGAAAACGGAATAACATGGGTAAATATAGATTCATATTATGATAATTTGATAGACAACAGTAAGGAAGATCCATACACAGAACTTAAAGAATATGTAGAATATGCTCATAACAAGGGACTGAAAGTTGGCCTTTACAACGCAAGACATGTTTTGTGGGATAATGATATGCAAGGTTGGGGTGTAAGAGATTCTGCGATAACAGATGAATACGGAAACCCCGTTGCACTTGCAAAAACTGATTCGACATACGGTGTAGTTAAAAATTCAATACCGATTGATCCGACTTCAGACCATTTCAAAAATGATGTTAAGAACTTTATGTCGACCTATACCGGTATAGGATTTGACTATTTAAAGATTGACTTTTTGAATTTTTGTACTCTTGAAGGAAATTATGCGGATAGTAGCATTACAACGGGTATGCAGGCATATAATGCACTTTGCAAAGAGTTCACAAAATATATTGATCCCGAAAAATTCTTTTTGAACTACTCGATAGCACCGTTGTTCCCAAGTCAGTATGCACATTCGAGAAGACTGAGCTGCGATATAGGAACAGAAAAATCAAATTCACTTGAAAAGGCGAAATATATGCTTAATGCGTTACAGTACGGATGGTGGCAGGACGGCAACCTTTATGAATATACCGATCCTGACCAGATTTCATTCTATGTGCCGACTCTTCTGGGTTTTGATACTGATACGGCGCGTGGTAAATATACATCGGGAGTTATTGCAGGAGGCGTAATGCTTCTGAGTAATGATTTCAGTAGCGATAAAGCAAAAAGTGGCGTTGAATCTGTTGCTATGAACGAGCGTATTAATGACGTGGTGCGTATTGGCAAAGCATTCCGTCCAACAAAAGCAACAAGCGCATGGAATACACCTTATGAGAACGATAAGAAGGATCCCGACAATGTATATTACATGGAAGATAACGGCTATACATATGTTGCGGTGTTTAACTTTGACAGCACAAGTAAAACAAAGGAATTTAACCTTGCAGATGTAGGATTGAATCCGACAGAAGAATACAGTGCAGTTGAATTATGGGACAACAGTTCCGTAACGATTTCGGGAGATAGCTTTACAACAAACAGCATTGCGGCACGCAGTGCCAATTTATATAAGATAGAATCCGGTGCGGATACGCAAGAGAACGGTGCAGAAACATTGTTCTATGAGGATTTTGATACAACAGGTACAACAACGGAAACAATTACAAGCAATTCAAACGGTTGGACATTTGGCACATGGGGAGATACAGCTCCTTTTGCACAGATAGGAGGATTCTGCGGCAGAGAAAATTCATTAAGATTATCAGCCGGAAATTCGTGGTGGACATCGGGATATGTAAATGTTAATCTGGCAAAAGCCGGAGCCGCACAAAAAAGTATTTCCGAAGATGAAATAAATGAAAAGCTTTCAAAGGATATCACGTTGTCCTTTAAGGTCAATTTTGACATACCAAATCCCGAACAAGCAGGGTATAATTCAATACGCATAAAAGATAAGAACGGCAATGTCATTGTACAAATACAAACGCCGGAACGCTCGAATAATGAAAACGGAATAACTGATAAATTAAAATTAACGGGTGTTAAAAATCCTGACGGCAGTGGTGATAATTTGTCATATACGCTTAAGGATCCAATAAATAATGTAAATAATAATACAGAGTGGTACGAAATTGCTGTAAATTTTGACATGACTAACAGCAAATACAGAGTAAGTGTTGACGGTCAAGTGCTTAATACCGATGAATATGGTGAATGGATTGAGAGCAGTACACCGCTTACCGATAATATAATCACAGATTTATATATGGAGGTTTATTCCGCAGCTTGGTATCAAAGTATGCATTTTGATGACATCAAAGTAGTATCGGCGGCAGATGACGTTGAGTTTAACGTAGATGCAGAAATAAAGAATACCATAGAGGACAGAGATGAAATATGGCCGGGCGACATTCTTGATTATACATTAACATCGTCGGGCGGCACAATCGATAATGATAAAACAGAGGTAAGTTTTGCATATCGCACAACGGATCAAAGTGGATATACTCCGATAACAGACAAGATTGTTCCGGAGGACGCATACAGAATTATGATGGTTGCTGATGTTGTAAGCGAGGATGGCAATACAGTGCGCAGAATAGTTTATGCCGATGTAGAGCCGTATGACAGAACGTATTACAACGAAGATTTTGATAATGACGAAGTATATGAAAATATAAAGAATACCGCGGATGGCTGGAGCATATCCGGAAATACAGGTAATATAAACTCAAATAATGATATAATATCACAAAGCAACGGAATGCTGAGATTTTATACCGATAAATATTGGAATCAATTTTGGCTTGACAAGGACATAACATCGGCTGTCAAGATGAAATATACAAAAGACGGTTTGTCGGACAGCACAGCCGAGGTAAATATTGCGAAAAAGCTTGGAGGAAATTTTGTTGTTTCTTTTAAAGCAGGTTTTCAGCAAGGTGATAATGACAACGGAAACAACAATGAATATTTTATAAGACTTAACGGTAAATCGGGAAATATTTTGACACAGATTCATGCGGTATCTCCGAATACCGACAACGGCGGTGTTCATACGGTGTATTTAAGCGTTGACGGCACCGACTATAAGATTGCAGAGGAATCAAACAGCGATATGAATCTGCGAGATTATAAATTTGTGGTGAATGAGGACGGCACAGGTTATAAGTTGTATATTGACGGTACACAGTTTACGGATACAAGCTATGGAGACGGATGGATTTTGGCAAATATGAGCGAGCTTTCAAAGCTTTCACTCGGAATTTTCTGGACATCATGGTATCAGACGATTTGGTTTGATGATTTTAAGATTGAGCCTATAATGTATGATATTGACACATCTCAGTTTGTCGGCGGTACAGTTGAAACAATACGTTCAAGACAAAGCACGGATACTGCCGAGGCGGGCAATCGCATATTTGTAAAGGTAACTCCGAATAAGGGTTACAGAAATATATTGGTTGAGTCGCTGAAGGTAAATGGTACGGAAATCGGTGAAAATGGTATGTTTATTATGCCAAACGAAACCGCAGTTATTACCGGTGCATTTAAGGAAAATCCCAAAAAGCTTGCTACGCCTGCGGGACTTACGTTTATAAACGGAAAAGCAGAATGGAATACAGTCGAAAATGCAGACGGATATGTTTTGCAGCTTTATAAAAAATCGGGTGAGGAATATACAGCCGAGGGCGAACCTATAAATATTGCAAAAAATACAACCGAATATGAATTTTCAGAATTGAGCGTCGGCGACTATGCTTATAAGGTTAAAGCAATAGGTGATGGTGATAATTTCAGTGACAGTGATGAAGTGCAGAGCGAGGATTACAGACAAACGAAAAAACTTGCTACGCCACAAATAGTTTTGTTTGAAAACGGAAAGGCAAAATGGAATTCGGTAGATAACGCACAAAGCTACAGTGTAAGAGTTTATAAATATGATAAAGCGGCAGATGTGTATACAGCGGTAGGTGAAACTGTACAAGGTATTACGGCAACAGAATATGATTGTAATATTACGGAGGTCGGTACATACAGCGTTCATGTCAGAGCCGAGAGCAGCAGTGAATATTATACTCAGGGAGATATAGCATGTAGCGAAAACAATGGCATGACATATAAATATATGGTTAATTTAGCTCCGCCTGCATCCGCTTCAATTTCAGGCAGTGGTATCGCTCAATGGGAGGCTGTTGAAAATGCACTTGGCTATGATATTCAGCTTTACTGCAAGACTGAAGACGGTGGTGAACCGTTAGGGAAAGTATACCGTGTCAATGCGGATACTACGCAGTATGTATTTGATTTTGAAACTGACGGAAAATATTATTTTACTGTTAAAACCGTTGGTGATGAATATTATATAGCAAGCGAGAAAACAACGGAAAGTAATGTCTTTGAGTACATACAGAAACCGCCGGTGAATGCACCTGAAAACTTAGAGATTTCAATAAACAACGATGGCAGAACACTGAATGTTTCATGGGGAGCAGTAAGTGATTCCGAGGGTTATATGATAAGACTGTATAAGAAAACAGATAATGAAGAAAGCGACGACATTATGACAGACACAAAGATGATTAATAATGCGGCGCAGACTGAATGTGAATTTGTTCTTAGTGCAAAGGGCGTTTATTATGTCAGTATAATAGCGCTTGGAAACGGTCAGACAAGCGACAAGAGCAAAACCGTTACAAGTACTGATTATGAGCATAATCCTGTTGCTCAAAAACTTGACGTACCGGAGAGTGTGACGTTCAATAACGGCAAAGCCGAGTGGAGTATGGTAGAAGGTGCCGAAGGATACCGTATACAACTCTATAAGAACGGCAAAGCCGAGGGTGCTCCTGAAATAGTAAGAGATAGACTTTCTCTTGATTTTGAATTTAGCGGAGTCGGAGGCTATACTTATAAGATTACTGCTTTAGGTGACGGACTATACTATTCGGACAGTGATGAGGCGGAAAGTAATGAATATGTAATATCTGCTAAGCTTGAAATGCCTGTTTTGCTCGGCTTTTCGGATGGAAAAGCATCATGGAGAGCTGTTGCAAACGCACAAGGATACAAAATACAGCTTTATAAGGACGGAACTGCATATGGCAAAGTTATAAGTGTCGAATCGGATATTCTAAACTGTGATATGATGGAGTATATAGATTCAAAGGGAGTATACACATATACTGTAACAACGATAGGTGACGGAAAGTATTATACGGACAGTGATGAAAGTGCGCAAAGTGTCGGCTATAATTATGAACCCGGAACTGACGTTGTACAGCTTCCGGCGCCGTCTGAAATTAAATTTGAAAAAGGTATTGCAACGTGGACATCTGTGGCGCATGCAGAAAAGTATGAGTTGAAACTTTACCGTGACAATTCTTTGTTGAAAAAGGTTGAAACGGAACTGTTCACATATGATTTCACAGCTTATATTAAAAAAGACGGAAAATATTATTATACTATCACGTCAATAGGCAACGGCGAAAAGTATACCAACAGTGAAACAGTGCAGAGTGAAGTATATAATTATAAAGCGTCAGATGATAATAATGATGATAAAACCGAACCGGAGTGGGGCGTTAAATCGTTCAATCTGAACAAGCAGACAGGCAACTTTAACATAACCGTTACTGCGGGCAAAGAGCGTTATCCCGACACTAAGATATATGTAGCTTTGTATCGGAACGGAGTTCTTGTATCGGTTAAAAGTTTTGTACCCGAATTTGACAGCAATTCGGAATACAGTGGCGACGGAACAATGTCATTGCCATCAGATATGACGAACATTTCAGCGAAGGCATTTATATGGCATGGTGAGATGGTTCCTATTACAGAGGCAATACAGCTGTCGATAAAATAAGTTAAAACCTTCATAAAATATTTAATGCAAGGACTGCCGTTAATTTCGGCAGTCCTTGTGTATTTATTAGGTTTTATGCGGTTTTTAAACCATATAACAAATTATTCATATGTCAGATGATATTTTTCGTCTATGAATATCATAGTAGTTATGCTAAAATTTAATCATCAAATTATAAATGAGAGGAAGGGAATAAAATGAAAAAAAAGATTATATCGGCAGCAATTGCTACGGCGATGTGCGCAAGCATGATACCTGCACCGTCAATGGCTTATGCTGATGGGACGGAAGATACTGAATACAGCATGGTCACGTCAGCACCGTTTTATTCAGAAGATTTTGAAGAGAACGGCTTTGTTGATATGGCTAAGACAAATGAAAACGGATGGACTTATAATCCCGGAAATGGTGCTGCATTTGACTGCGGAAACAATTTTAACAATGTTCAGACAGGCTCAAATATGATACGTTTCTGCGGTACACAGTGGGACGACAGTTCACTTGAACTAAATTTAAAACAGTCTGCGATTGCCAAGGGTATTGATGAAACTGTATATGACGGCTATATGACAGATAACATTGCGGTAAGCTTTCAGTATGCTGCTACAGCTGACAGCAATATTGGAAATAAGCAGGACGGAAGCCGTAATATGATAGAGTTACTTACAGATGACGGCAAGCCGTTTATGGCATTTGAAGCGTATACAAAGGATAAGAACAGCGATGATATAACTCTTAATCTGATTGCACTTAATGAAAGCAAGACTGAGAACGTCCGCTATGAACTGGCAAAGGGTGCGTCCAATATATTTGATGTGCTTCATGAGGTTACGGTATATGTAAATAATGATGATAATACATATCAGGTTAAGGTAGGAGCGGATACGCTTGATATAGGAAATTTCGGTGCATGGATCCCGATGAGTACAAGCGATGATGTAGGAGCCGCCTCGCAGGCGTCTGACGCAAAGGTCGGATCAATTAAAATCAAAAATGTTCATTCAAGCTGGTACGGAGGTATTATTTTGGATAATGTAGAGCTTTCAAAATGGACAGAACTTTCTTTTACAAATCCTGCGGTTGCACCCGATAAAGCTATGTCTATGTGGTACAGAATGCCTGCAGAGCGTTGGGCGCAGTCAATTCCGTTGGGCAATGGCAGAATAGGTGCTATGGTTTGGGGCGGAATTACTTCGGATACTCTGTCATTGAGTGAGGTTACAGATTGGTCAGGCGAAGACCACAGAAGCAAAAACCTTGATAATGACGGCAGCACTGATAATTGGGCAGCTCTCAATAATCTGCGTGAGGAAATGAAAAAGGATACTCCCGACAGGTCTAAGGTGACTCAGTATTTAAGTGAAATGGGAGGCGAGGGGAACAGTAACTTTGGCACAAACAGACCGTTCGGTAAGCTGGAATTTAGCTTTAACGGTATGGATAATGCTATTTCTGGTTACAGACGTTCGCTTGACCTTGAAAATGCGGTTTCCACTGTCGAATTTACATCGGGTGGTACGAAGTATACTCGTGAAGCGATTGTAAGCAATCCCGATCAGGTAATAGCTCTTAAGTATAGCAAGAAGGGATCCGGAAAAATTTCTTTTGACGTTAATTTTGCTACCGAGGAAACAAACGGAGGTACCGGTACGGTTACCGCAGGTGAAAATTATCTTGAATGGGACGGCGCGGTATACAATACTGATAGTGTTACAAACGGTGTTAATACCTTTGGTTATATGCAGGCAGTTCCTGATGGCGGAACTGTTACATATGACAAAACCGGTATGCACGTATTAGATGCAAATGAAGTTGTAGTTATAGTTTCAATCGGAACAGACTTTAAAGCAAACGAAAATTACAATCAGAACAGTAAAGAAAACTGTAAGAATCAGCTTGATGCCGCAGTGGCTAAGGGATATAGCGACATTAAGGCAGAACATACAGAGGACGTAAGTAAGTTGTTTAACAGAATGAAGGTTGAAATCGGTGCAAAAGACGAATTAAAGTCTGAAGATCCGACCGACGTCAGATATGAAGCAATCAGGGACGGAGCTGAAATTGACGGAAGCTTTATGTCGCTTTGGTATCAGTACGCAAGATACCTTATGATTGCCGGTTCTCGTGAAAATTCACCATTGCCAATGAATCTACTTGGTATATGGAATGACAATGTTGCATGCAATATGGCGTGGACATGCGATTATCATCTTGACGTGAATACGCAGATGAATCAGTGGATGTCAAATTCTGCGAATCTCTCTGAGAGTGAACTTCCACTGATAAATTATATAAAGAATATACTTATTCCGAGCGGACAGATAACCGCTGAGAAACAATATAATGCCGAGGGTTGGCTTGCCAATGTTGCAACGAATGCATGGGGTTATGCCGGAATAGGTAAGGATTCATGGGAAGCGTTCACGGATACTGCCTGCGGTGCATGGATTATGCAAGAGGTTATGAATTATTATAATCATACAGGCGATAAGGAATTCCTTAAGGAATCCGGATTCTATATGTTGAAAGAAACTGCTAAGTTCTTTAACAGTTTTATGACACAATATACAGCAGATGACGGAAAAACCTATTGGGTAACGATTCCAAGCGGATCGCCGGAAAATGGATATGTTGAAATTATGTCAACATATGATATTACGCTTATAAGAGATATATTTGAGCAGACGTTAAAATGCTATGATATATTGGAAGGTGAAAAGTATATTGACGGTGACGGAAGTGAGGCTGAAGTAAGCAAGAACGACGGATATTATGCAGCTATACAAGAAAAGTATGCCGGTCTGCCGGATTATAAAATAACCGAATCCGGTACAGTGGCAGAGTGGCCATTCTTAAAGAATGCGGACGAAAAAGGATTGACAGATGACGGCAATACAAACCATCGTCACACCTCGCATCTTTTGGGTTTATTCCCGTATGCACAGATTACGCCGGACAGAACTCCGGAACTTGCTGCTGCGGCACTTGAATCGATGCAGCGTCGTTACAACAGAAACGATTATGAGCATACAGAATGGACAGCAGTTATGGCTGCGGCACAGTATGCGAGATTAAAGGACGGCGAGAATGCATATAAATATCTCAAACTTGAAGCTGATACATTTACATGGCCGAACCTGTTAAGTATATCACCGGAGGGAATAGCCCTTGCACCATGTGATGTATATTGTATAGACGGTACGTTGGGTATTGCGCAGGATTTGGCGGAAATGCTTTTACAGTCACACAGCGACAGGCTTGAATTTCTCCCTGCACTTCCTAAGGAATGGAGTGAAGGTAACATTGAAGGAATGTCAGCTGAAGGTGCATTTGATGTAGATTTTGAATGGAAGGATTATACAATCAAGTCGGCAAAAATTACATCAAAGAGCGGCAATAGAGTAAACATTTTGAAAAATGCGGCAATAAACTGGGACAATGTCGCAGTTTATGATGAAGATGGAAATAAGCTTGAAAATGTTACCGATACAAGTAAGCTGCTAAGTTTTGACACCAAAGCCGGAAAGTCATATACGCTTAAGAACTTATATGGTGAAGAGCTTCAGACGGGCAAAATTATAAATGACAGTGATCCAAGAATTAAATATGACAGATTTAGCTATCATAATGAACGTTCACTTCCGGATATAGGTAATGATATTCATTATTCGCAGAGTGCAGGCTCAAGCATAGAATTTCAGTTTGTCGGTACCGGTATTGATGTAATATATTCAGTAGACGACCTTGATTACGGAAATCATACTATTAAGGTTGTGCAGAATGAGGATGGCGGTTACTTTGAGTTTGACGCATTCGCGGTAAGAGGACAATACTCGAATTTTATAAATGATGATAACCCAATGATTACTTACGGAGATGGTTGGGGCAGAAGTGAAAATCGTAATATGAGCAATTTCGATTATATGGGCGATGTTCATTACGCTACCGAAAATGGTTCAAGTCTAAATGTTGAATTTAGCGGTACCGGAATAGAGGTTGTACTTGAGAAAAATAGCGGAATTATTTCGGCAGCAATTGACGGCACGGACTATGATGAAATTAATGTAGGTGAAATACAGGATGCGTCCGGTGATAGAAGACTGACTGTTATGGAAATAAGCGGACTTGCAAATGGCTCACATACACTTAAGCTTACAAAAACCGGCGGCGATTGGTGTATTGTAGATGGATTTATAATTCTTAATGAGGGCGGCAGTACTTTCAATGAAGGGATATATGAATTGTCGAATCTCGATAATGGTAAGGTTCTTTCATTGAATAATACGGAAATAACCACAACAGATGAATGTGCGGGAGCAGATAATCAAAAGTGGATACTTGATTATGTTGATAACGCTAATTTCAGACTTATAAATGCACAGACAGGCATGGCAGTGTCGCTTGGTTCAGATAACAGAAGCCTTGTACAGGAGAAGATAGATGTAAATTCAAAAAAGCAGATTTGGCAGAGAGTCAAGAGTACAGCAGGAGCGAATGAATATTGGCTTATGAATTCAATGCTTGGAAAAGACGGAACCTTGTTTGCTCAAATCGACGGTGAATATGACGGTAACGGCGGCGGAGTTGCGATGTGGTATTACAGCACAAGCAATCATTTCTTCTGGAGTTTTGAGGATGCAGGAGAAAATACTGTTTTAATTAAGAATAAGCTTGGAACGTATATGAGCGTAGATCCGAGTAATATAAACGGAGATGGCGCGTCGATAAAAACATGGAGCAAGCTTGTCGGAAGAAATCAGAAGTGGGAAATTAAATATGTCGGTGATAATAAATATGTCATAAAACAGGCTGCCGGTGATAAGGCAATAGTAAGGAGCAATGGCAATATAATTCTTGGTTCTGCCGATACAGATGCAGCAAAATGGACAATTGAACAGAAAAAACAAAACGGAGTTCTTTACTGCATATTTACAAATGCTGAGGACAACAGCGAACTTGATATAGGAGGAACAAAGTGGGCGATAAGTCTTTCAGACAGTAACAGTTCGGCACCGTATGTATATGATATACATACAGAAGGCAAAATTGTAGACGGTGGAGAAGTTACTGTTTCATATAAATATGCAAACTGTGACGGTAGTATTGAGGATGGCAGTACATATAAAGTATATATGAATAGCAGTGAAAATGTTGTTGCAAGTGGAACAACGTCAGAATCGGAGGGCTTTAAGTTTGAAGTGCCGTCGGATTATGGCACAAACAGCGTTTTAACGATAGAGATTACGCCTTCTTCAAAATTAGGCAAAACAGGCGCATCTTTCAGCAAGAATATACATGCCATCAATGTTAACGGTACGAACATGAGCACTTCTGTTACGGCTCAAGAGGATTTTTCAGATGATGATATGGCTGCACTAATCAATTCTCGTGAAAAAGGATTTACACATTCGGGTAGTACATATGAAATATCTGTAGGTGAAAAATCAGGACATGATAATGCCATGAGTATTTTGGCGAAGGATTGGTGGAACAGCGCAAACGTAACGCTTGATTTGGGTAATGACGACAACGAATTTGAAGAACTTACGGGAAAGGCATATGTTGAATTTGACGCTATGTTCGACGCACCTAATTATTATGATTCGGGTAGCAAGATGTATGTTGCGCTAAATAACGGTTCAACACGTTTTGCAGCTATACGTCTGACGGGTGAAAACCTTGATGTGATTTCACTCAGTGACGGCGGATATAGAAAGTATTATAACATAGCGTCCGGCATGGACAATGTATACGGAAAGTGGTTTAACTTTAAATTTTACGTTGATACAGAAACTAATAAGTATGCGGTTAAGGTAAATAATAAATTTGTTACTTTGGACAACGGAGATATATGGTTTACCGCAACTGCAGACAGTACTTCGGATCCGGGAGCAGCTTCTACTGAAACCATAGGTAAGATTGTATCGCTTGAATTCGGACACGAATGGATGGGAGCAAATTCAACTTTGTGGATCGATAATATCAAAGCGGGAACATATTCTGAAATGTCGGGAGCATACTGGATTGTTGATGAATTTTCAGCGGCGGACGGCAAATTGGAATACGGTAAAACCAACAATATGAATCTTAGAGTTATTGAAAAACAGAAGCCTGAAAGCGGAAAAATTTATACGGCGCTTTACTGTGATGGTGTTCTTAAGTCGATAAAAGAAATAGACAGCGATGATATTCAGTTTGACGCAAGAGGCGTGTATGAAACTACGGTTACAATGGACGTACCGAAGGTAGGCGGAAATTATACTGCGAAGGTATTTGTATGGGACGACAGCATGAGACCGATAGGTGACGTATATGAAACAGAATATAATGTTGAAAGCCCATTTGCTTTGCCGAATGTATTTTCCGATAATATGATGCTTCAGGCAGATGAGGATATAACTGTCTGGGGTACAGGTGTTCCGAACGATACTGTAACCGTTACTCTTAAGGAAAAGGACGCAGAAACAGCATATGAAGCAAACTGCACAATTGCTGAGGACGGCACTTGGGAGGTTACACTTGATGCAAAGGAATGCGGCGGTGACTATACAATGACGGTTAAATGCGGCGAAGAAACAAGGAGATATACAAATATTATCTTTGGCGATGTTTATCTGCTTGCCGGTCAGTCAAATATGGAAGCATGGTTGAGTTGGATTGACAGCCAGAATTATGCAGGAGAAAAGGAAAGAGCCGAAAATTCTAATATCAGAACTATTGATTTGTTAAGCAAGGGCGGAAACGGTTCTTCGAATCCTAGCGATAATCTTCCGGAGATTGAAGGAAATGCATGGGCACCGATGACATTCTCAAATGCAAATACAACTTCTGCAATAGGATATTATTTTGCACAGGAACTTAATAAAGAAACAGGCAGACCGATAGGTTATATTCATGCTGCTGTAGGAGGTACAAGGATAGACAGATGGCTTGAAAATGATTATGTTGAAGGAATTTCTTCGCCGTGGTCATTATACAATAACCGTGTTTATCCTTTAAGAAAGTTTAAACTGTCAGGAGTTCTGTATTATCAGGGCGAGTCCGATGGACCTGAGGATGCAGACAGCTTGGATAGTAGCAAGGGAATGAGTGCAGATCAATACAGTACGATAATGGCGGCACTTATTGACAATTACAGAGAACTGTTTAATAACGAAAATCTTCCGTTCTATTATGCGCAACTTGCAAGATATTCAAATCAGAATTTTGAAAATATCCGTGCGGCTCAGGTATGGGCGTTGGATAAGGTAACAAATCCGAATTATGTTAGAATGGTATCAAATCTTGATGAAGTAGGTAATTTCGGTTCAGTGGGCAATACTTCGGGAAATGCCCGCCATGATATACATCCTTACGGAAAGGATGAGGTTGCAAGAAGATTTGCACTTCTTGCAAAGCACGATATTTATGGATATACGGACAGCTCGGTAACGGGACCACAGTATAAGTCGATGGAGACAGATGGCGACAAGCTTATTTTAACATTTGAAGCCGATGGAGATTTGGATATATTGGATAAAGATTGCTATGCAGACTATAAGACTGACGAGCTTATTGAAAGTGACAAGCTTGATGTAACGGTTCTTAACGGTTTTGAGATTGCGGGAGAAGATGGTATTTATTACAGTGCTAATGCAGAAATCAAAGGAAAGACTGTTATTTTGAGCTGTGATGAAGTTAAGACTCCGGTCAAGGCAAGATATGCATTTGGTGCTTATCCTGAGTCACCGAATCTCACAGATGGAAGCGGTTTGCCTTCATACACATTTGCTACAGAATATACATCAAAAAATTAATACAAAATAAATTTTTCGATACAGACAAAGCCGTATGGTTTTGTCTGTATCACTATCAGGAGGATATATATGCACAATATAAATATAGTAAAAGATATGCTTAAGGCAGGTGTTTATAATGAACAACTGCAGAATATATACAATTGTACGGATAGTGAAACCGAATTTTATGCAAAAAGGTACATAAGGGTTATAGATAACTTTGAATCTACGTTCGGTAAGAAGGAAAGTATAGCACTGTTTTCCGCACCGGGACGTACAGAAATCGGCGGTAATCATACCGACCATCAGCATGGATGTGTTATAGCGGGAAGTGTAAATCTTGATGTAATAGCGGCAGCCGCTCCAAACGGAACAAATGTTGTCCGGATTAAGTCCGAAGGTTATCCGATGGATATTATTAAACTTGATGAATTGGAAATCAAGGAGGATGAATTTGAAATGGCGGCGGCACTTATTCGCGGAATTATAAAAAAATTTGTTGATTTAGGTTACAGTGTTGGGGGCTTTGACGCATATACAGTTTCAAATGTATTAAAAGGTTCGGGATTGTCCTCGTCAGCAGCTTTTGAGGTACTTGTAGGTACGGTAATCAATGGTCTTTTTGCAAACGGTGAAGTGGATGCGACGGAAATAGCGAAATTCGGTAAATTTGCAGAGAATATATATTACAATAAACCGAGCGGACTAATGGACCAAATGGCGTCATCAGTAGGATCTATGGTGTTTATAGATTTTAAAAGTACAGAGAAACCTGTTGTAGAAAAATTGGAATTTGATTTAAAAAAACATGGTCATGCACTTTGTATTATTGATTCAGGAGCTGACCACGCAGATTTAACAGATGAATATGCGTCAATTCCTGCCGAGATGAAGGAAATAGCATCATACTTTGGGAAAAAGTATTTGCGTGAAATTGACAGAAATGAATTCTATGATAATATACATAATATACGTTTGAAAATAAATAATGACAGAGCGATTCTCAGAGCAATTCATTTTTTTGACGAAAACGACAGAGCGATTTCTGAGATGCAGGCAATTAAGAACGATGACTTTGAAGAATTTAAACGACTGGTAAGAGAATCGGGTTATTCGTCATATATGTATTTACAGAATATATTTTCAAATAATATGCCCAAAAAACAAGCGGTATCGCTGGTTTTGGCATTATGCAGCGAGATACTTGGGGATAGAGGAGCATATAGAGTGCATGGAGGAGGTTTTGCGGGTACGGTGCAGGCATTTGTTCCATTTGATATGCTTGATGATTTTAAACGACGCATAGAAGATGTTGTCGGAAAAGATTCGTGTCATATCTTATCCATACGCCCTGTAGGCGGTTGCGAATTGAAGTAAATGATATAAATAGGTTAAATAGGTTCAGAAATGAACCTATTTATTTTGTATATATTATTCTATATTGGATTAAATTTTTCGATATAGACAATGGCAGATATAAAAGATAATATAATAACATAAAATCTCTCTCTTTCGGAAGAACAGCGGAATATCAATTTAGATATTTCGCTGATTATTCCATATTAAGGATAAGTGCTGAGGAGGCTATACTTATGAAGATAAATATAACTGAAAATATAAAAATATCAATGCGCGGATATACAATTATAAATGTAAACGCATATTGGGAGGAAAACGGCAGGAGATATGCTGTTAAGGCATGTGATGGATTAAAGATTGATTCCAATGATAAAGAGGTTATTTTAAGAGGAAGTTATGATGGACGAAATGTGGAATGGAAACTTTGTGATAAGGGAAATTATATAACCGCCGAGTTGACAATTCAATCAAAAAATGAAGTATATATTGATGCGTTATGTGCATTTCGAGGAGAGATAAAACCGGAAGAAGCAAATCAAAAATTTTTAAAGGTTCCTTTTGATAATGACGATTGGGTAAAATTCGAGTCGAAAGAATACAGTAAATCGGAAATGGGATATGGCGTAAGTGCAGTTTATAATCAAAACGGTGCACTGATTATCGGTGCATTGGAATACGATATTTGGAAAACCGGTATTATTCCCAATGAATGTATAGAAGTACGATCAGGAGTGACGGATAAACTTACAAGAGATACAATAAAGCATGGTACGGTACATGGAGAAATTGTCAAATCTCCTGTAATATATATCGGAGAGAGCAGAACATGGCAACAAGGAATGATGGGCTTTGCTGATATTTATAATGAATACAACACAAGACTTTTGTGGCACGGACCGATACCGTTTGGCTGGAACAGCTGGTATGCATATATGAAAAAAATAGATATGGATAAATATATGGAAGCATCAAAATTTGTAAGCAAAACGAATTTTTATGACAAAAATGTGTCCTATATCAATTTTGATGCATTTTGGAACGTAGGTCTTACCTCTGAAGAACTTTTAAAAGCGGCTGAATTTGTTAAAGAAAGAGGTCAGATACCCGGAGCGTACATAGCACCGTTTGCGGGGTGGATAAAAGAAGATTGTATTGATGATTATGTCACTTATGATACGGGTGAAAGGGTACGAGTTGACGGCTTTGAGGATATAAGATACAGTGATATTATATTAAAGGATTATAATGGTCGTATTTTGCCGCCGCTCGATGGAGGTTATCCGCTTGATGTAACACATCCTGTAGTTATAGAACGGCTGAGATATGTGATAAAATATCTCGGAGGTTTGGGGTATAGATATATAAAAGCCGATTTTCTCGGTCATGCCGCAGTTGAGGGGAAACATTATATAAAAGAAATTCAGACGGGTATGGCAGCGTATAACTATGCTATGCAAAAGTTGAAGGAATATTGCATTGAAGAAGGGATGTTTATAAGTCTGTCAATCGCCCCGCTCTTTCCGGGTGGATACGGACATTCACGCAGAATTTGCTGCGATGTGTTTCAGCAGTTTAAGGATACGGAATATTTGCTTAATGCAGTAACATATGGTTTTTGGCAGAATAAAAAAGTATATGAATTTACCGATCCGGATCATATCTGTTTTAACGGGAACTATGCGGAGGCAAAGTCAAGGCTGGTTTCTGCATTGGTGGGAGGAACATTAATGCTTATGTCAAATGATGTAGAAAATGAAGATATAAATAAACGCATTTTAGACTTGACGTCAAATAATGAACTTCTTGATATTGCAAGAGAGCATATAACCTTTGTTCCAATCGATGAAAGTATAGACAGAGATTTTGCATCTGTATTTATTTCGGAAAATAAAAAGTATATGATCATATTTAATATGACAGATACGGATAGAAAAATTTGTACATCAGCAAAGGGAATAAAGCCAAAAATTGGAGAGGATTTGTTTACAAAAGTAAAGATAGATTTATCTGCCACGGATTGCTATGAATTAAGGGCAAGAGATTGTACGGTTCTTCGTATTGTGGAATAAATTTTTCTATATACAGAGCTAATTATTCATAGTTGTTTTAAAGGTATCAAGTATGATATAATTTATTACAAAGAAAAATAACATTATCTAAGAGGGGATGAAAAGAATGAAACGACGTATTATATCAATCTGCTGTATATTATCGGCATTTATACTGTTTACTGCGATGAATGTATTTGCGGAAGAAAATAGCCAATCTGAAATTTTATATAGTAATAGACTGAAAGCAATGGAGGTTATACCTGATGATTTCGACATGGATAAAGAAATCACAAGGGGAGAAATATCCGAGATTGTATGCAGGATATATAATTTGGATTATACTTCGGGAGGAAGCAGGATATTCAGTGATGTGGACGAGGATAATCCGTATTATCAAGCAATAGACATGGTATATACACATGGTATAATAAGCGGTTTCGGTGACGGAAGTTTCAGACCGAATGAAACAATAACAAATGAACAGATGATAAAAATACTTATCAGTATGACCGGTTATGATGATATTGCTTCACAATACGGTGGATATCCGTCAGGTTATATGAAGATAGCAGGAGAAAACGACGTACTCGCACCGGATACAGCCGGAACAGATATTGTAACAGGAAGAAAATTGGCTTATTCGGTGTATAAAGCGATGGAAATGCCTGTTGTGTATATTGATTCTTATGAATACGGTTATATGCAGTATGATATAGACAGTAATAAAACCCTAAAGGAAAATCTTATGGCGAGCAAAGATTTATCATACAGTCAGGGAATAGTGAATTTTGACGGGATAACTCATATAAACAAGGCAGGTGTTCCGGACAAGGGTTATGCTGAAATCAACGGTGACAGATTTTTAAGCGATATTAATATGAGATCTCTTTTGGGAATGTGTGTTGAGTATTGGCTTAAAGATAATGATACAATAATATATGCATATGAGTATAAAAATAAAAACAATATACGAACATTTTCAAGCAAGGACATTGATTCGGCAGATTTTAGCAAATACACAGTTAGTGATTCAAATAACAAAAAAACTACGATAAAGCTTGAAAAAAGCATAAATGTTATATATAACGGTCAAGGAATGGAAAGCTTTACAGAGGAGGATTTAATCCCTCAGAACGGCGATGTGACGTTTATTGATAATGATAACGATAATCTTTATGAAATAGTTATCATTAATGATAAAAGATATTATGTAGTTGACAGTGTAGGAAATTCAGGCTTGTCTGTAAAATATAAGCGATATGGAGTGCAGACTGAATCCGGATATTACATAAAAGAAGATGAATTGGATACAAATGTTTATTATATTGTATACGATGAAAAAGGAAATGAAATTTCACCGTCCCTAATATCTGCCGATGATGTTCTTTCTGTAGCAAAAAGCAAGAATGGCAATGTTATAAGCGTTACACTTACAAGAAAGAAGATAGACGGTAAGATAGATTCACTTACATTGAAAAAGATAAAGATAAACGGTACTGAATATGATATTGCAATTGCTGCTGACGGTGAATATACGGATTTGGGAGTAAAGGTTGGTAAATCAACGGAAGCATATCTGAATGAAAATGGTGAGGTTGTATATTGCAGTGATGGTATAAGCAGTGACACAGTATATGCGTATATAATAAACACATGGATTGATGAAAACGGAGAAACATTGTATGCAAAGTTGGTTACGGCGGGCAATATGGGAACACTTACAAACAGAAAATATTGGTGGGTAAGCGATAAGCTTGTTCAAAATGACAATGTGTACGAATATAAGATAGCTGATAAGGCAAAGGTAGACGGATATAAGATAACATCAAGCTTGGCAGAAAGTATCAAAAATAAAGTATGTGAAATAAAAGTTCAACACAGTGAAACAGCCGGAACGGAAATTACTAAAATAGACAAACTTGTGCCGAATTTTCAATATACAAAAGGAAAATATAATCATAACACAAGCGCTATGATACAGTCGGATTTAAGTTTGATGAATTATGATAACCCTGCGGTATTGCTAAGCGGTAATATAAAAACATTGGTTGTTCCGGTGGATACGGCAGAGAAATACGATGATGATTGTTACATGGCAAAATATCGTATAGAAAATGATGTATCAACACATAATGTTGAATTTTACGGTATACCGAAAGATTCACAGACACCTAAACTGCTTGTAATGAAAACCGTTTTATCAGAAGTCGGAACAGCGGGTGGCGATAATGAAACTTGTATATTGACAGAAGGAGTATCTAAAGGCGTTAATGAAGATGATGAAGAATGTTATTTTGCACAAGCTTATGATAAAAACGGAAATGAAATAACGCTTACAATACGCAATGATTTCAGATTTGCAGACAGTTCGGTAAAGAATGCTATTATGGACTTATGTGCCGGCGATGTAATGGAAATTGGACGTGACGGACAAAACAGAGTTCTTGAAATTAAAGTTATGGCTTCTGCTTCAAGACCGATAGACGGTACACAGATGGGCATTATTGAAAAACTTCAACAGAATGTTATATGGAATAAGAGTAACGGCGATGATTTCTATAATGTATTTTTCTATATGAATGATGATGACGAACGTGTGGAGGCAGGTATAAAAGCGGAATATCCGATATTCCGTTATACACAAGGCAGAAACGGCTATGTCGATAAAATCAGTGCGGCAGACATTCTTACAGATGAAAATGGTGTCAATGCAGATACAGTTATAATAGCCGGTGACATAGCGGTTATATTGCCGCTTGATTGATAATAAGGAAGGGGTGTATTATATGAAACGGTTTATAGCTAAAATTCTGTCCGCAATAATGTTGATATCATTGATACCTACTGTTGCATTTGCGGAAAATAGCGAAAATATATTGTATGAGGAACATTTTGAAAGCGAAACAATTAAGGATGAAATAGAAAATAAACAATACGGCTGGAGTTGGGATGCGGCAGGCAATGCATCCGACAAAGCTGCATTTCAGGTAGAGGAGAATGACTACAGCTATCCGAACGGTGGAAATTTTTTGAGATTTGCGTCTACAGATTGGTATAAGAGTATGTGGACAGTACTTGACTTGCAGGAAAACGGAATATATAAACTGGTTCAAAACGGCGAGAGCCAGAGTGATGCTAAAGCAGCTGTAAGCGAGTATCTTTCAAATAATATATCTGTAAGCTTTAAGGCAAAGTTTGAGGCGGACGGAAAGGATAATGCAAAGCATGAAGCATATATACGCATAAAAAATGCTGAAAATGAAGCAATTGCAGAACTGAGTACATACTGTGAAAATAAAAGTGATACAGGTTCGCTTGTACTGAAGGCTTTGAACAACGAAAAAACGGAAATTGAGGAATATAAAATTGCAGATATAAGCTGGCAAAAAGAAAATACCGATTGGCATGACTTCAAAATAGATTTTAATATAACAAATAATACTTATAGGCTTACTGTAGACGGAGAGGTATTCAAGGATACTCCATACGGCAGTTGGATTCCGTCTGCGGCAATACCTTCGGATAATACAACAGAATCTTCACCGTGTGAAATCGGTATGATAAAAAGTTTGGAGATGGGACATTCATGGTCAGGATGGTGGCAATGTATCGGAGTTGATGATATTGTGCTGACAGAAGGTGATTGGACATCTGAGGAGCCGAATGAAACTCCGACAGTAATTGTCACACCATCACCTGAACCGGATTCGGATGTGGATTATATAGAGGATTTTGAGGGTGCAAATACAGAACAAAACATCAAAGAGCAAAATGACGGTTGGAGCTATGACGGAACAAGCGATTCTGCAAGCCATATAAATCTTTGGGTTGGCAACAATCTTTCTGACAGTAATTCTTTGAGATTTGCTTCGGATACATGGTATAAAACCATGTGGCTGATTATGAATGTCAAGGAGAATTTCATAAAGAAAAAGACCGAATCGGGCATTGATACAGAAACTGCCACGAAAGATGTGACAGAATATTTAAACGGTGACTTTAAGCTGTCTTTTGACGCTAAATTTGAACAACAAGGTACAGACGGTACTCATGAGCAGTATATTCGGATAAAAGGCTCGGATAATCATGCCATAGCCGAATTGCACCTCATGGATGATAAGCTTGGTATTATAGCTTTAAATAAGGATAAAACAGCAAATGAATTTTATGAAATAAAAACAATAGATTGGAGTAAAGGCAACAAAGAGTGGCATAACTTTGCAATATATTTTAATCATGAAAAAGATGCGTATATGGTAGAAGTAGACGGAGAAATATTCAAAGGTACTTCTTACGGAAAGTGGATACCGGGTGGTAGTGAAAGCGGAATAGGCGCATCCTCGCATGCATCGCTTGGAACTATTGAAAGCATTGAATTCGGTCATTTTTGGTCGGCATATTGGCAGAATATGTGTATAGATAATATTGCGTTATCGCAGTATGAACCGACAGAGGATGAATATGAAATAGGAAGTATTACAATAAAAAATGAGCACGGAGGAACAGTCCTGACAAAGGGCAACAGTTACAGTGCAGAGGTAAATGCGATAGGCGGCGAAACTGCGGACACACAGCTTTCATGGGAGTATTCAACAGACAATGGAGTTTCATGGAAAGCACTTGAGAGCAGTACGGTACCGAATGACGCGACTCATATAAAAGTCAGTGTTATATGCACAAGCACAGACGGAAAAACTGCAACCGGTGAAGCCCAAACCGAGATTGCCGAAACGGGAGAAGTAGATTATGTGGAAATTGTCGGAGAAAATTTTGAAGAATCTGATAAGGAAACGGAAATCCTCAATCAAAAAAATGGCTGGAGTTTAAGTGGACAGTCATACCAGGCAAAGGTTGGCAGGTTTTGGAGGAACAAGAAATTCGCTGAGATTTGCGTCGACAGCAAGCAATGCAACAAATAATCTGCGTTTGGATCTGGTTAAAAGAGGAGCTACGTTTGAAACAAACGATAAACTGTATTTAAAATTCGATTATTCATTCGGTTTGGGTAGCGATGAAGATACGGTAAATTCGGCTTCACTTGCATATATACGAATAAAAGATACAAATAACAAGGCATTTACAACGATAAGTTTGCTTGGCGATAAAATGTATATGTCATATTATGATGAAGCAGAGGGAAAAAATAAGCAGGCTGTTATTGCACAAGGACAGGATGTAACTCTTGACATATGGCGCACAATGGAATTATATCTTGATACCGAAAAAAATAAATACTGTATGCTTATAGACGGCAAAGCGATAAGAGTTGACGGAACAGGTTGGTTTATACCGTCGGATACTATTGTTACAGGTATCGGAAAACCCAATGAGGTAAAGGGTATAGGAGCAATTGAAATAGGTCAAGAGAATTCTGCTTGGTGGGAAAACACTTGTATAGATAATATTTCTCTACAAAGATATTATCTTCCGGCTGACAGCACTCTGACCGTGAGTGGTATAAATCCGGTGAATGGATATGACGCAGCCAAGAAGATTGTTACAGGAGGAAGTGTTACAGCCGTTCCACAGACAGAAGAATCAACTGTTTTGTCAGACGAAATATATATTTGGGAATATTATAACGGCAGTGATTGGGTTGAAATGACAAATAATATTGTGCCCGAAAATGCCGAAAAAGTACGAGCAACCGGCAAATTTACTGATGTATACGGTCAGACCGCACAGGCTTTTGGTGAAGCGGAGGTTTCAAAGAACAGTGCACCTGCTATATCGAATTTGAAGGTTACCGGCAGTGTGGAAAGCGGTCAGGTTTTAAAAGCGGAATATACATATACCGATGCGGACGGCGACGAAGACGATAGTATCTATATATGGCTTCAAAGTAGAACACTTGACGGAACTTATAAAGAAATAAGCAGAGAAAAGGAGTATACTGTTAAGGATAAGGATGCAGGCAGCTATATAAAACTACAAATAATTCCGAGAGATAATTACGGTGTATGTGGCAACACAGTGGAATATTCGATTGAGGAAGGTGAAGATACATTATTCAACAGAGTATGGAAAAAAATCAATATTCCAAGCGAGCCTTCGGGAAGCTCTGTTTATCTTCCGGAAAGTGATGAGGAAAACGGAGTAACTTTGAAATGGGTATCTTCGGATAACTCGATAGTGAGCAACAGCGGTGTTATAAACAGACCGTTATACGGATATAAAACAGTTACGCTTACATGTACCGCTACAGATAAGGACGGAAATACGAGCAAAAAAACGTATACCGTAACAATTAAAGGAAGCAGCGGCAGTTCATCAGGCTCAGGCGGAGGCGGAGGAGGAAGTTCGTCGGGAGGAAGCAGTGGCAGCAATGTAAATATAAAGTATGTGGCAGCGGCTCCTGTGACAAGCTGGACTGATGATGAAAGCGATAATAACGGTACAGGTGAAATCATAAATCCTGTAAAGCGATATTTTAATGATATTGACGGCGGTGAATGGTATGCTTCAAATATTTTTGAACTAAAGAAAAGAGGAATAATAGACGGAGATGATGACGGTAATTTCCGCCCGGGCAGTATGATTACAAGAGCTGAGTTTGTGAAACTTATAGTAGAACTTTTGAAAATCAAGGACAATGAAGTGGAATGCAACTTTACAGATGTTGATAAAGATGCTTGGTATTATCCTTATGTTGCATCAGCACTCAAATTCAATATAGTGAATGGTATGGGTGATGGCAGCTTCGGTACGAATTTGAATATAAAACGTCAGGATATGGCTGTTATGGCGGCAGCTGCAATAGAATTATCAAAAGAACTTGACGGTAACGGAGATTTATCGGAATTTATTGATAGTACGGCTATATCAGATTATGCAGTCGAAGGAGTAAAGAAATTGACAAATGCCGGAATCATGCAGGGATCGGACAATATGTTCAGACCTGCTGATAATGCGACAAGAGCTGAAGCGGCAAGTGTAATTTATATGATAGCTGAATATTTGAAATGATAAAACGGAAAAGGATGTCGGTTAAAATAACCGGCATCCTTTTATTATTATGATTATTAGGGAACAGAAATATCCGAGCCTGTCGGCAGAAATGATTTTCAATAGTTTTCTACGGCAAAATCGCTTTGTGGGCATCGGATGTCTTTCCGATACACCATAAAACTCCACAAAATTAAAGTAGACAAAACCACAATGGTTTTGCCTACAGTATGAAATCCGACAGCATAGTGTCGGATTTTTTTAGGTCAGTGATTCATTTTTCTGTACTGTACAGGGGTAACTCCGTAGTGAGCCTTAAATTGTCTTGAAAAATATGCACTGTCAAAGTATCCTAACTCGTTGGCTATGTCTGTTATTGAACGATTTGGGAACTTAATCAAAGCCTCTGAAGCATAAGTGAATTTTTGTTCAATCATATATTTTGAAAAAGATTCATCAGTATTTTCTTTGAAAAACTTGCTGAGGTACCCTGCGCTTATATTAAATTGCTGAGCAACTGAAGCAAGTGAAATATCTTCGGTTATATGTTCTCGAATATATTCCTTTATATCTGTAATTAGACTATAGCGTCTATCCTCCGATTGTATAGACATTTTGTCTGAAAGTTCTTTGAAAATCCTGTCTGAAAGTTCAAATAAATATACAGTAGAGCCATCAAAAAAATTATTGTCCACAATTTTTTTGAAAGCGGCATCTTCGGATATTGATATATCGAATTTCTTGGCAGTACGACACAATATAGAAAGAATGCTGACTACTACCGATTGCGCATAGCTGAATGAATGGTTGTCACGTTTTACGCTTGTAAGCATCAGATTACATTCATCACAGAACTGAGTTTGGTTATTATTCATAAGAGCATTTTCAATACGTTCTATCTGCTTTGAATCAATCAGTGAATTATCCATTTCAACTTCAATTAATTCGCTTGCCCGGAATGTGTTATCAAAACCATAGATGTACGAATATTTTATAAGGTCGACAGATTGCTCGTGCAGTTTGCCGATTTGTGAAATATTGTCCGTTTCTCCGCAGAAAAATATATTGATAAGAGATTTTTCGATGATAAGACGGTGAATGGTTATAATTATCATGTCATAATCAATTCTATCATCATTAATAACTATATCTATCGTTCTGGAGGATGATAAAGATACAATACAGTTGAATGTTTCATACAAGACATCCATAACGTCATAAAGAATGAAATTACTTTGTTCGTATGAAAACGTTTTAAGAATTTCTTCATTAAATTCTATCGTTATAAGAGAATATATCTTATGTGAAAATTCGATTCCAAAATGCGAAAGTATGGAAAGTATATTTTCGGGTGTGTCGTTTGTTAAACCGTTTATAATTTTCGTCGTGGTCTGATGAAGATGAAGTTCAGCATACTTTTTATCAAGCGAATCCAATTCAATTCTTTTCTGACTGAAATCATCAATGAGATTATTAAGAAATTCTATCTCATTATCGGAATGAGATTCATTCGCAAGACTGACTTTTGCTTTATCAACAACATCATTAAACGGTTTATATATTTTTCTTGAAAGTAGTTTCATAAGAAAATATAGCAACAGCAGTATAATAAATGCGGTAAATGATATACATAATATAACAAATAAAATCTGTTCATACCACTCCTTGGTGGAAATAATATAGACATATTTCCAATCTTTTATTTTTGATTGCAGCCATATGTATTTGGCGGTTGTATTCTGAAATTTCATTCTTGATGAACCGCTTGGAGTGCTTATAATTTTATTATAAGAAGTGGGATTTAACTTCTCTATTGAGTTTATTTCAGGAAACTTTTCACTATGTATTAGAGTTTTTGAACTATTGTCAAGAATTGCAAAGCACTGAACGCCGGTCATATCAACGTCCTTAATAAAATTCATTATATTTTCTATATCAACAGCCATAATAACACAGTTTACATTTCGTTTGCCGAAAGAAGATGTTTCATTACTGGAAACGTAGTGGACATATATAATGGATTTTTTCTGATTTTCAAGCATAATATTGTCATCCTGAGGCACATAGAAATCAGAATTTATACTATCTAAATAAGAAAAAAATCTGTTTTGGATAGAAAGATTATTTCTTATATCTGAAACACTGTAAACGATTCCGTTATATGAAGATACAATGGAATCGAACTGTCCGTTATAGAGAATTACATTGTCGATAAAAGGATTTTGTTTCTTAATATCGGAAATCTCCTGTTGCATAGTTTTCATTTCGTCGAATGACATATCGTTCATATTTGAAAAGAATTTCTTTATGCGAGCATTTTCGGAATTTGTATTAAAATATGTATCGCACAGATAATCTATCTTTTCAAACAAATATTTATCTGTAGCTGTCGCCATCTGTTCCAATGCCCATGTATTTGAACGTGTAATAATATTGTCGGAATGGTGTGAAAAAACAATCATTAATACAGTTGAAAAAATAACAAGCATCAAAATAAATAAGGACATAAAAAGAAAAGTCGATTTGATAGCTAAATTGTTTGTGTTTTTGTTGCTCAGTTTTTTCAATGTAGTTTTTAACATAGACAACTATTCCTCCGTTGATTTTGTTTTCTTCATTTTATATATTGATTTTAACATAAAATAAGCCTATATTCAATAATCTTTTTGTTGAATATTAAAATTTTCTATATGAGATAAAATTTTTACACGTTGAAAAATTGGTGGAGATACAGTATTATAGAATTAAGAAAAATAAAGAGAAAGGGGTGCAGACTTTGAAAAAGTTAACAGCATTTTTTACGGCATGCATTATAACAATTTTAGTATCAGCTTCTGTAATTCCAGTACAGGGAAGTGCGGCGGTGAACGGATATCAATGCAGTACAGAAGCTTCATATGGAATGATTACAGATGGCGAAAACTTTAAGGTTACTTCGCTTGAAGACGGAGCGGGAATGATTGTTAATGCACCGGTATCGGGAAGCTATAAGATAAACTTTCGCGGAAAAGGTGACGGACTGACGATAGATGCCGGAGATAATATATATGAAATGACTCTCAACGGAGAAAATCAAATTTCAGATATTTATTTGGATAAAGGCAGGCATGAAGTACAGTTGTCTGGAAAAGGAAAGCTTGATTTTCTGAAGGTGGAAATAGAGCAGACAGTATATGAAGCAGAGGGTGGCAGACTTGGCGGATACGCTGTGAGAAACAGTAGTAGCGGTGCTTCGGGTGGAGCGGTTGTATCCAATATAGGTGCTCCGAAAACAGATTTTGGAAATATATTGCTTGACGTATACGCACCGTATGACGGTGTATATGGAATTATAGTGGATTATACATCATCAGGTAACATACCGTTTTATATTAAATCCGGTGACAGTAGCGTTGAGGTTACCTCGGCAAAGGATATGCAGTTTTCAAAAGAGGGACGAAAATATGTTGAACTTCCCCTAAATGCCGGTTCAAATGACGTAAAGATATACGGCGAAGCAGGAAATATGGGCTCGGTGGATTGTATTACGGTATTTGCTCCCGAGGAGGTTATGGATAACTGTTATGAAGAAACAGAAGCTAAGCTTTTTGGAAGTGCAGAGATAAGAAATAATCTTTATACTGCGAAAAACAGCAGCGGAATAACAGGAATAGGCCCTGACGGCAGTGCGGAATTTAATGTAAATACAGATTCGGGTACATATGAAATAACAATATGGTATTCATCTCCCGAATATCGCGGAATGGAAATATATATTGACGGAAAATATCATGACAGATTATATTGTCCGATTACCGCAGAGGATTACAATACTGAAACAATAAGCACAAAAATCAATTTGTCAGCAGGTAAACATAAAATCAAATTTACAAATTCTTATTCCGATGCACCGGATATTGATAAAATACAATTGACAAAATCATCGGAAAGCAAAACAAGGTATAAGTCGTTAGGAACGAGAAATTTTGACAACGGAACAGTATCGATTAAATATAATATGGAGAATGGAACAGGTGATTTTTACTGCGGCGATACACTTAGAGTAAAGGGTATAGAGGCTGTGGCTAAGCTTGAGGGTGACGATACAAATACTGCTGTTAAATCTTCCGATTATTCTTATAGAACGGTATCGAAGGAAGACGTTGAAGACGGCTATGGAAAGGGAACTCTTTATACGGTAACTTCATATGAACCCGGACTTCCGATAATGCGTCAGAGATATTGGTTGTATAACGGACTTGAATACATTATAACCAATATGGAAATTGAATCTGATAAAAGTATTTCTTCTAATTTTCTTGCTCCGATTACTGCTATGGGTAGCGGGATTGTAAATATTGGAGAGATTGACGATGGAAGAACACTTTTTGTTCCGTATGATAATGACGGATGGGTAAGATACCGTGGAGATGAGATTAACGGTAGACATATCAGCTATTGGGCTACTTCATTATATGACAATACTTCAAGAGCATCGATAGTTACAGGATCAATTGATCATGACACATTTAAGACGGGAACAAGCGAGTATTCACGCGAAAACAGTATAAACTTCTTTGGCGGATTTGGAGGAATATGGTCCGCAAAGGATACTTATGATTATGTCCCGCATGGAAGTATAGACGGAAACATACTGACATCACCGAGATTTTTCCTTGGATATTTCGACGATTGGCGCGATGGCATGGAGGCTTACGGAGATGCAAATACAAGAAATATCCCAATGCTGGAATGGAAAGATGGCGTACCGTTTGGTTATAACAGTTGGTATGGACAAGGATCAAAAGTAAATTATAACGAGTCCATTGATGTATCTAACTTTATAAAAGAACTTGGAGATAATGATTTTAAGGGCGATAATGATGTGGCATATATTAACCTTGATTCATATTGGGATTCTTTTTCAGATGATCAACTCAAGCAATTTGTTGAGCATTGTCACGTTAATGGTCAGAGAGCAGGTATATATTGGTCTCACTTTGTATTCTGGTCTACTGAGGCTTGGTGGAATATGGGAGTGCCTGGGTATGATTACACATACCGAGATGCTGTGCTTGAGGAACCGAATGGTGGAGTTGCGGCAATTCAGAAGGATTCCAGCTCACTGCCTATGGATCCGACAAGCGATGCTATGAAAGCAAGACTTGATTATATAATGAATAAGTTTATAGACTGTGGCTTTGAGTTTTTGAAAATAGATTTTCTCAACTATGCCGCTTTGGAGGGAAATCATCGTGACCCTGCTGTAAAAACAGGTATGCAGGCATATAATCAGGCGCTAAAAATGTTTACTGACTATGTTGATACAGATAAGTTTTTTCTAAGCTATTCGATAGCACCACTGTTTCCATATCAGTATGCACATGCAAGAAGAATATCGTGTGATACTGCAGATGATATAGGCGAAACGTCATATATGCTAAATTCTCTAAATTATGGTTGGTGGGAGGACAATACTTTGTATCAGTTTACCGATCCGGATCATATTAGTTTTGCTGCTTCGGCAACAGAAGCGAGGACAAGATATAATTCAGCAGTTATATGCGGAACTATGATGCTTTTAAGCGACTCATATAAAAATAAGGGAATGCGGGAGCTTACAAAAGAACTGACATCAAATGAGGATATTAATGCTCTTGCGAGAAAAGGAAAAGCATTTAGACCTGTTGAAGGTAATACAGGACAGTGGACAAACGATCTGTTCACGCTGGATGATGAAGATGGCTTTTATCTGGCGGTATTCAACTATGAGCGCACAATGAACAAAAAATACAATATAGATTTGGAACGCATAGGTTTGGAAAAAGATACTGAATATTCTGTGACCGATATGTGGAGCGGAAAAAACATGCAGGTCAAAGACATAATGAGTATTGAACTTCATCCTGAGGAATCAAGTATATATAAAATAAAAAGGGGGAATAACCGGTGAAATCAGCAACGCAAAAAAATTTGAATGCTATGCCGACTGCAAAAAAAATGAATCTTAAGACGAGATTGTATCGGCAGCGTTATTTATACATAATGCTTATTCCTGCGATAATATGGGTAATTCTGATGTGCTATCTTCCTATGTTCGGATTGTATATGGCATTTACAAATTATGTTCCGGACGGAACGCCGTTTTTTCAGTCATTTTTCGGAAGTGAATTTGTAGGACTGCAATGGATAAAATATTTTATATTTGATAGCGGTGACTTTTACAAGGTAATGAGAAATACACTTGCAACAAGTCTTTTGACAATTATATTCTCAATTCCGGCACCGATAATAATAGCACTTGCTCTTAATGAAATAAGAATGAGAAGATTTAAACGAGTGGTACAGACAGTATCATATTTGCCGTACTTTATTTCGTGGGTTGTTGTTGCAAATATATTTATAACGCTTTTGTCACAAGACGGTGTTATAAATGCAATTTGTTTAAAATTACATCTTATAGATGAGCCTATACAATATTTCCAAAACGGAAAGTATTTCTGGTGGATTATAGCGATTGCTAATACATGGAAAGGTATGGGTTATAACTCAATAATATATCTGTCTGCAATATCGGGAATAGACGCTGCAATATATGAAGCGGCAGAGGTTGATGGTGCAGGCAGACTTCAAAAAATATGGTATATAACGCTTCCGTGTTTGAAAGACACGATAGTTATTATGCTTATACTTGCCGTAGGAGGCATACTGAACGCGGGCTTTGAACAGCAACTACTTATGCAGAATAATCAAATTATGGATTATGCACTTGTTATAGATTTGTATTCTTATAAGTTTGGTATTCAGCAGTCTATGTATTCATACGGTGCGGCTGTGGGATTGTTTAAATCGGTAATATCATTTGTGCTGTTGGTTATTGTAAATAATATATCGCGTAAATTTGACAGTGCACACATAATGTAAAGGAGGTGCTGAAATGAAGAAATATGGAATTAAAAGGACTAAAAGTGATATTGCAATGGATACCATATGCGTAATATTTTTAACAATCTTATTCATTATAACATTTTATCCGTTTTGGTATGTATTTATAGCATCTATAAACGATCCTATGGATACAATGAAAGGCGGACTGTCGCTATTGCCTCGAGTATTGAATTTCAGTGCATACGGTGTTATTATGAAAGATAAGGAGTTTTTAAACTCTATGGCTGTAAGCGTGTTAAGAGTAATAATAGGAACACCTCTTTCGGTATTGTTTACTTCAATGCTTGCATATGTGCTTACAAAAAAAGAACTTGTGGCATATAAGTTTTGGAGAAAAATATTTGTCTTTACAATGTATTTTGGAGGCGGAATAATTCCGACATATATGGTATATAAAAGCTTGGGACTTATAGATAATTTTGCGGTATATATAGTTCCTTCAATTATAAGTGTATATTACATGATACTTATTAACAGCTATATGTCACAGCTCCCAAAAGAGTTGGAAGAATCGGCAACTATTGACGGGGCAAATGATATAGTAATATTTTTCAGGATTATTATGCCGGTGTCGGTGCCGATAATAGCGACAATCGCATTGTTTGTAGCGATAAATCACTGGAATTCATTCTTTGATTCATATTTATACACAAGTAAGCAAAACTTGAAAACGCTACAGGCAGTAATGATGAACATACTTAATCAATATCAGACAGCAAGTCTGACCGATACAGCGGGAGCGGCTGCCAATGCTGCAAGACGTCAGGCAACATCTTCAGACAGTATAAGAATGACGGCTACAATAGTATCTACAATACCGATAATTATGGTATATCCGTTTGTACAAAAATATTTTGTTTCCGGAATTATGATGGGAGCAGTAAAAGGATAATTATAAAAAAGAAAGGAATGAAAAAAATGAAAACAAAGAAAATAATTGCAATAGCATCTGCTGTAATTTTGGCAGTTTCCTCTCTTGCAGGATGCGGGAGTAATAATAAAAAGGTTGAGGAGGGAAAT
>OICZ01000196.1_pt1 | contig 33028 bp, 32 predicted proteins | sample 1581461 | NCBI WGS metagenome assembly OICZ01 (sample SAMEA3882548, study PRJEB24775) | human gut metagenome | biome: human-associated habitat; feature: intestine environment; material: feces | place: Netherlands | collected 2009/2010 | reverse complement strand
ATAGGTACTGTGCCACTACTCTCACTGGAATATCGTGACTGGCGGACATACATATTGTATCGGTGGGGTTGGTGAGACTGAGATGTTCCATCGTGCAAATACAACGTGTTCTTATCTTACGGATAAGGCTGCTGAAAGCTGTGCAAGTTATAATATGCTGCGCCTGACCAGTCAGTTATTTGAATATACGCGAAGCGGCAATCTGATGGATTATTATGATAATACGCTGAGAAATCATATCCTGACATCAAGTAGTCATAAATGTGATGGTGGAACGACTTATTTTCTTCCACTTGGTCCGGGTGGCAGAAAAGAATTCTTCCTTTCAGAGAATTCCTGCTGTCATGGAACCGGTATGGAGAGCAGATTCCGCTATATGGAAAATATTTATGCGCAGGATGCAGATGCGCTTTACATTAACCTTCTTGTAGATTCCGTGCTGACGGACGAAAATGGAAAAACGATGATCGAACTTCAGAGTGTGGATGAAGAAGGTGTAATGGAAATCCGTTGCCAAAAGGATCAGAAAAAAGTTCTTAAAATCCATATTCCGGCATGGGGACAGAAGGATTTTAACGTGTCTGTAAATGGAAAAGTTCTTGCAGATACAGCACTTCATGATGGTTATATGGTAATTGATGCAGATCCGAAAGCCGGAGATGTGATCCGACTGGAACTTCCGATGGAATTCCGTGTGTTGGATAACAAGTCTGATGCGGCATTTGTCAATCTTGCATATGGGCCATATATTCTTGCGGCACTTTCAGAGGAAAAAGAATTCCTTACAGCACCGGAAGTAGAAGAAATTCATATGGTTGATGGAAAATTACAGTTTGAAGCGAATGGAATGAAGATGATCCCTCTTCCAAAAGTAGATATGGAAGCTTATCATGTATATTTTCATAAAGAATAAAAATAAGAAATAAAAAGCAGGAGTGTGCAGTTAAAAAATGTACACTCCTACTTTTTAGTCATATCAGTTATATCATACTTTTGCGAAGATAAGAGATTTAAATAAAATCTTCTTGACGGATCTGACAAAACAGTGGATAATATTGCACAGTAATCACATGTGACAAGACAGTAGATTATACACTAAAAGAATGACAGGAGCAGGAGAAAGTTATGAAAGAGTTTCTAAGAAAGAAAAATATTATCTTTTCAGCGAAGCGATACGGAATCGATGCGCTTGGTGCAATGGCGCAGGGACTGTTTGCATCGCTTCTGATCGGTACGATCATCAGCACACTCGGAGAACAGCTTGGTATAGGAATCCTTGTAACAGTAGGCGGTTATGCGAAAGGAGCAACCGGAGCTGCGATGGCAATCTCGATCGGAGTAGCACTTCAATGTCCGCCACTTGTATTGTTTTCACTGGCGGCAGTCGGAATGGCAGCAAATGAACTTGGGGGTGCCGGAGGACCTCTTGCGGTTTTGGTCGTTACGATTTTTGCAGCAGAATTTGGAAAACTGGTTTCAAAAGAAACAAAAATAGATATTATTGTGACACCATTTGTGACGATCTGTGTGGGGGTTCTGCTTTCACTGGGATGTGCACCGGCGATCGGAGCAGCGGCAAGTACCGTAGGAACTGCGATCATGTGGGCGACTGAATTACAGCCATTTTTTATCGGAATTATCGTATCTGTAATTGTTGGTATTGCGCTGACACTTCCAATCAGCAGTGCAGCGATCTGTGCGGCACTTTCACTTACCGGGCTTGCAGGAGGTGCTGCTGTAGCCGGCTGCTGTGCACAGATGGTTGGTTTTGCGGTTATGAGTTTTAAGGAAAATAAATGGGGTGGTCTTTTTGCACAGGGAATAGGAACCTCGATGCTCCAGATGGGAAACATTGTGAGAAACCCGAGAATCTGGCTTCCGCCGACACTGGCATCCGCAATTACCGGTCCGGTCGCAACCTGTATCTTCCATTTGAAGATGAACGGTGCGGCAGTGGCATCCGGAATGGGAACCTGCGGACTGGTCGGACAGATTGGTGTGTACACTGGCTGGGTAAATGATATTGCAGAAGGAACCAAAGCTGCGATCACCGGAATGGACTGGGCAGGTCTGGTGCTGATCTGTTTTATTCTTCCGGCAGTGCTTTCTTGGGCGATTGCGATTCCGATGAGAAAATGTGGCTGGATCAAGGAAAATGATCTGAAACTGGATCTGTAGATTCAAGTGTAAATTATATAAAATGTGTTTGATGGGCTATCCTGTGGGAATGTTTCGGATTCTCACAGGATAGTTTTATTTTGTGTGAAATAGGATCAATCTAATAAATTTTTTTCCACCTCATCATATACGATCTCAAATGGCGCCGGCCCCACATCCAGTACCGCCCTGTGAAATTCTTTCTGGGAGAATTGATTTCCCATGGCATCTGCCATCTCCTTTTTCAATTCATAAAATTTCAGGTATCCAATATAGTATTTCAGATAATTGGCAGGACTTCCAATGATCAGTTTATAGACACTCTGTACTGCGTTTGGATCATTGATCCCGTAATCGCTGAAAAAGCGGACTGTATCAGTTACAGACCAGCCGTCATAATGAATTCCCATGTCTGCAAGCGCATAAAGTCCAAGAATGACAGAACTATTTTTCTGGAGAAGGGATGCTTCAGTCTTAGGGAGAGGTGCAAGGTAGTAGGACATCATTTCCGCATAGGTGGCCCAGCCCTCAACGTATCCGCCAAAATCAAGAATGCTCCGAATAGGATCCGGCTCAGAAGCAGAAAAATAGACGGTCTGGTACAGATGTCCGGGATAGCCTTCGTGAGCAAGGGTTGTGTAGAGATTCAGCCCTGAGGCGGTCTGCCCGTTGTTAATGTAGATGACATTTTCCGTTAAATTGTCAATGGCAGGGATCATATAGAAAGCTGGACTTAGATAATCCTGCATGGATTCTGGAACATATTTGACCTGGAAATCAACATCAGGAATTTCCGGGAATGTATCTGTGATTTTGGACCTGAGATCGTCCAGCATGGAATCAGGAGATGTCTGCTCCAAAACAGATGCCTGGGTAAGTGCTGCGTCAGCAGGGAAGAGAACCTTCTGCATGGCACTTAGATCTTCTAGTATCTGTGCCCTGGTCATCAGTCGCAGACGGGAAATGGACTCATTGCAGCCGGTAGTCTGACGCACCAGATATTCATAGTATTTTTTTCCATAAGGGAAATGGCTAAGTCCCTGTTCATTCATTCCTTTTCCTTTCAGCGATTTGATAGCGGTGATCAGATTTTGATAAGCGGGATAAATCTCTTCTGTTACAAGTTTCATATTTTCTTTCTGAAAAGAATCTTTTTTGTTTTCAGGTAAAAGATCCAGTGACGCGATTCGTTCGTTAAATGTACTGACCAGATAATTCTCTTTACCCATATCGATAAAAGACTGGCAGGTGTCCAGAACAGAATCAGCTTGGTAATCCGGCATAAAAAGACCGGAAGCAGCTTTTTTCTGCTCAAACCGGATGACAGAATCAAAATAGGAAGGCGTTTCTTTTAAGAGAGCCAGATAGGTTTCTACATCCTGTGTGTCGTAAAAGCTGTATTCCGAGAGCAGAACAGGCAGCTGCGTATGGATACCGGATACGGGGCCGAGAGGCTCCTGATAAAGCAGATAATCTGTTCCTGTAGATGCATTTTTAAGATAGGTATCCAGGATTTTAAAGGTTAGTGCATTTTCCAAAGAAAGAGTGTCGGGATCAAATTCCTGCAGAGAAGAGAGAACATTTCTGACAGAAGCCTTTGTAGCAACGGAATCAGAAGAAAGACTGCCGTATGTAGCCGGGATGTCCGCGATGCCATAGTCAGAAGGAGAACGCAAGGTATAGTGAAGGCTGATGGTATTTGCGGATACTTCTGTCTGGAAGAGACTACGTGTGAAAGTACGGAATTGCCGGTCGGAGGATTCTGCATGCAGGGAGCTCCAAAATGCATTGCCAGACAGAAAAGAAATCAGAATGACCAGCAGACAACAGGGAAGGATCAGAAAAATTTTTTTCCGGTGTTTAAGAATTAAATGAAACATAAAACTCCAGAAGAAATGATGTTGTTTCTATGTATATGATTTTGATTCTGGAAATATGTATCTCAAACGAAACTTTACAGAAATAAAACAAGTGTCTTGTCAGATGTAAAGTGTGGTGCTATAATGTGCACTATGCTGAAAAAAGATCAGAGATGAGAAAAGAGTCAGTAAGGGAGGATCACGTTATGACAACGGTGGAAGAGATACAGAAGCTTAAAAAAGAGAAGAATGCTGTCATTCTGGCACATTATTATGTGCGGCCGGAGGTGCAGGAAATAGCAGATTATATAGGGGATTCTTTTTACCTGAGCAAGGTAGCAACGAAGCTCCAAGAAAAGACAATCGTATTTTGTGGCGTTTCTTTTATGGGGGAGAGTGCAAAGATCCTGAATCCGGAGAAAACGGTTCTGATGCCGGATATGACAGCAGACTGTCCGATGGCACATATGGCAGATGTGGAGACGATCCGGAAGATGCGGAAAGAGTATGATGATCTTGCTGTTGTCTGCTATATCAATTCAACGGCAGCACTGAAAGAATACTCGGATGTCTGTGTGACATCTGCAAATGCAGTGAAGATCGTAAAAGAACTTCCGAACAAGAATATTTTCTTTATTCCGGATCGGAATCTGGCACATTTTGTAGCCGATCATGTACCGGAAAAAAATTTTGTTTACAACAATGGATTCTGTCCGACTCATGAACGGATGGAACCGGAGGATGTAGCCGAGGTGAAAAGGAGACATCCGGGGGCACAGATCGTCGCACACGGAGAATGCCGTGCAGAACTTCTTGCGATGGCAGATTACGTGGGAAGCACATCAGGAATCATCCAGTATGTAACGGCAAGTGATTGTCAGGAATTTATTGTCTGTACAGAAGAGGGTGTGGGTTACAAGCTGAAGGAACAGAACCCGGAGAAGACATTCTATTATCCGGACAAGCTACCGGTATGTCCGAATATGAAAAAGAATACGCTGGAGAAGGTATTGCATGTTTTGCAGACTGGTGAAAATGAGGTTCACGTAGATGCAAAACTTCGGGAAAATTCCAAAAAACCGTTAGAGAAAATGCTTGAGCTTGCTGCAAAATAAAAGAACCGGAAAATCAAAAATAAGAAACAACAGGTGACCGGCTAAGAGAACCGGAATTGGAGGGATAAAGTTGGAGATTAAGACAGATGTAGTGATCGTTGGAACGGGAGTTGGTGGAGCGTTTTCAGCACTGAATCTTCCGGAGGATAAACAGATCCTTATGATTACCAAGTCAGATCTGGAAAGCAGTGATTCATTTCTGGCACAGGGTGGAATCTGTGTACTTCGGGATGATGAGGATTATGAGGGGTATTTTGAAGATACAATGCGCGCAGGTCATTACGAGAACAGGAAAGAATCAGTGGATATTATGATCCGCAGCTCGCAGGAAATTATTCATGATCTGATTGAATATGGTGTGGATTTCGCTAAAAAAGACGGAAATCTTGCATTCACAAGAGAAGGTGCGCATTCCAGACCAAGGATTCTTTTCCATGAAGATATTACAGGGAAAGAGATTACGAGTAAACTGCTCATGCATGTAAAGAAACGAAAAAATGTACAAATACACGAATATACAACTATGACAGACATAATTGTTAAAAATGGAAAATGTGCAGGTATTTTAGCGAAGACGGCAGACGGTGAAGAGATGAAGATCTATGCACAGGATACGATTTTTGCAAGCGGTGGAATCGGAGGAAGATACCAGCATTCTACAAACTTTCCACATCTGACAGGAGATGCACTTGATATTTCCAGGAAGCATGGAATCCGTCTGGAGCATCTGGATTATGTCCAGATCCACCCGACAACGTTGTATTCTTCAAAACCGGGGCGAAGATTTCTGATTTCAGAATCTGTCCGTGGAGAAGGCGCAGTTCTTTATAATAAAGACGGAGAACGTTTTGTAAATGAGCTTCTTCCGAGAGATGTGGTGACAAAAGCAATCCGGGAACAAATGGAAAAAGACGGAACGGATCATGTATGGCTTTCCATGGAAAATATTGATAAGAATACGATCCTGGAGCATTTCCCAAATATCTGTGAGCGGTGCCTGGAAGAAGGCTATGACGTGACAAAAGAGTGGATCCCGGTTGTTCCTGCACAACACTATTTCATGGGAGGCATCTGGGTAGACAGCGACAGCAGAACTTCGATGGAGCATCTGTATGCGGTAGGAGAGACCAGCTGCAATGGCGTCCATGGGGCGAACCGTCTGGCAAGTAATTCTCTGCTTGAGAGCCTGGTGTTTGCAAAACGTGCGGCACATAAGATTTCCGGAGTGAAAAATGCAGTAAATCCTGTGCTGTTCTGTAAAGAGGCAATATAAAAGAAAAAAATCTGTTTAGAATGAGGAAAAAAGAAATGAATAAGATTACGATGACATTGAATGTAGACCATCTGATAAAAGAAGCACTGCAGGAGGACATTTCCAGTGAGGACGTGACCACCAATGCGGTGATGAAAGAAGCGGTGACTGGAGAGGTGCAGCTGATCTGCAAACAGGATGGAGTAGTTGCCGGGCTGGATGTATTTCACAGAGTATTTGAAATTCTGGATGAAAATGTGAAGACAGATTTCTATTGTAAAGACGGTGACGAAGTGAAAAAAGGAGAATTGATGGGGATTATTACAGGCGATATCCGTGCGCTGCTCTCAGGGGAACGGGTGGCACTGAATTATCTGCAGAGAATGAGTGGAATTGCGACTTATACACATTCGGTTGCAATGCTTCTGGAAGGAACGAAGACGAAGCTTCTGGACACCAGAAAGACAACGCCGAATATGCGTATTTTTGAAAAATATGCGGTCCGTGTCGGTGGAGGATATAATCATAGATATAATCTTTCCGACGGAGTGCTTTTAAAAGACAATCATATCGGAGCGGCAGGAAGTGTGGCAAAGGCGGTGAAAATGGCAAAGGAATACGCACCGTTTGTCCGCAAAATTGAGGTAGAAGTTGAAAATCTGGATATGGTGCGTGAGGCTGTTGATGCGGGAGCAGATATTATTATGCTGGATAATATGTCGCCGGAGGATATGAAGGAGGCAATCAGGATTATTGACGGACGTGCAGAGACAGAATGTTCCGGAAATGTAACAAAAGAAAATATTGACCGTCTGACGTCTCTTGGAGTAGACTATATATCAAGTGGGGCACTTACCCATTCAGCTCCTGTCCTTGACATTTCGCTGAAGAATCTGCATGCTATTTAAGCCGGTCTGGATTCAGCAAGAGTGAAGACAGGATTTGGCAGACAGAAGAGGAAAGTCTGTAATACGTCAGGCACAGAGCAGAATTGCAGAAAAAGGAGAGTTATATCGGGATGACAGGTTCCAGACGAAGAGAAGAGATTGTCAGCAAAATAAAGAGCAGTGAGGTTCCGGTACCCGGGAAAGAACTGGCGAAGGTATATGATGTAAGCCGTCAGGTCATTGTACAGGACATTGCGCTGATCCGTGCAGCCGGATATGATATCATTTCAACCAACCGGGGATATATTCTGAATGCACCGCATACGGTAACGAGAGTGTTCAAAGTCAGTCATACGGATGAACAGATGGAGGATGAGCTTTGTTCGATCGTGGATCTGGGAGGCAAGGTGGTAAATGTAATGATCAATCACCGGATTTATGGACATATGGAAGCACCTCTTGATGTGGCATCGCGGAGAAATGTCAAAGAATTCATGGAAGGGATCCATAGTGGAAAGTCCAGTCCGCTTAAGAATATCACTTCCAACTATCATTATCACACAGTTGAAGCGGATTCGGAAGAGACACTGGATCTGATCGAGCAGGTATTGAAGGAAAAAGACTATCTGGTGTCAAATACGCCTTGACAAGTTTCTGATATCTGTGATACGATTTTTTTGATATGGAAAAAGCGATGACGAAGAGAGTAGGTCTTTTGAATGTTTACAGAGAAGTCCCGCAGAGGCTGAGAGGGATGGCTGGAGAAAGACTGAAGATGGCTTCTGAGCAGCGCAGGTGAACATAAGGAAGCAACGAATCAGTTTCCTGTGCAAGCATGCGATGGGTTCCGCCCGTTACAGCGGCGAGTGCAGATATGGACTGCCAAAAACAGCAGACTGTACCCGGTGAGATTCTTCTTGTGAGGGAAGGATGAAGAGAAGTGGTAACACGGCAATAATCCCGTCTTCTATATTTTATAGAAGGCGGTTTTTTATTTAACAGGAAGTCTTTGTTAAATAAAAGGCACTATGTGCCAGAGATGTGCACTATTTTTAATTTATAGAAAAAGGAGATAAAGAATCATGGCAGACAAACCAAAATATTATATTACAACTGCAATTGCCTATACATCAGGCAAGCCACATATCGGTAACACATACGAGATCGTGCTGGCAGACGCAATTGCACGTTATAAGAGAAGTCAGGGATATGATGTATTTTTCCAGACAGGAACTGACGAGCATGGACAGAAAATTGAATTAAAAGCAGAAGAAGCAGGTGTTACACCAAAGGAATTTGTAGATAACGTATCCGGAGAGATTAAGAGAATCTGGGATCTGATGAACACTTCTTATGACAAATTTATCCGTACAACGGATGATTATCATGAGAAAGAAGTACAGAAGATATTCAAGAAACTGTATGACCAGGGAGATATTTACAAAGGACACTACGAAGGAATGTACTGTACTCCATGCGAATCCTTCTTCACAGAATCCCAGCTTGTAGATGGAAAATGTCCGGACTGCGGACGCCCGGTACAGCCTGCAAAAGAAGAAGCATACTTCTTCAAGATGAGCAAATATGCAGACAGACTGATTGAATATATCAATACACATCCGGAATTTATCCAGCCGGTAGCACGTAAGAATGAGATGATGAACAACTTCCTTCTTCCGGGACTTCAGGATCTTTGTGTATCCAGAACTTCTTTTAAATGGGGAATTCCGGTAGACTTTGATCCGAAGCATGTTGTTTATGTATGGCTTGATGCACTTACCAACTATATCACTGGTATCGGATATCACTGTGATGGTGAAAGCGATGAAATGTTCAATAAGAACTGGCCGGCAGACCTTCATCTGATCGGAAAAGATATCATCCGTTTCCATACGATTTACTGGCCGATCTTCCTGATGGCACTTGGACTTCCGCTTCCGAAGCAGGTATTTGGACATCCGTGGCTTCTTCAGGGCGATGGAAAGATGAGTAAATCAAAAGGAAATGTACTCTATGCAGATGAACTCGTAGATTTCTTTGGAGTAGATGCGGTCCGTTACTTCGTGCTGCATGAGATGCCGTTTGAAAATGATGGCGTAATCTCCTGGGAATTGATGGTAGAGAGACTGAACTCCGATCTTGCCAATACACTGGGTAACCTTGTAAACCGTACTATTTCTATGACAAATAAATACTTTGGCGGAACTGTGACAAATAAAGGTGTTACAGAAGAAGTAGATGCAGATCTGAAAGCTGTGACAGAAAATACACCGAAGCTCGTAGAAGCAAAAATGGAAGAACTGCGTGTAGCAGATGCAATCACAGAAATCTTCAATCTGTTCAAACGCTGCAACAAATATATCGATGAGACCATGCCGTGGGCACTGGCAAAAGAAGAAGACAAGAAGGATCGTCTGGAGACAGTTCTGTGGAATCTGATCCAAAGCATTTCTGAAGGTGCAAAACTGCTTGAATCTTTCATGCCGGAAACAGCTGAAAAGATTCTGGCACAGCTTGGTGGCGGACATGTGGTAGAAAAACCGGAAATCCTGTTCCAGAGACTCGACCTGGAAGAAGTCATGAAAAAAGTAGAAGAGCTTCATCCAAAGGTTAAAGAAGAAAAGGAAGAGGAAGAAGAAGGAATCGACATCGAAGCAAAACCGGAGATCACTTTCGAAGATTTTGAAAAAATGCAGTTCCAGGTAGGCGAGATCATTTCTTGCGAAGCAGTGAAAAAATCGAAAAAGCTTCTCTGCTCCCAGGTTAAGATCGGAAGCCAGGTAAAACAGATCGTTTCCGGAATCAAAGCACACTATACACCGGAAGAAATGGTAGGTAAGAAGGTTATGGTTCTTGTGAACCTGAAACCTGCAAAACTCGCCGGAGTGCTTTCAGAAGGTATGCTGCTCTGCGCAGAAGATGCAGATGGTAATCTTGCGCTGATGACACCGGAGAAGAAGATGCCGGCAGGAGCAGAGATCTGTTAATTAAATGATTGGATAAATAAAAACGAGGAGAAGAATCCAGGATCTGGAAACTTCTCCTCAATTTTTAATGTTGAGAATTGTCTGATTTTTTTTCATCTGTGATACTTTCTTCGCTGTTCAGCTTTGATTCTAAACCTGTATTCTTTTCTTTCAGTGTGGCAAGCTGGTGATTCAGCTCCAGATTTTGTGAGTACAGTTTTTTGTTCGACTGTTTGAGTGTATGTATTCTGCACATAGAAAAAATAAGGAGAATAGCAAGTACAATAAGAGTAACATCTTTCCACATTATTTTATTTTTCATAAACCTTTCCCTCCCGTTGCATCCTTTTTGCTGTGTAATAATTATACATCAAACCCGAAAATTTACCACTGGCAAAGTGCTATATTTTATAGAACAAATAGAGCGAAAATTAGTGAAAAAGAAAAGAACCGGATAATTTCCGATTCTCTTCTTTTGCAAGTAATCTTTAAGTTTACAGAATATCAATATATTCTCCGGCAAGTGCTTTGTTCATACTTCTTACAGCACAGAATTTTCCGCACATACTGCAGGTATCGCTGTGGTCATCTTCTGGTTTACGACTATCACGGATTGCCTTTGCTGTTTCAGGATCGAGAGCGCAGGCGTACTGTGCATCCCAGTCAAGAACACGGCGTGCATCTGCCATCTTGTCATCGATATCACGTGCATGCGGGATACCTTTTGCAATATCGGCAGCGTGAGCAGCAATTTTAGAAGCAATGATTCCCTGTTTGGTATCTTCTACGTTTGGAAGAGCAAGGTGTTCTGCCGGTGTAACGTAGCAAAGGAAAGCAGCTCCGCTCATAGCGGCAACAGCGCCACCGATGGCAGCTGTGATATGGTCATATCCAGGAGCGATATCTGTTACCAGAGGTCCGAGTACATAGAACGGTGCGCCCATGCAGATGCTCTGCTGCACTTTCATGTTGGCAGCGACCTGATCCAGCGGTACATGTCCAGGTCCTTCGACCATAACCTGTACATTATGATCCCATGCGCGCTTGGTCAGTTCTCCGAGGCGGACAAGTTCTTCAATCTGACAGACATCTGTTGCGTCGGCAAGACATCCAGGACGGCAGGCATCACCAAGAGAAATAGTTACGTCGTATTCTTCGCAGATGTCGAGGATTTCATCGTAATGTTCATAGAATGGGTTTTCTTCTCCGGTCATGCACATCCATGCAAAGACAAGACTACCTCCACGGCTTACGATGTTCATTTTACGTTTATGTTTTTTGATCTGTTCGATGGTTTTTCTTGTGATTCCACAGTGAAGTGTGACGAAGTCCACGCCATCCTCAGCATGAAGACGGACAACATCAATAAAATCCTGTGCAGTAAGAGTTGCCAGGTCTCTCTGATAATGAATAACACTGTCATAAACCGGTACGGTTCCGATCATAGCCGGGCATTCGTGAGTCAGCTTCTGGCGGAATGGCTGGGTATTACCGTGGCTGGAAAGATCCATGATTGCTTCTGCGCCGAGATTAACGGCACTCATAACTTTCTGCATTTCGATATCGTAGTCTTTGCAGTCGCGGGAAACACCTAAGTTAACATTGATCTTGGTACGAAGCATGCTTCCGACACCTTCCGGATCAAGGCAGGTATGTTTTTTATTTGCACAGATGGCAACTTTTCCTTCTGCGACAAGCTGCATCAGTTTTTCAACCGGCATATGTTCTTTTTTTGCTACAGTTTCGATTTCAGGAGTCAGAATTCCTTTTCTGGCAGCGTCCATCTGGGTTGTGTAATTTCTCATGTTGTTTTGCCTCCGTTTCTTATTTGTCTGATACCAGGGTCAAAAGCACGTAGCAATCTGGTATCAAAGGGGTCAAAATATCTTTTGCCCCAACATCATTTGTATGTGAGTATCACAAAAATCTGGCGTCAGCAAAACACGGACAGCGTACACGAAAAAAACCAGACACAGCCTGATGGGTACACTTCCAGTTCGAAATGATAGAATTGCTAACGCCTTTGTCGGAAAATTTCCGGCAATGAACAGGATTTTATTTGAAAATCTCTGCCTTTTATTACGCGATACAAGGTGGTGTCCCCGGTGTAACGCGGTTTCATTTACAGCAGAGTGCTGTAAGAATGAATGATGATTATGCTTCTTTGATCTGTGACATAACGCCGCCTTTTTCCAGAACTGTGATCAGGATGAAAGCAAGGATGCTTCCTGCGACAGTGGAAATAAGGAATGGAACGACATAAACGAAAAGTCCTGCCGGCGCAATTCCCATCAGATACAAAGCAACCGGATAAGCGGCAAGTGCGCCAAGGAATCCGGTTCCGATCGCTTCGGCAAGGCAGGTAAGACTTAAGATGTGGCATTTTTTGTAGACAAGACCACAGCATAAAGCACCGACCATGCTTCCAGGGAAAGCCATAAGGCTTCCGAGGCCGAGCAGATTGCGGAGTAAACTTGCACAGAATGCAATGCCAACGCCCCATGCAGGACCAAGTGTTACGGCGGCAAGAATGTTGACCATATGCTGTACCGGAGCGCATTTGCTTCCGGCAACCGGTACACTGATAAAGCTTCCGACGATTGCAAGCGCGGTGAGAACACCGGCAAGTGCGAGTTTCTTTGTTGTATTATTTTGTTTCATAGTAGAGTTCTCCTTTCAAAATGAACTTCCTGTCTCATTGTATACACAAAAAAGGAACCCCACACCTGAGTGGAGTTCCTGCTGTCCGTAATCACTGAACACATCATCTTCGTGTTCCTGATATGTCATGTGAAAAATAAAAGATGCGGAGGCATCTCTATCAAATACATGGTATACATTCCCTCCGTTGGCATTATCCAAATCAGGTTACAGGTCGGGATAAATAAATCCCCTCTCAGCCGGCAATCTCCAGCTCCCTGGTACATATGAACTTATACAAATAGAATTATAGCGCGGTATGCCGGATTTGACAAGAGGAAATGAAAAAGTATCTCAGAAAAGACATTGTGCAGAATCAGAGTACATTTTTGTACAATAAAAGACGGACAGAAAGTTCTGCCCGTCCGGAATTTCATTACCGTCTTATGTAGAATACAGCAGAGATTAGCTGAGCTCTACCTTTAAAGCATCTTCCGGTTTGAATTCATTGTAAAGGTCATAGATGTTGTGACCAGTAGACTCGCTGAGGACACGACCTTCCAGAGAGTAGCAGCGGATGAAACGCTTTTTGTCGATTGCTGACCAATGCTCTACATCCCAGCTCATGTATCCGTCTTCATCAGACTTTTTTTCTTTCAGGTATACATCAACCTGGCGTCCGTCTACCATAATGTCTACAAGTTTCTTTGTGTCGGCTTCCAGCTCGACATTGTTTACAGTGTCAAATACTTTCATTTTAAAATCCTCCTATAATATCTGATCAGAATCTTCAGAAATATATTCCCCATACATTTGCAGATGTGATCTATTTGCACTATCTATAGTATACATAGAAGAAACCGGATAAGCAAGTAAAAAAGTGACTATTCAGCGGCTAAGAATGTGTGGTATACTTAGAACATCTTAGAGCAGTCAGTAAAAAGAAAGCGAGACGAAGGAAATGATATTTGATACACATGCACATTATGATGATGAACAGTTTGACGGGGACCGGGATGAGCTTTTAAAATCTATGCCGGATCTTGGAGTTGGAACAATCGTGGATGTAAGTGCGACTTATGAATCCTGTGAGAAGGTTTTGGCACTTGCCGGAAAGTATCCACATGTTTATGCTGCAATCGGTGTGCATCCGGATGAGGTTGGAGAACTTAACGAAGATAAGATCCAGCACATGAAAGAACTCTGCTGTAACAAAAAAGTGGTTGCAGTCGGAGAGATCGGTCTGGATTATTATTGGGATAATGAACCGCATGAGGTACAGCAGAAGTGGTTTATCCGCCAGCTGGAGCTCGCGGGAGAAGTAAAGAAACCAGTAATTATCCACAGCAGGGAAGCTGCCGCAGATACCATGTATATCATGAAAAATTATGCACAGGGGCTTGACGGAGTTATTCACTGCTATTCCTATTCACGTGAAATGGCTGAAGAATATGTGAAGATGGGATTCTATATTGGAATCGGTGGAGTCGTCACATTTAAGAATGCAAAGAAATTAAAAGATGTCGCAGCTGCGATCCCGATCGAGAAGATCGTGCTGGAGACAGACTGCCCGTATATGGCACCGGAGCCGTACCGTGGCAAACGGAATCAGTCTTCTTATATCCGGTATGTGGCTGAGAAAATTGCAGAGTTAAAAGAGATGAGTCAGGAAGAAGTGATCGCTGTGACAGAGAAAAATGCGAGAGATCTGTACGGCATCTAAGACGCAGGCAATGAATAATCAGGAGAATAACAGATGAAAACACCTACACTTGGAAATCCGCAGAATACCATTGAGATTCTGCAAAAATATAATTTTAATTTTCAGAAAAAATTTGGACAGAACTTTCTGATCGATGAGCATGTGCTGGATAAGATCATTCGTGCAGCCGAGATCACAAAGGATGATTACGTGTTGGAGATCGGCCCTGGAATCGGGACGATGACACAGTACCTTGCCTGTGCGGCAAGAGAAGTAACTGCAGTTGAGATAGACCGTGCGCTGATTCCAATTCTTGAAGACACGTTAAAAGAATATGACAACGTATCGATCATCAATGAAGATATCCTGAAGGTGGATATTGCAGCACTTGCAAAGGAGAAGAACGGAGGACGGCCGATCAAGGTGGTTGCGAATCTTCCATATTATATAACGACACCGATCATCATGGGCTTATTTGAAAGCCATGTGCCGCTTGAGAGTATTACGGTTATGGTACAGAAAGAAGTGGCTGACCGTATGCAGGTAGGACCGGGAACAAAGGATTATGGTGCACTTTCACTTGCTGTACAGTATTATGCAGAGCCGTATATTGTTGCAAATGTACCCCCGAACTGTTTCATGCCGCGTCCGGCAGTCGGCTCAGCAGTAATCCGCCTGACAAGACATCAGAAGCCTCCGGTAGAGGTTATGGATGAAAAGCTGATGTTCCGCCTTATACGGGCATCCTTTAATCAGAGGAGGAAGACTTTGGCAAATGGCCTTAAGAATTCAGGAGAGCTGAATCTTTCGAAGGAAGTCATTACTGCTGCGATAGAGAAACTCGGAAAAGGAAGCAGTGTCCGGGGAGAAGCACTGGATCTGGAAGAATTTGCCAGACTGACTAATATTATAAAGGAGGAAATGGAGCATGAAGTATGAAATCAAGGGTGATACCCTTCCGGTAGTGATCTGCCATCTGGAAGCTGGCGAGCGGATGATCACAGAGCGGGGATCCATGGCATGGATGTCTCCGAATATGAAGATGGAGACTTCGACAAATGGAGGATTTGGAAAAGCATTTGGAAGAATGTTCTCTGGAGAAGCGATGTTCCAGAATATCTATACCGCACAGGGCGGGAATGGACTGATCGCATTTGCATCCAGCTTTCCGGGTTCGATCAAGGCATTTGAAATCGGACCGGGACAAGAATATATTTTTCAGAAAAAAGCATTCCTTGCTGGCGAACCTGGAGTAAATATATCTGTTCATTTTCACAAGAAAGTGGCTTCAGGACTATTTGGAGGAGAAGGATTTATCTTGCAGAAGGTATCCGGAAATGGAATTGTATTTGCAGAATTCGATGGACATGTGGTAGAATACGAATTACAACCGGGGCAGCAGATCGTGATTGATTCCGGTTATTTGGCAGCGATGAGTGTAACATGCCAGATGGATATCCAGACTGTGCCGGGACTTAAGAATATTGTCTTTGGCGGAGAAGGATTATTTAATACGGTTATTACAGGACCGGGACATGTATGGCTTCAGACAATGCCGATCAGCAGTGTGGCAGATTCATTGAGACCATATTTTCCAACAAGTAGTAAGTAGTTTACAAATAAGAAGAAGGGACGGGGGACGATGCTAAAAGTGCGTGTTTCCGTCCTTCATTCATACTTTCTGCAGTATTTGCAGAGCCTTTAACAGAAAGGAGTAGGTGTATGACAAATTCAGTGAACAGTGCGAAAGATCTGGATAGCATTCTGTTTGATATTTCGCCGAAAATCAAGGAACTTGCCGGATTATGTGAAGCGAATACCGGGATCGACAAAGAACTTTTTGTAAAGCATGATGTAAAAAGAGGGCTCCGTGATGTAAACGGAAAAGGAGTCCTTGCGGGACTTACCAACATTTCCGATGTATGTGCCAAAAAGATTGTAAATGGCGAAGAAGTTCCGTGTGCCGGTAATTTGTATTATCGAGGCTATAACATCAAGGATCTGGTTCGTGGATTCCTGGATGCGGATCATTTTGGATATGAAGAAATTGCATATCTGCTTCTTTTTGGTGAACTTCCGACGGTTGTACAGTTGGATGGGTTTCATGAGACATTGACGGAGAGAAGGACACTTCCGCCGAATTTTGTGCGCGATGTTATTATGAAGGCACCGAGCCATGATATGATGAACAATATTTCAAGGGCGATTCTGAATCTGTATTCTTACGATGAAAAAGCTGATGATACTTCAATCCCGAATGTTCTCAGACAGTGTCTGAACCTGATCAGTGAATTTCCGATGCTGATGGTCTACGGATATCATGCATACAATTATCGTCAGGGTCAGGATATGTACATCTATGCACCGGATCCGCAGAAGTCCACCGCGGAAAATATTCTGATGATGCTTCGTGAAGACCGACAGTATACGGAGCTGGAAGCAAGGATTCTGGATATGGCACTTGTGCTGCATATGGATCATGGTGGTGGAAATAACTCTACATTTACTACCCACGTTGTCACTTCGTCCGGAACAGACACCTATTCTACAATTTCTGCTGCAATGGCATCGTTAAAAGGTCCGAAGCACGGCGGTGCGAACATCAAAGTGACGCAGATGTTTGCTGATATGAAAGAAGAGGTCAAAGACTGGGAAGATGACGATGAGGTAAGAGCATATCTGGAAGGTCTGCTTGCAAGGGAGAGGTTTGATAAAAAAGGTCTGATCTATGGAATGGGTCATGCGATTTATTCAGTATCTGATCCACGTGCTGAGATTTTCAAGAAATTTGTGGCTCAGCTTGCACATGAAAAAGGATACGATAAAGAATACGCACTTTATGAGAAAGTGGAACATATGGCACCGGAAATCATTGCCGAAAAAAGAAAGATGTATAAAGGGGTAAATGCAAATGTCGATTTTTACAGCGGACTGGTTTACCATATGCTTGGAATTCCGGAGCAGCTTTATACGCCGATCTTTGCCGCAGCGCGAATCGTTGGATGGAGTGCACATCGTCTGGAAGAGCTGATCAATGTGGATAAGATTATTCGTCCGGCATATATGCCACTGGCAGAGTATCGAGAATATAAAAATTTAAATGACCGATAGTGTTGACAAACTGCTATGTAGTATGTAAAATAAAGAAACAACTGATATATTCAAATGACATATCAGACATTTCAAAGAGACATTTCTCAAATTGTACGATATTGTGTAAACTAGACATCAGGAAAAAAAGACTTGCGGAGGGTTGACCTATTATGGTACAGAGGAATATACGTTTTATGACTACAGGACAATTGATGACTTTTTGTAATGTTTGCCAGAAGATGAATGCAGATATTACGGTAAAGGATGTGACAGGACGTTTCGAGATCGATGCCAAATCGATCGTGGGACTGATGACGATAAGAATGGGAGAGAAGATGCATCTTCTGATCGAAGGCGAAGAGGAACATCTGGCCGACAGTTATTTTGAAAAATTTGACTGTACACCGGTTACGATTCCGTTCAGTTAAAGGCGGCACTGGATATGCCGGAGATATACGGAACAAGGAGCAGGAAGATGGAAGTTACCTATGATTATTACCGTATTTTTTATTATGCGGCAAAGTATAAAAGTTTCTCACAGGCGGCGACAATCCTGATGAGTAATCAGCCGAATGTAACGAGGGCAATCCACAATCTGGAAAGTCAGCTTGGATGCAGATTATTTATCCGGTCTAACCGGGGAGCAGAGCTTACACCGGAGGGAGAACGGCTTTATTCACATGTTGCAATTGCATACGATCATCTGCATGCAGCAGAGCTAGAGCTTGAAAATGAAAAGAAGCTGGAACAGGGAACCGTAACGATCGGGGTAAGTGAGATTGCATTGCATTTGCTTCTGCTTCCGGTGCTGGGAGAGTTTAGAAGAAAGTATCCTAAAATCAGACTTCGCATTTCGAGTTATACAGCACCACAGGCGGTACAGACGGTTCGAAACGGACTTTCAGATTTTGCGGTAGCATCTACACCGGCAGAGGTGAAAAAGCCTTTAAAGGCAATTCCGCTTCTTTCATTTAAAGAAATTCTGGTTGCGAATGCGGCGTACAAAGATATGTTTAAAGAACCGGTAAGTTTGAAAAAGCTGGTGGAGTATCCATTTATCTGCCTTGGGAAAAACACGTCAACTTATGATTTTTATACCAGATTTTTTCTGGAGCATGGAATTGCAATGACGGCAGATACCGAAGCAGCAACCATCGATCAGATTCTGCCGATGGTAAGACAGAATCTGGGAATCGGGTTTATTCCGGAACCGCTTGCACAGGAAGTGATTGAGCAGGGCATTGTCATTCAGGTTCCACTATTGGAAGAACCACCGGTAAGAGAAATCTGTTTTGTGGAAGATAAGAGCAGTCCTCACAGCATGGCGGCAAACGTATTGAAAGAGATGCTGTTTCAGGCTGGAGAGAAAGAGTAAACTTTATAAGAAAGAATTATTTTGACCGGAACCAGGTGATCATCAGATCAACCATCCGGTCATAACTTTTTATCCCGTCACTTTGACCATTTGCTTTCAGATAGTGGTCATTGATCTGACCAGATACTTCGGCGACCTTGCTGTCATATCGCTTCCAGAAGCTGCTGTTAGCCGAAAGATCTGCCTTTACATTGTCAGAAAGCCTGTTGTAGATTTCCTCAAAGGTGTCGTAGTCGGCTTCGTAAAGTTCATTGGTTGCGTAGATCCAGCCAAGAAGATAGCCGCTGTAGTTGAAGGCGGTATCGTCGGCATTTACACAGGCGAGAAAACCGATAAAATTTGCTTCTTCCTCCTGCATAAATCCACGCAGATGCGAAAGTTCGTGACAGATGGTAAATGGAAGATTGTAGGAAACCATTGCGGAGTTATAGTTTGCCTCAATGGTAAATGGTGAATAGATCCCGGAAAGATTCTGTACCGAGAGAAAAGCCGGAAATAAAAGACCTTTTGGCTGTGGATAGTATCCGGAAAGTTCAGGGTAGGTAGCACCGAGGGAGAACATAGCAGCCCGTGCACGATCCTGCAGATCCTTACCCATATCAGCAAGACCGTCAGAATCCCGGTCTAAAGAGTCAGAAAGTGTATTTAACTGATCAGTCAGTTCGTTGCATAAAGAGGTCAGTTCAGCCAGAGTATACTGACCGGATTCCAGGTGATATTTTTCTGCAAATGAAGTATGTCCGTAGTTGATTCCGCAGAAAAAAGTATAAATGGTAAACAGACATCCGCAGAGAAGCAGGAGTGAGGAACCGTAGCCGAGCCAGGCAGGGTTCTTTTTTTGGGCATACATTTTGTAAATGGAGCTGATCAGCATCCGGATCAAGGAAAGAAACAGAAGAATGACAAAAATATACAATCCAATTTCAGAAACAGAAAATTGGAAGATTCCAAAAAAGCGTCCGATGGACGAAACGAAAAGCGGGTAAATGGTGGAAGAATACCAGTCCGCGAATGCAGAGCTTTTGTGGCTGGTGAAAAGAGCAAGGAAACTTATGGCAAATAAAAGAATTGAAAAAATAAGTTTATGTAAAGTAGGGCGTTTCATAATAAATCCTTTCCGGTAATTGAGGATAAAAAGTATGATGTACCAGAGAGACATTCGTGCAAGGACGTAAAAGGTTTGAGTTCATTTGATGATGAATGGCCGTGACTAACGTTTTGTGCAGGTAGATATCCGGGCACACGGTACTGCATTTACAAATAAAATATGGGACGGAGGATAACCTTCGTCCCAGAATAATATTCTGTAAAAATCAAAGTGCGGCAATCGGGCATGCCCGATTGCGCTCACTTTATGAGGGGGGAGATAGTTGGTTCCCAACTATCCATCTATTACTATACGATGAAAATGTGTCAAAAGTGTTAAGAAATTATAAAATCTGATTAAAAATATAAAAATGATAGGTTTATAGAATATTAAAAAAATCCACAACGCAAGAACCTCTCCATTATGGAGAGGTTCTTGGTGTTTTTATTGTTATCTAAAAGGAATGAGAGTAAAGTGCAGCAATCAGAATTCTGACTGCTTCTACTTTATGAGGGGGAGATAGTTGCTTTATCAACTATCTGATTATTAGTATACAGATAATTTGTGACAGAAATATGTTCAAACTCTAAAAAAAATCAAAAAAATATGAAGAAGAAATAAACAAAACAGGAAAAAATAAAAAAGGTGGGTAGTTAAATTAATTGTCATTAGCGTCAGGTAGGTGTCTGCTGGTGTGGTGGAAGGTGAAGTAGAAAACAATTCCTTTGGTGATAGAGGTAATTGTAAGTGCCCACCATACACCATTCAGACCGAGGCTGGTTTGAGTGAGGATCATGGCAAGTGGGATTCTGGCACTGGTGAGGACAATGCTGATGATACTGCAAAGCTTTGTCATACCAAGACCGGAAAGTGCGCCGATGGTCATAAGCTCAATGGTCATAAAGGTTTCGCTGAATCCGATGATGATCAGATAGTTGATCGCAATCGCCAGAACATCTTTTTCGTGGAAGAAAAGGGAAGCAATCGGTCCTGGCAGGAATACGAAAGCACCGGTTACAATGAGTCCCCAGACAGCGAGGATTTTAAATGAAATATTATATCCTTTCCGAATACGATCTGGTTTCTTTGCACCGTAGTTCTGACCAACGAAAGCATTTAACGCAGCAGCAAAGCCGTCAGCAGTGTTCCATGAAACAGATTCAATCTGTCCGCCGACTCGCTGTGTGGCAATGGCACCTGCCCCGAATGCAGAAACCATTCGTGTGAGAATCATGGAAATCATGCAGTAAATACTGCTCTGTACTGCTGTCGGAAATCCAATTTTAAAAATACTGATGTAGTATTTTGCAGGGAAACGCGACAGTACATGCATGTTTTGCAGAATATTTGGTTCCAGATCAGAGTGCATAATCCGAATCAGCATGACGATCAGAACCAGTATCTGCGAGGTCACGGTAGCAACTGCAGCGCCAACAACCTCAAGCCTTGGAAATGGTCCAAATCCGAGGATCAGAATCGGATCCAGGATCATATTACCAACCAGACCAAGAAGATTTGCCATAAGCGGTGTCTTGGAATCTCCCTGCGCAGTAGAAAGTCCGGTCAGAGTCAGATTTAAAAATGAAAACAGAATCAGTCCGCAGGTGATCAGTGTATATAATTTCGCAGCGGTATAAGTTTCTGCATCTCCGAGGTTAAAAAAGCCGAGCAGCGGATGAATAAACACGATACATACTGCAGCAAATAAAATTCCCAGTAAAAATGTAAGTCGCAGAGCGGAAGCGGCATATCCCCTTGCCTGTTCATAGTCTCCGCGTCCGCAAGCCTGTGCGACATTGACCTGTCCGCCCATTCGCGGAAGTGCCACGAGCCCTTGTGAGAGCCAGACGTACATTCCCCCAACGCCCACCCCGGCAACGGCTTTGGAACCCAGCATGCCGATCCATGCCATGTCCGTAATATTGTAGGCTGTCCCCAGCAGCGAGGAAGCCATGATCGGAAGTGCCAGCTCTGCCAGCGTCTTTAGAATCGGCCCGGAAGTCAGGTCGATTGTTTTTGTTTTACTCATTTTCTCAAATCCTTACCTGTAAAAATAATAAAATTCACCAGTGCTGCAAATATGTCAGCATGGCGTACTATGATAAGGATAACTTATGAGGAGGGGAAAGTCAATCTGGAGAATTCGCGAAATAAACATGCCCTTTAAAGGAGTGATGGAGAAGATAACCAGAATTCCAAAATAAAAGCCTTTGACTGCACGCCGCGTGCAGCTATAGGCTAGAAAGGGAAAGGAGGATATTATTGATGTGATCCGGGAAAGCGTGGATATTCTTGAGGTTATGAAACCAGTGTATAACTTTAAGGCATCCGGAGATGATGGATCTTGGAAGAAGAAAAACAGGAAAGCTGATGGAAAAAATAATAGTACAAAAACTTCATGAAATAGAAGAAAAAGAGCATGGTAAAATATTACTGGCAGGTCAGTGGATTCTGGAGAGTGAAATAGCAGGATTGAGAGAGAAAGCGGGAAAATTAGGGGAAGAAAAAAAGTAAATTGGGAGAAATTGAATGAGATATTTTTGAAGGAAGTTTAATCAGACATACATCCCTTCGCTTTTGCATAGATTGTAAAAAAACAAACTATGCAGGGGTTTTTATGAAAGATTATATCGAGGAGAGAGCGGTTGAGATTGCTTATTATATTATTGAAAATAAGGCGACGGTGAGGCAGACGGCGGTGGCGTTTGGAGTAAGTAAGAGTACGATACATAAAGATGTAACAGAACGTCTTCTCCAGATCAACCCATCTCTTGCAGGTGAGGCGCGAAAGGTTCTGGATCTGAACAAATCGGAACGGCACATCCGGGGCGGACTTGCTACCAGAGAAAAGTACCTGCATCAGCACGCATAAAAAATCCTTTTCTTTGCAAAAAGATGGTTACAGTATATAATAGAGAAAACGGGGATATACAAAAGAGAAGGGACAGGAAAAGAGAAGAATGGGGAAAACGAAACAAAAACAGGATCGAAGTCATTATCTGTTTTCCAATCGGGAACTGGCAAATCTGATCGGACCTTTGGTAATCGAGCAGTTATTGGCAGTTTTTGTTGGGATGGCAGATTCTATTATGGTTGCAAATGTTGGAGAAGCAGCTGTGTCGGGCGTGTCGCTGGTTGACAATATTATGATTCTGATCATCAATATTTTTGCAGCACTGGCGACTGGTGGAGCAGTTGTTGCCGGACAGTATATTGGCAGGAAAGATGAAAAATCAGCATGTAAAGCGGCTACACAGCTGGTATGGTTTGTGAGCCTTAGTGCGGTTGCGATCATGATATTGGTTTACTTCGGAAAAGATATAATTCTGAATCAGGTATTTGGTCACATTACAGCGGAAGTAAAAGGACATGCAGATATTTATCTGCTAATTGTAACAGCTTCGATTCCATTTATCGCGTTATATAATGGTGGGGCAGCAATTTTCCGTGCGATGGGGAATTCGCAGGTATCCATGAGGGTATCACTTTTGATGAATGCGATCAATGTAACCGGAAATGCAATTCTTGTGTTCGGATTACGGATCGGAACGGCGGGTGTTGCAATACCGACACTGATTTCCAGAATGGCTGCCGCGATAGTGATAACAGTGTTGCTCTGCAATCAGACACGTATCTTGCATATTGAGCGGACACTGAAAATCCGGTTTGATGGAAGAATGATACGGAAAATACTTGCAATTGGGGTTCCCAATGGTCTGGAAAACAGTATGTTTCAGCTGGGCAAAATTTTAGTGCTGAGTCTGGTTTCAACCTTCGGTACTTATGCAATTGCGGCAAATGCAGTTTCCAATGCGATTGCGCTGTTCCAGATTCTTCCTGGAATGGCGATCTCGCTGGCAATTACGACAGTTATTTCCCAGTGCGTCGGCGCAAATGACTATGAACAGGTACGTTACTATCTGAAAAAACTGCTTGCGATCATTTATGTGGCAATGGTGGGAACGGTAGCACTTATTTTCCTTGCACTTCCATTGATTTTGAAAGCATACAATTTGTCAGATCAGACAGCAGCGGCAGCAACAAATATTATTCATTTCCATGGAATCAGTGCAATGATTATCTGGCCACTTTCATTTGCTCTTCCAGCAGCGTATCGTGCGGCAGGAGATGCAAAAGCCTGTATGTATACATCGATTGTGTCGATGTGGATTTTCCGGATCGGATTCAGTTATCTGGTAGGAAAATATATGGGACTGGGAGTATTTGGCGTGTGGGTTGCAATGGTAATCGACTGGGTAGTACGTGCAATCTGTTTTATTATCCGGTACTTTAATGGAAAGTGGAAACATGGGGCAATTGTGTAAATACAGAAGAAAGTTGTCATTTGTGTTAGAAAGATGATGCTTGAATATGAGTTGTAATTGCAGACCAGAGTTCAAACTTTGGTTCGGGCGATAGAAAATGCTTGTAAAACATCCAGAGCTCTACTATAATAAAATATAAAAGCAATAAATAGAAAAAGCGGTCTGAAAGGATCGTATTTTACAGGAGGAAAACCTTGAAGAACGAATTAGTGATTGTACTTGACTTTGGTGGACAGTATAACCAGCTTGTCGCAAGACGTGTCAGGGAATGTAATGTATATTGCGAAATTTATTCTTATAAGATTGATATCGAAAAGATTAAAGCAATGAACCCGAAGGGAATTATCCTGACAGGAGGACCGAATAGCTGTTACGAACCGGATTCACCGACTTATTCAGAAGAACTCTTTAAGCTTGGCATTCCGGTACTTGGTCTTTGTTATGGTGCACAGCTTATGTCTCACGTACTTGGCGGAAAAGTTGAAAAAGCTGACGTCAGAGAATATGGTAAGACAGAAGTCATCATCGACAAGAAAGATTCCAAAGTATTTGAAAATGTATCTGCAACAACAACCTGCTGGATGAGCCATTTTGATTATATTTCGCAGGTGGCACCGGGATTTGAGATTACTGCACACACAGCAGACTGTCCGGTAGCAGCAGCAGAAAATGCAGCAGAAAAGCTTTATGCAATCCAGTTCCATCCTGAAGTGCTTCATACACCGGAAGGAACCAAGATGATCAACAACTTTGTAAAGAATGTCTGTGGATGTGTCGGCGAATGGAAGATGGATGCATTTGTTGAAAATACCATCCAGGAAATCCGTGAAAAAGTTGGGGACGGAAGAGTACTTCTTGCGCTTTCAGGCGGAGTTGATTCCTCTGTGGCAGCAGGACTGCTTTCCAGAGCAATCGGCAAACAGCTTACCTGCGTATTTGTAGATCACGGTCTTCTTCGTAAGAATGAAGGCGATGAAGTTGAGGCAGTATTTGGACCGAATGGTCAGTTTGACCTGAACTTTATCCGTGTCAATGCACAGGAAAGATACTACAACAAGCTTGCCGGAGTTACAGAACCGGAAGCAAAGCGTAAAATTATCGGAGAAGAATTTATCCGTATTTTTGAAGAAGAGGCAAAGAAGATCGGTGCAGTGGAATTCCTTGCACAGGGAACGATTTACCCGGACGTTGTAGAAAGCGGACTTGGCGGAGAATCAGCAGTGATCAAGTCTCATCACAACGTAGGAGGACTTCCGGAGTATGTTGATTTCAAAGAAATCATTGAACCACTTCGTGATCTCTTCAAAGATGAAGTCCGCAAGGCAGGTCTTGAACTTGGACTTCCGGAGAAGCTTGTATTCCGTCAGCCATTCCCGGGACCGGGACTTGGAATCCGTATCATCGGAGAAGTAACGGCTGAAAAAGTACGGATCGTACAGGATGCAGATGCAATTTACAGAGAAGAGATTGCAAACGCGGGACTTGACCGCAGCATCGGACAATATTTTGCAGCCCTGACCAACATGAGAAGCGTTGGTGTTATGGGTGACGAGAGAACTTACGATTATGCAGTTGCACTTCGTGCAGTGAATACGGTAGATTTTATGACTGCTGAGGCAGCGAAGATTCCGTATGAAGTACTTGATAAAGTAATGAGCAGAATTATCAATGAAGTTCGTGGGGTTAACAGAGTATTCTATGATCTGACGAGTAAACCGCCGGGAACGATTGAGTTTGAATAGGGACGTGTTAATCACCACTCACGATTATTCAGTTTTTTGTAAAAAGAAATAGTCTATAAAAGAAAGAGTTTTGGAACCACATAGTAGTTTCAAAGCTCTTTTTTTCGTGCTTTTCGGGGCATAAATGGAGTGACGAGGGGCAAGAGAGGTGGATAACGGAAATTGCAAAAAACAGGATAATGAGGAGTGATAACAGACAAAAATTTTCTGAAATCTCTTATAAACAGGGCATTTCAGGGCAGATAAAGTTCTATTTGATAACAAAATGATAACACGAGAGATTTTGGCATTATTTATCCGGAATCTTGTGGTTATCAGGTAATATGTGTGAAACCAACAAAAAGGTCTTACTGAATTGAGTGAAATCAATTTGGTAAGGCCTTTTTTCGTTGGTTTTTATTTGTAGTTTTTAGGATAATTATACCGCCACTGGTCATATTCTTCCTGAGTGATTTCTCCGGATTTTAGCTTTTCAGCTTGTTCCTGCCATGCATGGAACATATCAAACATAGAAAGGTAGGTGGTTCCTTTGGATTTGTCCAGCCGGAGGCAGAGTTCTCCGTCAATCTCACCAATATGAAGTCCGTAAAGGTCTTCTAATGTAAATAAGGTATGCATAAGCCCTACATAGCTGTCGATATCTGGGACAGCCAGTGCATGCGGAGAGATTTCAAAAATATCAGCCAGTGCATTCAGATAGTTCTCTTTTGGACTACGGGCACCTCAGCAGAGAACGAAGGATTGGCTTTACAAATCGTAGAATCCAGAGAAGACGTACAGCTTTTGAAGGAAAGTAAAGAACAGGCGCTTAAAGATAAAAAAGCCGCAGAAAAGCGTGCAGAAACAGCAGAAAAACAATTAAAAAGCCTGGAAGAACGCAGGGAACAGTTACAGCCGATTATGGATAATGTGAGTAAGGAAATAAAAGAATATGGAACAGTTAAAATGTTGTTACCGGAAGCTGGCACGTTGGAACGGGCAGTGACCTACCGGGACAAAAAAATCAAACCGCTGTTTCTTCAGATAAAAAATAAGGTTGGGGCAATGGATGCACAGGTTAAAGAACTTACAAAAGAGGTGGAAAATTGGAAGAGCAAATATCAAAAGCTGAAACAAAAATATAGCGGTATTCAGAAGGAGTTGGATGATATGCGTAAAGAAAATCATAAATTATCAGAAGAAAAGAATATAATGCAAGGCGTTTCTGATAGGTATGATCGTGTTGTGCGTGTTCTGGGAATAGAGACGGTAGATGCGGCAGTACAGCAGGATATTCGTAACGAGAAAGCTCTGGAAGAAAAGCAGCGGATGGAACAAATGCCGAAGGGAAGTATTCATGAAAGATTAGCCTGGGGAATAAAAAAGAGTGAGATGGAGAATCAGCAGCGTAAGAAAAATAAATCAAAAAATAGAGAAATGGAGAGATAAAATCATGGAAAAACACGTTTATGATGAAAAGAACGGATTAAGCTATACTCTGTGTGGAGATTATTGTTTGCCAAATCTGGTATTGAATGAAGAAGAACCGACATATGGAATGTTACGGAAACAGTTTTTGAAAGAGTATAGACCAATACGGTATCAAAACTTGTTATTATCTGGCAAGCTGACAGCACATCTGAATCAGATTGACCAGGAAGTAACAGAGCAGGTAGAAGTGTTAATGAAACAGATGGCAGAAAAACAGGGCGTGAACGAAAACTTAAAGAGGCAGGATCAGATGAAGTGGGTTAGATTGATGAATAATATCAAAGTTAGTGCGGAAGAAATTGTGTTGAAAGAGAGGGTATATATGTGAGTCGAAAGGGTAGTCGAAAGGCTGCTCTTTACAAAGATGAAAATAAAAATTGCTGAAAAGGTATGAGTTTTGTAGTGTAAAACTCTTTTGACATTGTGTTTTCCGTTAAGTAAAATATCTTTGATAGACAGATAATGAAAAAATGATTATTCTTGGCTCAGATCAAGAGAATAAATTACTTGCGAAGGGAGGAAATTATATGGAGCTGAGTATACAGATAAAAAAATACCGAACAGAGCTTCATCTATCACAGGAGGAATTGGCAGAAAAGGTATATGTAACAAGACAGACAATTTCTAATTGGGAAAACGAAAAGAGTTATCCTGATATTCATAGCTTGTTACTTCTTAGTTCATTGTTTAATGTATCTCTCGATCAATTAATTAAAGGAGATATAGAGAAAATGAAAGAAATTATTAGCGAGCAAGAAATTAAAAAGTTTAATTATTATGGTTTCATCTATACAGTTCATTTGGTCGTGTTGATTATATCGGCAGTACCTTTGTTTATGTGGCTCGGAAGGTATGCGTATATTCCGTTTGGGATTTTATTTATTATTACAATGTACTGGGCGTTAAAGGTTGAAAGACTAAAAAAGAAAAATGATATACAAACCTATAAGGAAATTGTTGCATTTACGGAGGGAAAAAAATTGGATGAACTTCATAAGGCAGTTGAAGTGGGAAAACGTCCTTATCAAAATATATTAAAGGTTATTATCAGTGCGGGTGTTACAGCGATGATTTGCTTCTTAATTGGAGTACTGATGCACGTATTCTTGAATTAATTAAATTTAAGGATATTTTGATTTGTAGAATTATAAAATAGAGCATTTTTCTCGCAGATTTTAACCGGTAGTTAAGAAATCGAAGCCATAATTAAACGAAGGCTCAATTGTAAACACATATTAGAAATACTATAATGAGAATATAAACAGGAGGTAGGAACAATGCAAATTGGTGAGAAGATAAAAAACTATCGGAAAACTGCGGGATTAACACAAGAACAGGTGGCGGATTATTTGGACGTTTCTACTCCTGCGGTAAATAAATGGGAAAAAGGAAACACATATCCAGATATATCATTACTTCCGGCAATTGCTCGATTATTAAAAATTGATATGAATGAATTATTTTCATTTCGTGAAGAATTGACAGAAAAAGAGATTGGACAATTTGTGAATGAGCTTTCGGAAGTTTCATTGGATAGCTTTATAAAAGCTTTTGAGATGGGAAAAAATAAAATAAAGGAATATCCTCATTGTGATTCGTTGATTTATTCAATTGCTACTGTTTTAAATGCGGCGTTAACTTTATCTGATGTCGATGATGAGAAAAAGTTGGAATGCAATAATGTGATTGTTAAATGGCTGGAACGAACTGCTGAAAGTCCGAATGAAAAGGTAAGGATTTCCAGTATTTTTATGCTTGCAGCGAAATATATACAAATGGAAAAATATAAAGAAGCAAATATCTTTTTGGATAAAATTCCAGATACTGTGATAGATGCCACAATTATGAAAACGAATGTACTAGCACACCAGGAAGGGACAGATATTGCAGCGTTCTTTTTAGAGGGAAAACTGATGCAGACAGTTACGAATATACAAAACTATCTGTATAAGTTGATAGAAATGGAAGAAGAAACCGGAAATCATTGTAAAGCAGAGGAGATTGCCGAAATCACAGAACATATGGTATCGTTATTTGGTCTGTGGGATTACAGTAAAGTAGTACCATATCTATTGATTGCCGTGTATCGAAAGGATGTAGAAAAATGTATTCAGTTGATAAAAGAAGTGCTGATGGAGTCACAGAAGCCATGGAAGATGGTGGAATCACCTTTATATTACAGATATGCGGATACAGTACATGGAAAATCTTTTTCAGGTGTTGGAAATAATTTTGTTCGTGCATTAGCTACAGAAATTGAAAATAAAGAAGAGTATGAATTTTTGAAAGGAAATAAAGAACTGGAGGCGATTTTTTCTCAATATTTGAAATAGATTGCAATAAAAATATATAGAAATGATAAAATAAAAGCTGTAAAAATCTACGTTGAATTTTACAGCTTTTTGTGTATAATAGAAGTAGCAGAAACAATTTAAAATCAAAGGAAGGAGCTGAAAGAATATGGCAAATATTTTACCAGTATCTGATTTGAGAAATTATAATGAAGTCCTGAAAAACTGTCATAAAGGAGAACCAGTATATCTGACTAAGAATGGCAGAGGACGTTTCGTTGTCATGGATATTGAAGATTATGAGCGTGACCGGGCAGAGAAAAAGCTTCTGATGAAGCTGCAGGAAGCTGAAGAAGCAGTGAAAGACGGAGAAGGCTGGCTGGATCTGGATGAATTAAAAGCACTTGTGGGGGAATAAGATGTTAAAACTGCGGATCAATCCGATTGTTGCAAAGGATTTGAAGAACATCCGGGATTATATTGCCGAAGACAACGAGGAATATGCTGCGAAGACGATAAAAGAGATTTATGATAAATTTGAAAATCTTCAGATGTTTCCTGGAATGAGGTCGGATCTCTCCAAACGGGTCAGCTTTCGGACAGATTATAAATATGCGATATGGGAAGATTATGTGATTATCTATAAGATTGGTAATGAATATGTAGAGATTTATCGTGTGGTTAACCGATATCAGGATATCACAAGGATATTCAACTAATTAAAGAGGAACTGGAATGAAATCAAATATTAAGTATGCAAATATTTTAATTATTGCTTTGGCAGTGGCATATTTTATTATTGGTGGAATGAATTTTTTTGGGTATGTAGGTGGAAAAGTAATCTTGTTGTGTTCTATTGTATCTTTAGCAGTTGCTATAGTACAAATTATGGATGTTGTTATTTCTGCGTTACAGCTACTTGAAACTAGAATAATAAAGGTATCTATTGGATTTTTGCATGCATGGGGCGTTGAAAATGAAGACAAATCTAATAGCGAAAAAGTGTCAAAGCTTGAAGAGTATAAAAGCGATCAGAAAAATATACATAAAAAATATGAAAATATAATTGAAAAAACTTCTTTGATAGCTAATGGAATTCTAATAGGTGTTTTGATTGTATTTATTTTGGGATTATCAACAGAAATTATTAAAGAAAATGCAAAGTTAGCAGATACATTATCATTATTTTCTTTTGCTCTTATATTTGTAAGTTTGACCATACAAAGTTATTTGGATAATTATATTACACGTATTAATATAGAACTGGAACGGCTATTTAATACTATAGAGGAAGAAAAAGATGAATGAAAATTTTTCAAATGGATTACAAAAATTATATAATTGTGTATCTAAAGGATTAGGTTCTATTATGATTCCTCAAGAAGTGAGAAACATAATAGATAAGGAAGCAAAACAAATTGATATGCTTGAAATGGATGGTGGAATTACAGATAAAGCAATTTCCTTATGTAATGATATGGAGCAACCTTTAGGAGAAGTAAAAGAATTATATAGAAGAACATGTTCAAGAATGCTCTATCAGGAAATGCGAAAACAGAAAAATATAGAGGATGTTGTTAATGAAGCTAAAGCAATTCTTCAAGATGAAAATGAAGTTGCTGATGAAGTGGTAAATGAAGATTGGTTAATGAGATTTTTTAATTCTATACAGGATATTAGCAATACTGATATGCAAAAATTATGGGGAAAAGTATTGGCTGGTGAAATAAAAAGTCCTAATTCTTTTACATTACGTAGTCTGGATACTTTAAGCAAGATAACAAAGCAAGAAGCAACTTTATTTGAAGAATTAAGGCCATACATAATTAATTATAGAGGAACATTTGCAATTTTAAATGATGATGAAATAAATAAAAAATATAATGTGCTGTATGGAAAAATAGTTGAAATGTCAGAATGTGGATTAATAGATTCATCAGGATCAATGCAGTTAACATTAGGAGTAACGGCACAGTATCCATTAGAACTGATATATGATATGAAATTATTAAAAAGTAATAATATTGAGGAAAAGAAAATAATAATTCCAATATATAAGTTAACTCAAACTGGACAAGATATTTTAAGTGTTGTTGCTGATAATTACGACGAAAATTATTTACAAGATGTAGCAAATTATTTGGCAAAAAATAATCGAGAGATTACTTTTACTATGCATGATATTGCGAAGAAAGATGGTGATAACATACAGTATGTTGCACAAGGAAAAACGATTTTAATTTCTGATTGATAACACAATCATGATAACAAATTGATAACACCGTTCAGTACAGCCTATGGATGTAGGATAGTAGAACACATATAAAATCAAATAGAACCATAATACCAATACTAAAAAGTATAGTGATGAGATTTTATTTGCGAGTTTGAGTAGTAGCCACAAGTCTGGGAAGCCTTATAAACAGGGCGTTCCCGGACTTTTTCTTTTGCTCTGCTACTAATTTGCTACTAATAGCAACTACTCTTTTTCTATCGTTTTCAGTTGGTTGTCATTAACTTTAATAGCAAGAAAACCTGATGATTGCGGGATTTCTTCTATATGATCTTTCTTTGTGGCATCTGGATGATTTTCCCTGATGCGGTATTTGGTGGTACTAACGCAGGTCCAAACTGAGGTCGGATTGTTACATCTGAGCCGTTGTCCTGAGCCTGAGATACTTCACAGGTGATACCTGCTGCTTCAAGCAGAGGGTTATCAGATGGTGGCTCAGGTGTTGGCAAATCTGTCGCCTGTAATGATTCTAGACTATGCACAAGCTCCTGTTGTTTATGTGGAAACAGATGGGAGTATGTGTTAAGTGTTGTGGATACTTTCTCATGTCCGAGCCTGTCTGCTAACATTAAGGCATCACAGCCTTGATTAATAAGTAAGCTGGCGTGCGAATGCCTGATATCATGAATTCGTATCTTCTTTACACCTGTGTTTTTACATCCTCTTATCATCTCATGAGAGAGAAATGATTTTGGAGAGTATGAAACTTTTTCTGTAAAATAACCATCACAAGGTCCTTCTATGATAAAATAAATATCATTAGGAGGGCCTTTT